>CEUI01013416.1_pt1 | contig 16337 bp, 10 predicted proteins | sample 531411 | NCBI WGS metagenome assembly CEUI01 (sample SAMEA2622841, study PRJEB7988) | marine metagenome | isolation source: saline water (ENVO:00002010), including
TAGGAATAGTAAAAGTGGAAAATGGAAAGTATATATACCAGAAAAAATGATTCATGAAAATATAGACAAAATACTTGAGTATGCTGTAAGTCCTAAGCCTACACCTCCAGCAAAGCTAGAATGTGAACCTGTATTTGATGTTTTATCTAAAAATAAAACAGAAGAAAAAGTATCAGCTAAGATTAATCTAGGTAGGGCTCCAGATTCTGTTAATTTTCCTTGTATACAATCTATGATGGAAGGAACAGTATATGGAAACAGACATGCTTATGCATTAAGAATAGCATCACACTTAAGATGGAGATATCCAGAAGAAGTTGTAATACAGGTAATGGAATATTGGAGACAAAAAGTTGATAGCTTGGCTAAGCCATTTAAAGTAGAAGAAATGGAATCTATAATTAACAGTTGCTATGAAGGACATGGTGGTGCTGGATATAGATATGGTTGTGATGATACAATTAAAGATAAACTATGTAAAAATACATGTGTATTATTTAAAGCTAAAAAGTCTCAATCAGTTATGACAGCTACAGATATGGATAAAGTAATGTCTGAATTCTATACTACAGATCAAAAACCATTAGACTTAGGTTCTATTTATGGACAGAGATTTCCTGTATATCCTGGAGAAGTAGTAATAATACAAGCTCCTCCTAAATCTATGAAAACTATGTTATTACAAAATTGGGTTAATTATTTCAAAAAGCCAACATATTTCATGGAAATGGAGATGTCACCAAGACAAATATGGTCTAGATTTGTTATGATAGAAAGAGGTTGGAAAGAAGATGAAATAGCAGAGCATTATAAATCTATGCGTAATGGTATTACTAAAGATTTCTCATGGTTAACTGTAGATTATGGATCTTGTTATCCTACAGAATTACAGAAAAGAATATCAATGCTTCCTGTAAAACCTGAAATAGTAGTAGTAGATCATATGGGTTTATTAAGATCGCAGCAGAGAGATAATAATATGAAAGTAGAAGAGGCTTCACAAGGACTAATGGAATTAGCAGTGCAAAATAATATAATAGTATTTGCAGTAAGTGAAATAACTAAACAAGCTTTTCATGAAGGTATGAATATGGCTTCAGCTAAAGGCTCATTTAGAGTAGCATATAATGCAAATAAACTTATATCTATAAATCCCATTAAGAATACTACTGGGCAGATTGCACAATTGCATGTTAAGTCAGAAGCAAATCGTGAAAGAGAAACCCTTGACGTAAAGTTATGGGTAGAAGATGTTAGAATAACTGGAACGGAGGTACCTGCCTATGAGCAAGTCACTAGTTGAAATAACTCGCGATCTAGTTTTAGCAAGGAACGAATATGAAATATTCAACGAAGAAGACCTCATGGCGAGAGTTGACGAATTATATACAGAGCTCCATAAAAAAGAAGATGGAATTTTCTGGCTATATAAAGAGTCTGAAAAAGAGATTTCGCTATTTGAGGAGCAAATCCAGAAACTGAAAAATCATACAGCTGTAATGAAAAGAGCTCAGGAAAGATTAAAAATGCTTGTAATTAGTTCACATAATGAGCTAGGTTTACTACCAAAGCATTCTGATTTTAACCCTATTAAGATAGCTAAATCAGCTGGTAAAGTAGACATAATTTCAGAAGAAGATATTCCAGAAGAATATTACATAGAAGTGATAACAAGAAAACTAGATAAAAAGAGGATCCTCGCAGAACTAAAGGAAGGTAATAGAATTCCTGGAGTTAGGCTTGTCAATAACTCTTACGTTAGAGGATTAAAATGAATTGCATCACCCCCATGAGCACAGAAAAGAAGTATTTCTTGAAGAATATCGTAACCTTACGGTAGGTTACAGAGATAAGAAATGCGCATTAAATGCTTCCAATAATGGAGATTGTTGGTGGGTGTATCAATTCTTAATGTATAACCCAAATAGAATGGTAGGAAGATGGTAATACTAGGGAGAGTCAAACCTGGATTATTTGCTGGTAGTATGAACTAAACCAGCCTCAATCAATAGTGTTACCATTCCTACATAAAGAGGAGATAGTATGCCAGAAACTAAAATAAAACCTAAAAAAGTTGCAACCCCTAAATGGAGCTTAAGTCAAGATGATTATCTACATCTACTTAGATCTATTGAGCAAAATTCTCAAACTATAACTGTATTATTGCAGGATGTAAAGAGAATTAAAACTAGGATGGGCTTATAATGAAAAAGCCAGAAAATAAAAAGAAACTTGGCTATAAGCAGTTTGAAAGCTTATTAGCTGAAGCGCATAGAAAGATAGAAATATTATCTACTAGTTTTCATGAACTTCAGACATTCTTTATAGGATATATAGAATATAATGAAGATAATGTCAAGTTTAATAGCTGGATGCAAAAAAGATTAAAGGAGTTAGCTGATGAAGCACGAAGAAATGACAAGGCTAATGAGTCACATCTGGAAGGAAGTCGAACAGACTAGAGATGCTGGCCAGAAAGAATATGCACATGAAGTAAATAATGTATTTGCAAACTTTGAAAGAGTTGGTAAGGCATTAAATATTACTCCAGATAAAACCTTAATGGTATATCTTTTAAAGCATATTGATGGAATAACTGCCTACTTATCTGGGCATAAATCACAAAGAGAAGATGTTCGAGGGAGGATAAAAGATGCAATAGTGTATCTTATGCTTCTCTGGGCCATGATAGACACAAAGGAGAAAAATGGCAAAGAAATATGAAAAAATAGGGTATGGATTTGTAAGTAAAAATCCTAAGCACACACCTAATAGTAAATATCCAATGTTTACTGGTGATGTAGTAATTAACGATGAGAAAATAAACCTGGCTATGTGGAGGAAAGCAGATTATGGAAAAGAAGCATTCTCAATCCAAGCAACAAGGGTTACAGAAGAGGAATAAACCTGTACCTTATATAAGATATAATAAAAAAACAGAGGAGTGGACTATGAAAGCAAAATATATAGATACTCCAAAAGAAGTTAAATTGGAAATGAATAAAAAACAATTGGATTCTGTAGCTAAATTAGTAGCCTATTTATATCATGATCTAAAAGAATATTATATGAATACCTCTTCCGATCAGAGGAAAGTTCATATATATAAAGACTTACAAGATATAGATCAATGGTTAACAGTCCAATATAATAAGCTTAGAGATGAAAAAGAAAAAGAATAATCCAAGAGCAAGTAAAGCTAAAGGTCGGAGATTACAAAACTTTGTAAGAGACATGTTAAGAGAAATATATCATCAATTACATCCAGATGATATACAATCTCAAACCATGGGCATGGGTGGTGAAGATATTGTTAGAACACCAGCAGCGAAAAAAGTTTGTAAATTTAGCTTTGAATGTAAGAATGTAGAGAGAGTGCAAATATGGAAGGCTATTGAGCAATGTGAAACTAATAAGCCTGACTGTAGTGCGCCAGCTATAGTCTTTAAAAAGAATGGCAAACAACCATATGTAGCAATACCATTTACAGTATTCTGTGACATGTTACATGCAGATAATGAAAGGTCGTTAAGTGATAATCAGTAAAGAAGTCTTTAATAAAATAAATACTGTTAATAAAAATCTAGTTAAACTTTCTCGTTATAATCATGAGGATGGTGGTGATATTCTCTTAAAAACACTAACTAATGATTTAGCTTTTATAGTTGCCAAGATCAATGAAACATACGAAACATTGAATACAATTATAAGTGAAAACGTTAAAGAAAAAGACTAGAATCTATCGAGGGATTTCATAATGGAGTCCCTCGAATACTTGCTCTTATTGTAATCTCTTGTTCTACCAGCTGGTTTTTTACCAGACATTGTATCTAAAGCTTTCTTTCTAAGGCTTCTAGTTTTTAAACCCATTGTAGTTGTTCCTGGGTATAAACCAAGTTCTGCTCTTATAGCTTGCATTGCACCAAAATCTCTAAGAGAAGGTAATGTTCTTCTAAGAAGTCTTTCTCCCTCAATGCTAAACATACCTCCAACTTCTTTAGCAAACTCTTTATCATCTATTCTATCATATTCTTTCATTCCCATGAGCCACCCTGCTGTACTTTCTTCATCTGCTAAAAGGTTCCAATATCCAGCAGCCGCCCCTAGATTGTGAAGTTCTATTAAATCAGATATAGGTACTGAGCCTATAGCTCCAGCTATCCCTTTGCCATAAAATGCTTCTCTTTTTTCTTCTTCATCTCCAAATAGAAATTTAATAAATTCTAAAGATCTATTTAAGGTATCATTCTGTATATAGCTAGTAAGATTAACATCAGTTACAACACTAGCTAACTCTGTCAGTCCGCCTAATAAAGCCATTCTCACTATTCTAGCCCCTTCTTCACCTGTATAATCTCCAGCTTTAAAGGCTCTACCATAATCTTTTACCATTTGAGTTTGGAAATTAGCAAATGAAAACGCATAATGTGAAAATTGTCCTAATATAGCTCCAGGTTTAGATTGTATGAGACCAGCTTTACCTATTGGAGAATATTCAAAGTGAAGTAATGATGTCATTTTAGCTGCATAATTTCCAGCCATAGTATACATATCTTCTAATTCTTTTGCATCTGTAACTCCAGCATATTTATCAGTCTGTTTTAATTGGTCTATTCTTTTGTTAAAGGCAACCCTAAATGTTGATTGCCTATTAGAATTTTCAGCCAATTGCGTAAAGATAGATGATGCTTCAGATGTTTTCATTCCAAGTTTAGTAAGCTTTTCTAATATTGTTTCTTTATCTTTAAATGAAAGATTCCCATCTTCATATTTAATACCATGTGCTACTAAATCTGCAGCTGTTACAGCTCCCTCTGTTACCTTAGAAATATCTAAAAATTTTAATCCATGTTTATGTAATTCAGTATCCATTGCATTCTTATAATCATCATTTCCATTATAAGCTTTTCTAGCATCTAGCAATGCTTGTGTTCCAAAATATTGCCAATTTAAAAGTCTTTGAGTTGCATTTCTAATGGCGCCTCTAAGAGAAAATCCTAACTTAGAAGTAAACTGGATTGATGTTATAAGTCTAAAAAGATTATCTGATGTGCTATCAGTATCTATTCTATTTCTTTTTAAAGATTTATCACGCATATCATTAAAGATATCTAGATATACTTTTGCAGCATCTCCTTCTTTTCCATCATTCTTAAATGCTACATTAGTAAGCTTTTGTAGACCTTTAGTGTATGCTAAGTCAATAAAAGAACTGTGATTAAACTGTAATACTTGTTCTATATATTTAGATGCATATAGGACTGGATTTCTAGAGAAAAATTCATTAACTTCTGTTCCCCTAGCTTTAAGCCTTTGAATTAAATTAGTATTAATTTCTTTAGTTTTACCTATATATTCATTTAATATATTATCTCTTTCTGAATTAGATTTAGATGCATTCATTCTATCTCTTATTTCTAAAGATTGACCTAATATATCTAATATGTAATGAGGTATATATCCTTCTTTAGAATTTTCTAGCTGAGTAGATATCTTATTATATTCATCTATCAGACGAGTAGCTGTTTTACTTTCTTTGCCATATTTTAATTTAATAGTTTCAGATAAATTATTTATAGATTGAATTAAACTTGTTTGTGCTTCTGCTTGGACACCATTCCATTTAGAAGCAGCATTGTTAATTCTATTTATATATGCAGGACTTACTTTCTCACCTCTATATTTATGTCTTAATGCTATATCATTTCCAGCTACTACTCGATCTATAAAATCTTGAAATACTGAACCTTCATTCTCTAAAAATTGAAAAAGCTCTGCCATTTCATTCTGAAAACTTTCTCCTTGAGCTTTCTTTTTTATCAATGCTTTTTCTTTATTGTTCAGTGTATTAAATAATTTATTAGCTTTCATCTTGCCTTTTGCATGATTCATTCTAATTATATCTTTCATTTGATAACTGCCTTTAGAGACATTATCTGTTGGTGATCCTTGAAATTCCATAATAGCAAGTTTTAAATCTGATAACATATCACCATAATTTGACATCATAACTGCAGATCTTCTATTTCTAAATTCATTAGCATTAACTAGAGTTTCATAAAAATCTTTTGTAACAGGATTTCTCATGTTCTTAGCTTGACCAACATAGAAGTTTCTTAAAAATTTATTACTTAATGCTCCAGGATTTTGTAAATCTCTTTCTAATGTGTCAATAGCAACATTCATTTTTTTATAATCTTTAGCATTAAGATGGTCTCCAGCCATAAAAACTTTTCCAGTAGAAGCTTCAAATAATTTTTTAAATGCACTTTTATCATTAGTAAAGCCCCATTTCTCTAGAACTTTAGAATCTATCCATTTGTTTAAAACTTTATCTGATTCTTCCCATATTGCAAATTTCTTACCGCAAGGCATTATAATCTCCTAATAGTTACAATTTTCTTTATTTTCATTCTGCCTACCTGTTACACCTTCCATCATATCTCTAATCTCAGTACCTCTTGCAGCTTGTTTAGATCCAGTGACTTGTCTACGAGCTACATCATTTCTAGTTACCAATACCTCTCCTAGTAATTGACCCTGACCTTTATTATTAGCAAATTGTCTTCCTCCAAATATATCACCAATCAGTTCTCCACGAGACTGTTGAAAGATTCTAGAATAAGCATCTGCACCTAGGCTTGGATCTTCTATAATTTGTCTTCTTAATTCAAAAGCTGTCAATGGATCAGTTAAAGCTCCATCTTGTAATATCTGTCTATATAATTCAGCATAATCTGAAAGGATTGGAGGCATAGCATCAAAAATATCATCCATGCTCTTATAGTCTTTACTTGACATGAAAGTATTATTCTGAACTTCTTTAATATTAGTATGTAATAATGCACCTCTGAAATCAGATTCTTGCATTTTACTCATAGCTTGATCAAACCCTCTACCTGCAACCATTGATTCATAGAATGCTCTATGTATTTGAGCGAAATCTTTTACAAAATCTTTATAATTAGGAACAATTTGATATTGCTCTATAGATCTCATAACTGAATTAATAACTGATCTCTTAGGAGCCATTACAGCTGGCATAAAACTTCCAGTCTTAGGGCTAAAATGGAACTCATTAGGATTACTACTATGATCTGGAATCATCATAGATAATAAGAAATCTAATCCATAAGATTCTTTTCCTATAGGCATCTGACCAATCCATGTGTTTTCTGTATCTCTTAATATATCCGAATCTTTTAATGCAAGTTCTTTAATTTTTTGTAATCCTGCGTCTATAGCAGCTTGCACTTGAGCTTGATTTTCTGACCAATCTCTATATCCTTTTCTCTCTATTAATTTTCTAGAAGAATTTTTTATAGCTTTTCTTGTCTCTTTAACAATATTTCTAAATTCTGGAAGATCAACTTCTGTAACATTAGAATATCTTCCTAATACGCTATATGCAAAAGCAGCTCCATCTAGAAGTTCATGTTCTACAATAGGCTTAGCTACCATAGCATTTTCTACAGCTACTTCCTTTTTACCTAGCTTAAACTTTTCACCCTTTTCAACTTGCCTTACAAATTCTCCATTTCGTGACTTTCTAATAATAATAAAATTATTAGCTGTAAACTCTTGATTTCTATCTTTTCCACCTTTAAAAATAGTTTGCCCGTGTAAGAACTTACCATCACTATCTGGAGTGATAGACATTTTATCAAGCATTGCCTTTAATGCTTCAGATTTAATTAATATATCCTCTTCTAGCATTGCCAAGTATGCATCATCAGAATGAGGCTTAGCTTGTTCTGCTTCATAACTTCTTTCAGTTCTTCTAAGTTCTGACTCTATATTATTTACTTGAACCATCATTTCTTCATGAGTTCTACCATTATAAAACTTATCCCACATATCATCAACTATAGTATCTTTATGACCTGACAATGTTTGATCTGTTATTTCACCTTCATGTCTAAATACTTCAAGTACTTGAGCTCTTCTTTTACCAATCAATTTCATTATACCACTATTAAAATAATCATCACCTGACTTGCCATAAGATTCTCTTACCCTTAAGTGATCTCTTCCAACAACAGCATCTAAAGATTTAAGGAAAGGAGTAGGTCCATCTGTTATAGACTTAGCAATAGTACCCATAACATTATTAATCGTTCCAGCTTTTATTCTATCAGTATCTTTATTAAAAAATAATTCTTCAGCAAAAGACTTATTACCTTTATGTACTAAATAATGATAAAAGTTCCAATTTACAGCTTCAGCATTATTGCTATATTGGTGCTTAAAGTCTCTATAAGCTGCAACCATATCTTCATATCTAGGAGATTTAGCTTGACCAGCTTCATAAATATTAGATTCTAATTGTAAAAGTCTACCAAAATCATTTAAAACTTTTTCAACAATCATTCTATGACCTTCACTGTCAATAGTTTTAAGAGTAGATTCTTTTCCATCTGTAACTTCTAGCTGAAAGAATGGCTGATCTGTATCAACCCCAACATACCCATCTGTTTCGCTATTTTCAAATAAAGTTTTTCTAGACCATGAATTCATATCTTCTAAAGAAACTGGAGTACCATCATATATATCTAAAACATTCTGAGAATCGTTAACTAATCTTTGCATTGCCTTCTGTGGATCTTTAGTGAATACAATTTTTGATCCGTCACCTAAATCTATTCCACCAATCTGTTCAAATAATCTTTGTGCATAGCTTAACTTTCTTTGCATTTTAATTACAGGACCTCTTAACCTCTTGTAATTATTAACATTCTGATTATGAGCTCTAAATGATCTATTATCATATATATCAAAATCAGTAGGTCTTTTTTTCATAGTAGGATCAGTAATGGGTGCAGCTTCTTTGATCCTTCCATTCTCTAAATATGATTGTTCCATTGCACTCCATGGAGTATCCATATAGAAAGGTAACTTATCAGTATCATAGTCCCTTTGACCACGCATAGTCACATCATAAGAATTTAACTCTATTAATCCTCCATCCTTAGCGTCTAATAAATTTTTAATTTTAACTACCATTGCATCGTGCGGGCCAGTACGGGGAGCGGGAACACTCATGATAGCTAGATTAGCACCTTTATAGTCAGAACCTAATAGTTCATTATGAACATCTCTCCATGTAACAAGTTCTTTTTCAGAGCCTAATTTCTTAGTTAACTTTTCAACCATTATTGCTATATCTTTATATTCAGCGTCAGATAGTTTACCTTTATTATTTAATGGATCCATCATCTTGCCAGTAGATAAGTCAACAATCAGATCTCTACCACCTTTATCGTTTTTAAGCGCAAATGACACCGTAAGCGAGCTTTTATTCTTATATGACTCTCTTTGCCTTACTTTGCTTTTACCGCCCACTACGGCACCAAATTTTCCCTTAAAGTTAATGTTTCTATCGAGATAAGTACTTGTTACGTTTGCTTCCCCTAATTTTATTTGCTGATCTCCTCTATAAACAGGTATATTTAAGTCTCCATCTAGATTTCCTCTGATAACTGGGACACCACCTGCGTCTGTAAATCCATCAAATACACCTGCATTATCAATATGTCTACGTTTAATAAGAGCATCATATAATCCTTTTGACATTTCTGAGAAAGGAACACCTCCAGACTCTAACCATATTGCAGCTGTTGATGCATTAGGAGCCTCAGTAGACATGCTACCATCTTTATTTCCTTGAGATATAAATGACATTGCTTCTCTGGATGCAGCATCTACATTTTCTGGATGATATAATTCTATAGTTACTTCAGCAAATCTATTTGCCATATCTACTCTAGCCCATTCATATAAATCTTTCTGAACTTTCCTATTGGTCCAATTGTCAAATTGCTTCATAACATTTGCACCTTTAGGTTTACCATAAATAGTTCCAGATAAACTTTGATCAAATTGAACAGGCATTACACCAGCATCTCCAGATGATAATTCTAAATTATTAATAAACTTTGTAAGATTTATTTTATCTCCAACTTTAGGTATATTAGAAATAGGTATAAATTCATTATCTAAATTTCTATTGGTGGGATCTATAGTTTTCGCTTTCTTAGCTCCACTTTTAAATGCTAACATATCTAAATCCTTATTCTTTTTAAAGAAAGGATCTAACTTAGTATCATAAAAGTAATGTGTTTTATTATAGAAAACATGCATTCTGCCATCTGAATCTGTATAGCTACTAAGCCCTACAGGTTTCTGTCCAGATGATTCTCCTATTAAATTCCCTTGTCCATTAAGAAGTAAAAGATAATCAAGGAAATCTCTACTAACAGCTGTCATTCCATTAACTGATTCAGCATTAATAGAATTACTATCTCTTAATAATTTCTGCATTTCAGCATAATCTTCAGAGCTAATCTGATCTTTCATTGCTTCTAATCTAGCTTCAGCAACACTTCTATTATCTGTAATTAAACCTAAAGCATCTTCTCCAGCTTCAGATTTTGCTCCATCATCTATTACTGCAACATTGACAATATCTTTATCTGTATATTTCTTAATTAATTTTTTAAATCTTTTATTTTTAGTCTTGCTATATAAAGTTTTAAGCATTTGCTTTCTTTCTTTACTATTCCTAGCATAACCTTGGTTCTGAGCTAATCTTTTATATTTATAACCTTTAAGACCTGTAGAGTTGTCAAAGTAAGCATCTTGCAACCAGTCTCCATCTATTTTTTCGCCATACATAACATTGAACATTGTATACATTGCATCTTCCATAAACTCATTATTATTCTTATGATCTCTAGAGAAAGCTTCTGCATTATATGAACCATCTTTTCTTCTAATCTCTGTAAGCTGTTTATGATAGGTTTCTAATTGCTTAAATAACTCCTTTGCTCCACCCATTTTCTTTATAGCATTCTTAACATAAGGAGTATTAGAATTCTTCTCATACCATCTTACAAATGAATCTGCAAGCTTATCGAAACCTGCTTCAGGTACTACTATGTTAATATTTTCATCTACTCCTATTACATAATGCTTACCTTCAATTAGCTGTGTAGATAGATCTATATTTCCAGCATATTCTTTTCCATCCTTAACAGATGTAATTCTACCATCTTTAAGGTATTTAGTATTAATAGCACCACCTCTATCAAGAGTAGCAAAGAAAGCATCACTACTAAGAATATTTCTTATATGAGCTATGCCTGTAGTATTTGTTGCAATATTTTGATATCTACCTCCTTGGAAATAGTCAGAAGATAATAATACCATGTCTCCTGCAGTGCCTTGAAATACTTCAGAGAATAAATCTGTTAGAAATCCTTTAGATATCTCGGCATTTTCAAATGTTCCAGAGCCTTCATTTACCACAAGCCTCTTAACATTAAATCTACGTTCAAATAAATTAGACATTGCCATTATATCATTTCTAAGGGCATCAAGGTCTAGATCTATTTTTTTATCTACAGCATTCTTTTCTGCTAAATCAAACAACCTATTAGAAAAGCCTTGTTGATCATTTCTAGAATACAAAGCATATAAGGCATCAGCAGAGGAATCATATGTAATTCCAGCACCATCTTCTCCCTTGTTAAATATATCATTAACAGTAATATTATGTTTATTAAAAAATACATCAGGAGTAATATTATTATTAGCATCTGGAATCTTTCCCTCAACTTCTTCTTGTTCAAACCTTAATTCAGCTTCTTGTCTACGGTCATCCCATTGTCTAACATCAGCTCTTTCACCTACCTTATTAGCTATTTCTATTTGAAGATCTCTTATTTGTTCTGTAATTGAAAGAAAATCTCCTCTATCTGCAACAGTTTGTCCTTGTTTATATAAATCATATAATGTATCGCCATTTTTATTTTGTAAATTTTTAAAATGATATAAATGTGCTGAAGCTCTAGACATTTCAATACCTGAGCCATAAGTTTTATGCCATGATAACTGTTCATTTTTAAAGAGTCTTAATCTTTCTTCCTCAAATTTCATCATCTCTTTAATTTCTGTAACATTATCTGCAGTTCCACTTTCTATATTACTTCTAAGAACTTTTAAATTATCTTCTATACTAAGAACTGTGAATGCCAAATCTTCTTGTTGAGTGCCTACATCTTTTACAAGCTTCTCTGAATCCAAGATATGTTCTGCTGTTACTATACTACTTAATTGATTTTCAGATAAATCAGTTAATGCAAAATCCTCTCTAGGAGCAATAAGTTCTGTTCCAAGTTTACTCATAACATTATCATATGCTGTGACAATACTTTGCACCTCATCATCAGAAGCATTAGGTTTAACTTTTCTTATCATCTCTTTAGTTATTCTTACAGGAGCTTGTATGCCTACACTTTTTCCTCTTCTATCTACACTATGCTGTAAAATACCATTCTGCATTAATCTCTTTACTACAATGGCTTTATCTGTCTCTATATCTAAATGCCCTAGAACATCATCTAATCCCTTTTGTACAGCTTTTTCAACCCAAGTTTGCATTCTACCATCAAGACCCATATTATGAAACTCTGGATCAGGCATTCCAGCTTTAACTAATTTTTCTTTTAATGCTCTTGCTTTAGTGATATCAACTGTAACTTCTCTTCCATCAATAGGCTGCCTTCCCCCTGCATTACTAATAGCCCATAAATCATGTAGCATATTCTCTAACATTTTATACTCTTCTATAGAATCCATGCCTTCAGGATCAAGTTTAATTTTAGTTTGAGATTCTACTATAATATTATCATTATTGTTTCTAGGGTGTGACAATGCTTCATTGAGAAGTGACTGTACACTAGCGACATCAACATCTTCCATACCTGCAATGCCCTTTTTACCCATAATAACATCATGTACTCTACTGACATTTCTATGCAAATCAAGAGTTCCAAGGAAGCTCCACATAGATCCATCTAACATGTCAACAGGACCTCCTATATCTCTACCATAAAATTCTATACCAAGATCAACTTCCCATCTATCTTGAGTCTCTATTAACTGTTCTAGTTTTTTATCACTCAGCTCTATTTCGAATCCTTTTCTTTTGCCTGTAGTAAAGTCTTCTACTTTTATTATATCCATGTCACCAAATAAATCCAGCAAGCTATTTAATTTCCTAATAGCTAGTTGTTCTTTAGTAGATCTACCTCTGTCATCAATGTTTATCCTTTTCATTCTACCATCAGCACCTAAGTAATCAGGATTTCCTGTTAATATAGCTAATTGCTGTCCTACATTATCCAATAGGCTTGATTCAATATCTTTCCATCCTGCTTCAGCACCTTGATGTATAGATTTAACTATATTATTTCTAGTATTTAGAAATACTTTACTTGCTGTGCCATCTTTATTTGACGAGGTTAAGCTTGTTGATTCAGTATTCTGTATATCTTTTAACGCTGATTCTAATTCTTTCTTTGTAACTTTAGGATTCATCTCTATATTTCTAGCTTTAAATATAGGTATTAGCGGATCTACTAGATTTAATAATTCTCTATTTCTCAATGCTACATCATTATAATCATCTGTTTGTAACAACCCTGTATCACTTTTATCATAGATAACATTTTTATCTTTTAATATTTGAATAATGTTTTCAACATCTTGTATAGGATTAACTTCAAGCCAATCTGTAATTAGATTTCCATCAAAATGCTTAATGATATCGCCAATATTTTCACCTGTGTGATACTCTCTATCCATTTTCTGACTAAGATCTCTTAAATCAGAATCATAATAGTAATCTTTTTCTCCCCAGTTAACTCCAAACTTTTCAAGTTTCTTTCCATGTATAAGAGGTCTGCCTGTCTTACTCATTACCATGCCTAACCCAAAGTGAAAGGCTGCTTCCTGTGGGCCTAGATTATAGAAAGCCCCTTCTTGCATAGCTTCGATATTAAATGCTACACCACCTATTACCATTCTAGGTATAGAGCCAATTAAATCTTTTCTTATTTCTGGTCCAAGTCTAGAAAGATCTCTAAACTGACTCAATGTTTCTATATTTTTAGCTTTAATAGCATCTTTTAAAGCTGGCAAGTCTTTTGCAGTTAAACCTCTACCTTTTTTTAATTCTTTAATAGAGATATTGGTTCCATTGACAACATAATTAACACTCTTATCATTCAGCATTGTCTGCCTAGCAAAAGCTTTAGCTTCATCTAAACTCATAGCTGATACTTGCTTATTGAGTTTTTTAGTTGAGCTTCCAGTAGCTCTATATATATCCTGCCATAACTTTCTATTCCTACCTCCTGGCACAAAAGGAACAAAACCAAAGGCTCCTCCCATAAAAGCATGACGAGAAGCTCTCTGAGCAAAACTCATATCGTTCCAATCAAGTTCTCCTTTTACAGCTTGCACACCATCCATTACCGTACCAATAATTCCAAAGTTAACGGCTTCTTGAGCCATTGCTCCTCCTATTTTAGCAAGAGGTCCTGAAAATTTTCCACCCCATCTACCTCCAATTGCTTCTGCAATGTTATTATATGATTTCTTTCCAAGCATTTCAACCATATCATCAGACATTTTTAATATCGCATCTTTACCAAGCTTTACTCCTCTACTAGAAAGTTCAGCGCCTAATCTTCCAGGCATTTGAGATTGCAATGTAGCCTTAGCATTATTTAAAACACTTTGACCATATTCAAAGTGATGTGCCTGACCCTTGATGAATGGTCTCTGCCACCAAGGCTTTCCTTTAGTTGCAAATCCTATAATATCATCTGAAGTTGCTCTAGCAATGCTTTCTGCTTCTTTAAGTGTAATATTTTTACCTGCTTTAGCGACTTCTGATTGTAGCTTCTTAGCTGCTTGCCTTTGTATAGTTCTTGTAGTTGGAGATGCTACAGCTTTACCAGCCTTAATAGCTCTAGATTGTAATGCTGTACGAGCAGTACGAGCAGCAAGACTTGTTCCTTTAGCAACAGCACCAAGTGGTGTCATAAATCCAGCAAGACTACCTAATGTAGCACCTACCCTACCAGCACCTGTATCATGGAGTTCTTCCATCATATCTTCATAAAGACTAGGAGCTGCTTTTTTAAGACCTAAACCTGCAAGTCCAAACGATGCTGTATCTAAGGCTCCCCATACACCTGCTCCAACAAAATCTAAAGCGCTTTCTCCAAAAAACCCATCATCAGCTCTTAGATCTCGTTCTCCAAATGCGTCAGCTGGTTCTCCAAGTGCGTCAGGTTGCCCTTGCTCGACTTGTGACTGAGCATCAATCTTTGCTGCATGAGCTTCAATCTGTGCATCTGTCCAATAGATGCCTTTATTTCTTAACTCTGATCTAATTCTAGCTTTTCTAGCAGCGTTCATTCATTACTCCTATTTATTCTTTTCTAAATATATCATCTATATCATCTTGAGTGGTATCTCCAACCATTCTACTCCTAGTATTAATGAATTCAAATGGAGCAAGTATATTATCTACTTCAGGATAAGGGCCATCTATTGAACTTTGAGTGTAGTTTATTTTCAACATCCCCCACTGCTCTTCTAAAGCATTTAAATCTCTATACTGATTTGTAACAGCATTTGCCCGTGTAAGTAGCTGTGAATCATCAAGAATCCCAGTACGCTTCCAACTTAATGCTTTCAAAATTATATTTTGATCAACATAATCGTCTCCAGCTAATTTTAATAGTCTAGCTTGAGCTCTTTTAGCTGTCTTAGGATTTAGCAATTTAGATTGAAATTCTTCTAAAGAATCTCCATGCTCATTAGCTAACATTGTAATAGCTGATTTATTTTTATTAAACCAATCTTGATATTGAGCAACTCCTTTCTGTATTGTTCCTAGTTGATTTAAAACAAGAGCGAAATCAGGAATCATCTCATCTCCCTTTCCAACTTGTAAGCCTTCTACTAAAGATAGCAGGTCTGCCTTTATAGAGCTATCAACAGCTCCCATCTTATTAATTACAGCAGTAACATCTTGCCCTTCTGCTATAGCGGCATAAAGAGGAGTAAAATTATCATTGATATCTTCTACCACAATTTTAGAGAAAAGTTGATTCCCAACTAATTGTTGCAGTTCTAGGTTTTGAACTAACATTTGTGAAGTAGCCTCATTTCCTTGAGTTATTTTTTCTAGATCAAAAGCAACATCTTCTTGTTCCATTCGCTGTGCTAATGCATCTATTTGCAGTCTTTGATTCTCAGTATTTACTGCTATTTGTTCATTCTGAAGGATTAATTGCTGGCTAGTCTTATCCATAATATCTAAATTTTTCAATGATGTTTTAACCTCTAGCTCGCCTTTTTCTTGCAGAATTCGTAAGTGATCAGGAAGATATTCAAGTTCAATTTCCTTCTTTTTAATGTCAAGCTGTTTATCTATTAAGCTTTGTTGGCCTTGTTGTATTGCAACTCTTCTCTCTGGA
>CEUI01060505.1_pt1 | contig 16321 bp, 6 predicted proteins | sample 531411 | NCBI WGS metagenome assembly CEUI01 (sample SAMEA2622841, study PRJEB7988) | marine metagenome | isolation source: saline water (ENVO:00002010), including
CTTTCTTTTTAGCTGGATCTGCATATCTATTAATAAAACCAGCTATTTCTGCAAATTTAGATCCAGCACCTAATCTACTTAAAAGTCTATTATCTATTTTGCTAAAAAAATCTACAGTATTATCTACATATGTTTTTAGCGTTTTAGGTTTTCTTTTCTTTCCTTTAAATATATTTAATTCTTTATCTTTAACTGCATTTTTAAATTCTTGTGGCAGATTAGTTGCTTCAGCTATAATTTGACCGTAAAAACCAGATGGTTCGTTTAGTAAATCTGGGTTCATTTCAATAATAGCGTCAATAGCATCAACTGTATTTTCCGGTATTAAACCTTTTATATTATCTGCCTCTTTATTATTTCCCTCTTTTCTTAATTCAAAATATCTTATAGTATTAGCACCTACATTTTCATCCACATGAGTTTCTTCAATAAACAACTCTCCTTTAGTATTAGTACTATGTTTAACAGTGCCTCTTTCCGTTTGTTTAGCTATTTCTTGAACATAATTATCTTTTAACACACGATCAAAAAGTTCTTGTCTACCTTCAAATATTTCTTTTAATTTACCATCTTCTTGCAAATCTTTGTTGAAAAGCTCCATACCAACTTCTTGTGATATGGCCATAACTAGCGCGTCTAATCCATTTCTTTTAACATCTGTCATAGTTTCACCATTGGCAAACTTTTGCTCAAGCGCTTCAAGGTTTACATCGGTCATTACATCTGGGTTTCTTCTCATTTTTTGTTTACCATCAGTCATTCCTTTATAAGGACCATCTTCTGTTGATCTCCAAAAATCTATTTGACCAGGCTTCGTTCCTTTAGTTCTTTTTTTACCTTTTTCATCAACTTTGTGATTAATAGTCCAACCTATTCCATTAACTTTTTTCTCAATAGCATTTGGCAAGTTTTTAGCCAACCACGTTGTTGTCATTCCAGAAAATATTACATTTCTATTTTTAGGATTAACTAACCATTTTTTTACATCTTTTGGGTTTTTTCCAATTACATCTAATATAGCTTTATATATTGGTCCGTTTTTAATACCAAATTGTTTTTTAAGTTCTGCTATTAAAGGACTAACAGCTTTATTTTTTGAAACAGCTAAATCTAAATCAGGCAGTTTAGTACCAATTACAGTTAAAATAGCGTCTAGTATTTTGTTTGTAGTTTTAGTATCTAAGTCAAGATTATCTAACGCAGGAGTCGTTGAAGGCATGTCATCAAATTCATCTGTCATATCAGGATCTGCTTCTAGTTCTTGCGTACCCTCTATATTAACAGTAATACCAGTTCCACCTCTTTCTACTGTAGATTCAACACCTAAACTTTTAGCTAAAGGTTTCAACCTATTATTTAGCATGATAGTTGTCCATTTATCCATGTCCATTTTATCGGCCAAATATTCTCCTTCTATTATAGAAGCAGCTTCAATTAACGCTGCTTCTTTATATATCCTTCTTGCTTCTTTTCTATTTTCATTAATAATTTTTGTAGCATCATTGGGTATAGGATCAAAAAGTTTTCTAGTTACTGCTTCAACAACACCTCCGATTTCTTGTCCTAATTGTGATTCATCTAAGTTATCAGCTTTTTTACCATCAGGTTTTTTACTAGTCATTTCTCTAACCATCTTTCTAATATCACCTTTGGTTGACTTTTTACCTTCGTATTTATCTTCTAATATACCTTGTAAGTTGCTAGACTTTTTATAACCTGTTTTTTTATCTATCTCAGCCTTTTTAGCTGCTTTCATTTTTCTTTTCTGTATCTTAGAAATCTCACCGTTGTTAAAGCTGTTTATAAAACTACTCATCCAAACCATTGCATCTTTCTCCGTATTTATATTGTAATCTGCTCCCACAACTCCTCGCATCATGTTGCCAAAACCTTGACTAAGTTTAGAAACTTTTTTAAGATCTGATTCAAAAGGTTTTGACATTAATAAATCTTGTACTCGTTTCGTATACTCGTCTTTTGCAGTATCTGATTGATCTTTAAAAGATTTAGTAGGATCATAATAAGCTTCGTGATCAGTATCAAGACTGGATAGTTGTCTTTTAGCTATTTTATCAACTTTTGATATATTTTTACTAGAATAACCTTCTAGTTTTTCGGCATAATCATTTAACTGATCCCTATCCATAGCAGTATCATCTATAAAATGACTTATTTCATGCGCTATTGCTGTTCCTTGCAGTAAATTACCATTTTCAAGAGCTTCTAGGGCTGCTTTTTCATCTAAAACAATATATTTATTACCTATAATAAGAGCATTATCTTTACCAGTTTCTAAACCATCTATCAAAGATTCCGCTTCATCAAAAGTTATTTCACCTTCTTGAACAGCTTGGTATACTTTTAATCTAAGTTCGTCTTGGTTTTCAGCTACTGTCATTTCTAGTTCACTTAGTAACTTATCACCTAATATATCAGCAGCGTTAGATTGTTGCTTATTAAAATTTATTTTAGCTGAGACTTTATTTCCTAATAATTGTGTTGCTCGTCTTTGATATTCTGCTTCTTTAAAATCATTTTCTAATTCTTTCATGGTTTTTCCTCCCCAGTCTTCTGTTCTACCAGTTTTCTTTGTAACACCCTCTGCGTCTGCTTGAGCTCTTCGTCCTTGTATTATTTTTTTAGTTTCTTGCCAAGCTTTTTCTACAGCATCTCTTTGCCCATCATTATTTTTAACTTGCTCTACACTCTTGTTCATAACGTTTTGTTTAACAACTTTGTGTATTTCAAGCATTTTTTCTTTATTCGTTAACTTATCAAAACCTGGTATTTCTTTAGATAATTTTTCCATTATCGCTACACCATTTTTACCATAAACTTGCTCTATTATGTTATCATTATCATACTTACTAGCAATTCCATCTTGTATTTTTTGTTTTTGATTATTAAAGAAATTTAATTTATCTTGGAAATTTTTCTTTTTTTCGCCACTCAGACCTTCAACATGATCATTTATCCTCTTTTGTTTTTCACTTGGGCTCATATCAGGCGTTACACCTGCTTGACGGTATAGTTCGTCTAAGTTTAATTGATTTTGTATTAAAGCTTTTGTATCATCACCTCCTCCAACAAGCGCATCGATTTCTAAAGAGTTATCTACATTAAGTAATTCATTAAACAATGTTTCTCTTTGGGTTATCAATTGACTTCTAAGTAATTCATCTGCTTCTGTATATCCAAGTTCGGCTAGTTGTTCATTTATTAAATTTAATTGACTTTTAATATCACCATATTGGGCTCTAATATCAGCAGTAACCATTTGTTGTTTAATATTAGATGTAATAACGCTTGGACCATTCATTACGCCACCCATAATAAGAGAACTTACTAATACATCATCAAATTGCGACCAATCCATGTCTTGTCCAGTAATAAGATTCATTGCTATATTATCAGATATATATATCAACTCTTCTTCCATTATTTCTCCAAAAGTTCTTTTTCCTATAGTTGAAAACACATCCCAAGCAGCTCCATAATTACTTCGCATAATAATTTTACCAATATCATCTACAGCTCCAGATAAATCGCCAATAATAGCCCTTGCGTTAGGCAGCGTACCCATAAGTGACATTATTCCACCCTCTATTATACCAGCAGTCCAAGCAGCTCCTCGTATTTGTGCCGGTGTTAAATCACCCATTGAAATAGTATTCTCAAGCTGTAGTAATGTACTTCTATAAGTATTATATCCGTACGATGCTATAAAATTAACTTTATTAGCTAATAATTCTTCTTTTTCTTTTCTAGCTTTTTCTGCATCTATAACATATCCTTCTAATTGTGAGACTTTTTGACCACCACTACTTAAACCGAAAATACCAGCTGTTGCTAATGTTGTTATACCAGGAGGAAGACCTAGCGCAGACGTACCTATTGCAACTATTGTGTTTGCGCCTTGCTGCGATAGCGTTCTAAGTGCAAATGACCAACCATACCCGTGTTTTGCCGCGAACTGCCATTCTGGCATAGCCTCTAAATATTGTTTATCGTGCTGTATATTTCTTAGTTGTTGTTTAGAATAGTCACTTCCAAAAGCAGCACCAATGCCATAAAACATTTGTGAAAAACCATCCATAAATTCTTGCTTAAGAATTTGCGCAAGATTATGTTCTTTTTTGCTTATTACTTGCAATCCACCTACTTTACTAGCCCATTTATTAAATAAAGTAGAAAAGTTTTCAATAGCGCCTAGTTGTTCATTTAATATATTTTTTAATATATTATCATTTTCAGCAATTTTACCTTGCCAATATTTTTGTGTAGCTGCGTCTTCATGGGTTACAATTACTCTGGCTTTATCTCCTACCCCAACAGTTTGAAGAAAACAACCAGCTTCTTGAGCGCTGGCATATACATTTTTCATTTTCGTTTGAAGAGCAGTCATATCATCCATAGCTTGACTGAGCAGTTTATCTTTTGACTCTACAAAACCCTGCAATGTTGTTAAAAGTTCAGTTTCTCCTTTTTCTATTTGTACGTTATTTTCTTTTAAAAACTTTTCTATCTCAACACCTTCTCTTTCAGCTATTTCTTCTATTTCTTCTCTTGTATATTCTTTTTCATTATATATGTATTTATCTTGATACATTCCCGCTGGATTATCTGCTATAATATCAAGACCAACATTCACTAAGTTTGTATTTTTTTGTTTGTCCCAATGAATGTCGAAGTAGTTTGCGGTTTTTTCTTCTGCAACTTTTACTCTATGTTTATTAATCATCTCTCCATTGACTGCGGTTTCAGATTCAAACATGCTTTTAACCGCGGCTTTATCTGCTTCTGTTAAAATAAGTTTACCACTTTCAATAGCCTTTAAAATATCCTCATATTTTAATTTTTGCCAACCATCTATAGGAGTATATGTATTAACATATGTATAATCTTTGCCATATCCTACTTTTGTTTGTCCTTCTGTTACTAAACTAGTTCCATCAGAAAGAACAGCTCCTTGTCCTGGTTTTTTAAAATACTCTAAAACTTTTTGCAACCCACCGTCAGAGATTCCTAATTCTTTGAGATCAAACTCTATGTTTGCTATTAAATCATTACTTTTATAAAAAGAATTAGTAGCATCATCCATAGACATGCTCTCGTATTGACCTTTAAAAAATTCGTCTCTTTCTTCTATTACTTTATTAGCCGCTATTAAAGATTGATCGCGAAGTTTATTAAGTTCTTCTTCGCTTAGATTTTTTTGAAACCACGTTAAAGTAGCGTTAGCACTATCTACGGTATTTATGTATTTACCATCTTTGTATATATTATAACCAGTTATTGCCCCTAACAAACTTCTATTTGTATCTATACCATAACCAAGAGTTTCTAAAGTTTTATTTATTTGACCTACTTGTCCTGCTTCAAAAGTGGTCATTTTTTTATCGTCAGTAAAAATTCTTGTAGGATCAAACAAACCAGTTAATCCTTGTTGAAAAAAATTAAAATTAGAAAGTCCTGCTTCTCCTTCTATTCCTTCAAATACAGTAGATAAAATATCTGTGCTTTTTGCTTCGTAAGTTGTATAAAAATGTTTTATTTCATTTAGCTGCCTTATAGATTCTTTCATGTAATTTGGATCGAATCTTATATAGTGCTTTATAGATCCATCAGGAGTAGTAATTTCTAAAGCATTATCAATAGAGTTGTCACTTGCAACTATTCTTAATCCTGGAAAATCTTTACTAACTTCTAAATACTTGTGTATTTGGGTTAATGTTTTATTGCTACCAAAAAATGTTTTCCAATTTTTACTAGTTAAATCATCATGATAACTTAAATTCTTAATTCTTTTTTCTTCTTCAATTTCACTTTTCCTTTTGTTTACAAATTCATCTTTATTAACATATCTTTGTTTATCTGGATCCCATGTAAGATTTTTATCTTTTTGTTTCTTTTTATGATATTCTTTTAATTCTTCGTTTTCTATAAGATCCACGTTAACTAATGGTAAACCTCCAGTAGCAGCAGACCACGCACTAACAGTTAAATGGACAGGCATTTTACCTGTTTGATCCATCAAAGCCTCCATTTCGTTATTATACTGGTTTTCTTCTAATAGTTTTTGTCTTTCATAACCAGCAGAAACATCGTATTGAGTAAATCCAAATATGCCTCCAGCAGCATCATAATCATATGTATTAGGTTCTATTTTAATCCAATCTCTAGAGCCAGTAGGCCTTGAATAATAAGTTATTTTCATGTCAGCATCAACTTCATACTTCCATTCATAACCTTTGCCTCTGTCTATATAGTTTTCATATATTCTTTCCTCGCCTTTTCCAGACCAAGCTATAGGATTTCCTACAGAATTAGTTGCAATATCATTTACTAGATTTGGAGGTGGAGGTGGAACGATAGGTCCCTGCTGTTGTTGAGGTTGTTGTACATAAGGATTTAATACAGTAGTACCGGTTGCTCCAGGCATAGACATTGGATTAAGCACTGTTGGGCCGGTTGGTCCCTGTGTAGTAATAGGTGGTGGTGGCGTTTCTTGTCCAATAGTTACATCAGAAAAAAACTGTTGTTTAAATTCTTGTTCGGATTTAGTATAATGACCAGCCTTGTTTAGTACTCCATAGAGACTATTTTGGGCTTGATCGCTTGAAAATTGATTTACAAACTCATCAAATGATTTTGTATACTTTCCAGCGTTATATAATGTTTCATATAGTTTCTGTTGTGCGACCTGCGACATATTTATTTAATATTTAATCTTATTCACCTAAATTATCAAGACTTGGTATTTCTATATTGTATGGATTAATAGCGCCGCCTTCTTCTCCTGCAGTTGGAACTGGCACATAAGGACCCAACCCTCTCATATACTCGTCTGATGATGGATCTAAAATAGTTCCTCTTGGACCTATTAAATTACCTCTTGCATCCCTCGTATATCCTGGAGGTAAATTATATGTTATTGGTTGTGTTATTTTTGTATTTCTACGCGATTCATCTTCAAATATACCAAGATAATATTCTTTTAATAGATCTTTTGTTATAGCTGGATTGTGATATGGATTTTTATTATTAACTATAGCGTCTTTTAACATAGCTATATCATCTTCTGATATATTTTCCCACCAATTTCTTTCTCCTTCTTCTGCAGGTAAGTTTAATTTTTTAACATCTAATCCAAAAGGCCCTGTACCTAAAAATTGGTGTTCAGCTCTAAACTGCATTTTAGCATCATATTCTCTTTTAAACAAATCAACATCTAAATTAGGATTATTTTTCCTAAACTCCTTTACTGCTTCCTTTTTTTGTTTTTTATATTCTTTAGGACTAAGTGTTGCAATTTCTTTACTTTTTCTGATTTCCTCGAAAAAAGGATGATTATCTAAATCATTATAAAAACTTCTTCCTTCGAATATATCATCATAAGCTAATTTCGATACATTTCCATTATCTACAAAATTATTTATGTAGTTTTCTGCTTGATTTAAATCAGCTTCGCCCGATCCTACATTTTTAGAAAAAGTAGCAAATTTGCTTCTCATATCTATTATACTTTCCATGTCTTTTCTGTTCTGAAGATACATGTCATATATTTCAGATGTAGTTATCTGTCTATCAGTATCATCCACGAAAGCCCATTCATATTTATCTGTTAGATTGCCATTTGGATCTTTTACTCTTATCAATACGCGTTTTGTTGCATCATCTAAAAACTGTATCATCATATTTTTAGTATAATCTCCATCATGATTAGACCACTCATCTAAAGGTACTTCTGCTATCATCATTCTCAAGTCTATCTCGCGTTGATTTATTTGATGTAAAGCCTTTACAACTCTTTGTGCTTCAGCTTGTGTTATTTGTTCTTCCCATGTATCGCCATAAATAGCCATAAAAACTTCTCTTTCACTATCATAATGATTAGCAGTTAAAGATCCGTCTTGATTAATAACTTGATCTATTAAATTATTGTAAGTATTATCTCTAAGTTCATTTCCTTGGTTTATTTCTTGATCAGAGGTATTTATTTGATTATTTATATTGTTTACTTCTTCCTGGTTACCGCTCTGCTTTGCTTTTTTCTTTGCTTCTTCAAGATCAAATCGACGTTTGTTTTTTCCAGCTAAATAACTAACAACACTAGCGCCTGTTTGTGTTACATCTCCCATTATATTTGCCCATCCTTCCCACTTAGATTGATCTTTGTAAATATCAGTTTTTACTCCAGCGCTTACTGCTCTAGCATAACTAGAACCAAAACTCCCACTTTCACCTCCTCCTGAAAGATAATGCGGAGCTTTTACGTTTTGCTTGGTTTTCCAATCATCAAACGCAGCTAAATCCTCTGCACTCATATTTTGTGTTTCGTCTGCCATAATAATATATTTTAGTCCTGTTTCGCAAGAAGCGCTTTTTGTTTATAATACTCATCCCATGCTTCAGGATCATATGCACTTTTACCCATTGGAACTCCTTCCTGCATCATTCCTAAGTGTGTACTAACACCCCCAGCAATAGCGCCTGTAGCGTCTGTTATTCCACCCCACATTTGCTGTTGCGCGGCGCTTTCTCTCGCTGCAGCAGCTTCAATATCAGTTGCCGTAAAATCAAACATCGTTTGTAATCTTGCTGCTTCAGCCGCACGCCTATCTAGTTCACCTTCTATATGTAAATCTTGTATTCTTTGATCTTCACCGAGTACTAAATCTTGCATTCTAGCAGCCTCGCCTAATTGTTTAGCTTGTATATCTTGTTCTTGTTTTCCTATAGAAACTGCTGCTTGTTGAGCATCTAAAGCTCCTTGTTGGGCCATTGTTTGTGCTAATGCTGCTATACCAGATCCACCAGCAGCGCTCCTCATTTTATCTAATACATTTGCTTGGCTTTGTTGTTGTTGCTGTTGTACAAACTGTGCTTCCTGCTGATTAACAACCATATCTTCATAAACATTCGCCATATCATCGTATACATTTTGCATGTTTAAATAAGGATTACTAATATCTAAATCCATATATTCGTCTTTTAGCCTTGCCATTTCGGCCTCATGTTTCTTTCTTTCAGCTTCTGCTTTTTTGCGTTCTTGACTGCCTTTAACCGCTTTAAATATGCCTAATCCAGCACTGACTACAGCCGTGCCTGCCATTATAAAACTCATATTTTATTGTTTTTATTTATATATTCATTATATTTTTTATAACTTGTAGCAACTAGTTCTTCTTCTAGTTTTTCAACATCTTTTGTGTTGCTAGGGTTTTTATGCGTATTATACCAAACTGAATCTTCATGTGCGTACAAAACTCTTTTTACACCTGGTTTCGCTATAATATGACATGGCGCTATGTGGTCTACTGTACCATCTTCATCAGCTACAGTTAAATGACCTTTTAACAAAAAGCACATGTGTAAGTCTTTGTGTATCGCTCCTATAACTGCCACTCCTTTAAACATAGTCATCTCTCTAATATAAACACCGTCCATAAAAAAATGTCTTATAGGTATTTTATCGCTATCAGATACTATAGGTTTTTCTTTTGTACCAGCTATAATATTTTCACCATCTGCAATAGATATTAAATCCTGCTCTAACTTTGTTACAGTTGTTTTAAAGTCTTTAGATAAACCGTTTTCAGAAACAGTTATTCTATTCATAAATTAACATATACTCAGCCTTTGTTTCGTCTGTTTGTCCAGGCGTTATTTTTACGTCTTGATCGCCATTGTAAGGCATGAATAACCAGTCATCTCCGTATAATCTTCCTATAACTTGTGTTCCAACTGTTACTATTATATAACGCGCTGTTTCTGTACTAGCGCATTTAATATATAGTTTATGAGCTGCATCATCTGTATAGTCAGCTGCACTAAATATTGTATACTCGGTTGTAGCAGTAGTAGTTTTTCTACTTAAACCACCTACCTCTGTTAAACCATTAGTAGTGCCAGCCTTGTACAATGTTGCAGTGGACGTTAGCGATAAAGCATCTGTAAGTAGATCTGTACTTGTCAGTGTTATTGCTGCTGTTGTTGTTGCCATGTTTTGTTTTTTTTAAAAAATTGTTAATTGTTTACTTGTATATAGTTACACTTTTTGTTGATTATTTACTGCTAATAAAGCTGTCTAAACCGATTTGGTGTAATTCAGCTTCTTCAGTACTATTATTTGTTAATTTTATTTCCGCAAAATAACCTAATATAGAAGACATACTAACAGCGTTATTTTTGCTAAATAATATAAAACTATTAGTGTCTATAACACCACTAGCTAAAGTAGTATTAATTATTATTTCGTTTAAACTTCTATTTATGCTTGTTATATCACCTATTTCTGCTACATTACCACTATTAACATCAAAACCAGCAGTTGTAGACGTAGGCACATAGTAGGTTTTATCACCTATAGACATTGATTCGTTTAACGCATTGTTAAATCTTAGTGTTAAATTTGGCATAATATTTAGCTATTATTAAGTAGTTCATCTATTGGTATTTCTATAGCAACATCATCTTTTCCTAGTTGCTCAACGGCTATATACCCCGTTATATCTACGTTAGCAGCACTTCCATCTTCTGCCACTGACGTTTCTCTTAAGAATAAGTCTTGTACATGAATTTTTGATCCGCCATTATCTTTAGATTTTACGTTATTTACAACATAATCTTTAGGATAAACGCCTTCTGATCCGTCTGTTGCGCCATGTAGTATTTTAGGATCTATTGTAACATCAGATCCGCTAGGGGTTACCGTAACATTAAACGCATAAAGACTTCTTTCGTCTTGTCTTTTCTTGGTTATTCTTCTGTGTCTAGCTGTTCTACCAGTTCCTAAATCCGTAGATGCAGGTGCCACCGCTTCTTTTGCACCTCTATTGAATCTAGAAAAAGCAGTTGCTTTAGATATTATATCTTTTGCAGTACTTATTACAGTAGACGTACCTGTTTTTTTAATCACAAAATCACTACCTGTTTGCGTAAACTGAAGAGTAACATTTATAGCTCTAAATTTAAAAATACTAAATGGATGCTCTCGAGTAGGAACAGAACCTGACGTTTCGTTGCCAGTTACAACGTAAAACTTAAACTCATCATTATAGTCAAACTTTAATGTACCATTTGTTACAGCTCCACCAGTTGTTGAGGTAGATAGTTCAAACGATGTGTTGTTTGTTACTGATGAAACTGTTGCTCCAACTGGTATACCTGTGCCGCTAACCGACATACCAGCTAAAACCTTAGAAGTGTCATCCATAGCTATAGTTGGATCATTATTATAATCACACGTGGAATCAATAACTTCAACTGCAGGAATTTCTACCTTAACATTAGTTATACCTGAATCTGGAATAACAAACGGTTCATTTACTTTAAATCCAACTCCTGTTTCTTGTACCCCAACAACAACGCCTGTCGCACCTGGGGTACCTTTAACTTGTATCATAGTTGCTGTTTTAGATGGTGGATGATATATAAGAGTATTATTACCATCATAACCTTCTCTTCCATCAAATATAGAAAAATGATTAATTTTAGTTGTTCTAGGCAAAGCATTAGCACGAACCATAGGAATTAAAATAACTCCTCTATTTTTAGCTCTTTCAAGACTACTGCTAGTAACAATCGCGCTAGTAGCGTGTCTAGGCTGTGTTGCATCATCGCATCTATAATCTGGCGTTGTATAATAACCTTTTAATACAACTTTTGTTGCCATTTGATTAGTATTTCTTTCTTTTACATATTCAATAAACTTCCATCTATTTGTGTAGTTATCATCTTTGTCAAACTCAATATCTTTAGCAATAGTTGTTTCTACGCTAGAGTTCCTAGGAGCATTTTCAATTATTTTTCTTTTTATTAACGAAGCCCCACCACTGTCAAAATGATACGATTCGTTACATGTAAATGTTACTGTAAAAACTAAGTGTTGAGTTGCATAAGAAAGTTCTGCCGTTAAAGGTTTATAAAACATAGTATCTACTTCTCCAGGAAAATCATTCCATTCTTCGTCTAAAGTTATACCGTTGATAAGAGTTGTTACTAAAGAAACTCCGGTACCTTTTTCTAAAGAACTAGAACTTAATCCATCAGAATAGCTAACAGCATTCCTGATATAAGGATTATTAGTATCCTTTGGAATATATACATTAAATTCTGTTGATATTGTTTTTACTATTGCTGGCATATGTTATATAAATTGAACATTAAGAGTTAGGTTTTCTGCAGGCATTACGTTTGCACCAAAGTTAAAAGTAGCTATTACGTTATCTCCGCTCTTTGTTAAAGAAACGTTAGATACATAACTCCATATACCTCCTGACCCTGTTAATACAGTTGTTGTACCATCATCCGTTACACCAGTAAAACCATTAATTGTTAAATCATTATTGGTTCCAGCTGCAAATATATCATAACCAACATCTGGTGTTATAGTTATTGTTTTTGTAAATGATTGATCTTGTATTGCTACACCTGAATTCATCTCCGTAGAAATAGATGTCATAGTAGTATTCGATAAGATATTATTTGGATCTTGTTGAATAGTTAATGTAAAAGTACCAACAGTGTTATCATGTTGTACCAAACTAGGCGTGCCTATTCCTTGGACACTAAATTCTGATGGATCTAAATTACTCAATGTAGTACTAGTCCCGTGTATAGCATTATACCATTTACCTTCCTTGTTTTTAAACTCTAGTACTTCGCCCTCTTGTTGGTCTGTCGTTATAGATTCGCAATACCAACCATTTTTAGATTCTAAATTATAATATTCTCCATCATTATATTCTATTCCATCTATTGTGCTCGTGGTAAATTGCTCTACTCTAGCTTGTGATCCTTCGTAGTTTATTATATTAAAGCTTTTAACGTCGCTAGGTTGGTCGTTAAATACAGTCGTTATATAAGAATTGTAAGTAGAACTATAAAAACTATTATATACTTCATTTGTATAATGTTGCCACATAGATCCGTTTTTCCAAGTATAATAATTATTATTTATACTAGCACTTTGTTCCGGATGATACGTTTTAAAACTTTCCCAACCACCTGCTTTTTCACTATAAGTTATTGTAGTGCTTGATGAAACACCATGCTCGCTGGTTCCATCTCTATTTTCTATTGTTAAATCATAGTTCATTTTCTTTTCGTCAAAACTCCCTAGACATTTAAATAGTTCAGGATTTTTAAAGGCATCCGAAAAATAATCTGACATACCAACTTGCGAGATAGGAGTCATTGATGTTCCTTTTATTTTCATAACAGCTCCTCTCGTAACATCAGTAAAATAACAAGTACTACCATAACTAGCAAAAGATTCTGGGTTTGTAGATATTCCATATTCTCCAGATATTGGCGTAGGTGTTCCTAATACTCTATTTGAAGCTATTAACTGTGGATCACCATCTGCATTATATAAAGCATCTTTACTTGCTAAAACAGTTAAAACTCTATCTTCACATAATGTCAAAAGATTTGTATCTGTTTGGTATATTTTTTGAATACTACCATAATCTGGGTTTAAATCTTTAGTTATCTGTTCGCCTGCGATAAATTGATTTAAATTATTAACTCCAGATTTTGAGTTATAAATATCAGAAAATATTAAACCACTTTTTCTTCTTTCTTCTCTATATCTTTCTGCTAGTGTTGTAGAAGCTTTTACGCCATTTTTAATTGTAGGTGCATTAAAATCATCTCTAATCCTATTTGATTCAACACCATTTCCAAAAGAAAAACAATTGAACCAAGGTAAATGTGTTAATTGCTGATGTTGAGGATATAAACCATTTGGTTCACCATGTATAGTTGCAAATCCTAACCCTGTTAAAGCGGATTTTAAAACTACTTCAATTTCGCCACCATAAGTAGTTTTTATATTTAATGTTTTACCTGCAACAACTGTGCCTACGGGACTCGGAGTTACAAAAAATTGATTATCTTTAGTCCATTTAGTAATAGTATAAACAGTATCACCAAGTGTTACTGTTGGAATAAAGAAATCTGTTGCTTTTAGTTTAAAAGTAGATCCTATAGGTATTAACATTTCATTTGTTTTCTCTGTTATTTCTATAGGATACGATGGCGAAGCCTCATAATATATATCTAAACCAATATCTTCTTTAGGTTCTGTTTCAAAAACGCAAGCATCAGAACTTTGTATTATAGTATCTTCTTCATCTGCCTTATATTTATCCAATATTTGCAGATTAAGATAATTACTAAAATTAGGAGCAAGTCCAGCATAGTTATAAGGCTGTCTTCTATCGTGAGCTGTAGAACCTAAATCAGATTGTGTTACTATTACTTTTGTACCATCAGCATGCGTTATAGCGTTACCATCTAATCCAACAGCATTAACTAATGGATTAAATTGATGATCTGTGTCTATACCAAAACCGCTGTCTTCTGGCGTACTACCTACTTTTTTAAACTGCACGGTAAACCTGTTGCGTTTGTTGTATGAAGCATTTAAATCTAGTTCTCCTGCAGTTTGATGAAACATCTGCACACCAGCTGCGTTAACTAATAATGAACTATCAGTTCTAAGATTTGGCGTGTTTCTTATATGCGTTTGTGGTGGTGTTGAAGATACAATTTCATATACAGTAAGATCTGGATCTTCTGCCCATCTAAATCTAGTTCCTGGCGTAATTAAGTCTTCAGCAAATGCCCATTCATCTTCCATACTAGCATTACCTAAAACTGTTTCTTGTGATGCTCCACCTAATATACCAAATATTGAAAGATGCATTACACTATGACCAGCTATATTGTAAATATCATTACCATCTCCAGTAGAAATATTTGACAAAGCGGAGTTAGCTTCTGTTCTACCATCTCTTGTTACAGCATTAGAACCACTTTTATTGTAACCATTATAATCTCCAGCCTTTGGACCTGCTAAAACTCTTACGCAATCATTTATTCTGTTCCATCCATAAAGAGGTGTTTTATTACCATTATGGTCGTTTACAGGCGCACTACCTTGCCCTGTTTTATGTATACCTCTACCACTACATCCTTTGTATGCTACGTCTTGATCTATAGCCCAAGACTGTGAATCTCCTTTTGCATTATCTTTATAATATTGCACACTTCTTCTAGCGTGTTTAAGTGTATCTAAAGTATCACCAAATAAAGAGATACTTGGATCATCTTGATAAGTTATTGAACTACTATAAGCAAAATCTTCAGGACCATCAGCGTTTGGCGTTTTTGGTTCGAAATCAAAATCCGCTTGTGCATTGCCAACAATAACTCCCGTGCCAAGAGGACCTATTGTAACTCCACCAGTTGTTATAGCTGTGTATGTAGGACCCCAAATATGCTTTGCTCCAGACCCAACAGCGTCAATGCCAGATTCGCCGGGCGCTGTAAACTGATGATATGTATCAGGTAGTGTAGCGCTATTATTATAAATCCATTGTTTTTGATTACTATCATATGGCGATGATACATATTGGCGGTAATCATATATAGCAGGTTGAGCATTTATCCAAGGTTGGTTGTTGCCAAACTTATCAAGCCCAAAATTTTCAAAATAAATAGGATTTCCATTTGGTGATGGAAAATTTTCTCCAAAATCAAACGGCTTTGCAAAACCATGCATTACATGACCATCAGGATTAGTACCAGTTATAGTTGGGTCTTGGTCATCATATTGATTAAACATTTGCTGCCCATGCGCGCTATATCGTATTTGTTTTGTATATCTTACAGTGTATTCTTGTTCTGTGTCTGAAAACAAAACGCGATTTTCTAATACTTGATCTCTATTAACTTTAACAAAAAATCTACCATCAAACTCTGGTCTATCTTCTACTTCTTTTTTTCTAAACCTAAGTAAATGATCAACAGAAGATGACGATGTTCCTATAAAAGCAATATCATCACTAAAAATACCATCTATTTTTATTTTGTAGTAATGCTCATTGTTGTCTGTATTTTTAATAATACTGCTTATTCTATACTCTTCTGAGCTTTGCTCTCCATCTTCGCTAACAAATTTTACAAACAGTTTGTTTTCGCTAGCTACGTTTACTAAACTAACCTTACTAGTTTCTTCATCAAATCCGTAATAAGATTCTAAAGCATCTACTCTTGTAGAAAAATCTTTACCTCCGTCTGCGGGATATCCATCTACATCATGGGCTGTAACGGTTGCATAATATGTATCGTTAGGTGACTGTGGATCTTTATCAGGCATGTCACCTAATAATAAATTATTTGTCTTAACAAATTCAGGTGCTTCGTTTTCTATGGCTAGTATTTTATATCTAGCTTTCTCTGTTACAGCGTTACTAAAACCCAAAGGTTTTTTTAATATTAAAAAAGTATCAATATCTACTTTATTTCT
>CEUI01022971.1_pt1 | contig 16241 bp, 20 predicted proteins | sample 531411 | NCBI WGS metagenome assembly CEUI01 (sample SAMEA2622841, study PRJEB7988) | marine metagenome | isolation source: saline water (ENVO:00002010), including
AAACCTGCTAGAAGTATCAACTTTATCACATTATCATTTGTAGCAACAAGAACTGGCGTGGCTTTTGAAGAAGTCGCTGGTGGGTAAAGGTAGAGAAGGAGATTAACAATGCCAAATATTAATGACTTCAAAGCTAAGCTTGCAGGCGGCGGCGCTAGAGCCAATCAGTTTAAGGTAACAATGCCTTTTCCTGGTTACGCACAGCTTGGTGGAGAAATAGAAGACTTAGCGTTTCTATGTACAGCAACAACGATCCCAGCAATGACATTGGGTACGGCAACCGTTCCTTTTAGAGGAAGACAGATCAAAATAGCAGGTGATAGAACATTTGCTGACTGGTCAGTAACCGTGCTTAATGACACTAACTTTAAGTTAAGGGACGCTTTTGAAAGATGGCAAAACGGTATCAACAATATGACAGACAACGAAGGATTAACAAATCCAGTTGACTATCAAGTTGACGCTTTTATTGACCATTTAGACAGAAACGGTAATAATATTAAAACATACACTTTGAGAGGTGCTTACCCTACTGAAGTGAGCACAATTGATTTAAATTATGCAACTAATGACGAAGTTGAGTCATTTACGGTAACTTTTGGTTATCAGTATTTTGAAGCAAGAACAACTACTTAATAGCGTACTAAATAGTATTAGTAGTTAAAAAAAGGATAGATTATGGCAGAATTATTTGGGTTTAATATTACGAGGGTCAAACCTCAAACGGATCCAAAACAGCAATTCAGTCAACCAGCAGCGGAGGACGGCACCCAAGTCGTTGCCGCTGGTGGTTTTTTTGGTAGTTACCTTGATATGGAAGGTACTGCTAAGACTGAGCAGGACTTAATCAGACGATATAGAGAGATCGCTCTACACCCGGAGTGTGATTTAGCGATAGAGGATATTGTTAATGAGGCTGTTGTTTCCAATGAGAATAGACAGGCCGTAAAAGTTAATACGGAAAGTTTAGAATATAGTAATAATATTAAAAGTAAAATAGAAACAGAATTTTCTGAAGTATTAAGATTACTTCAGTTTAACACTAGAGGTCACGATATATTTCGTAGATGGTATGTTGATGGTAGAGTTTACTATCAAAAATTAATTGACGCTGAAGATACTAGAAAAGGTATTACAGAATTAAAATATCTTGATCCTAGAAAAATTAAAAAAATAAGAGAAGTAAGAAAAAGAAGACCTGAAGGTATAGTATCACCTACAAATATCAATATTGCAGATGAAACGGTTGAATACTTTGTTTACAATGAAAGAGGTATACAAGGTGGCGCTAGTCTTCAAGGTATAAAAATTGCACCTGACACAATAGCATTTTGTCCGTCAGGATTGATAGATCAAAATAAAAATATAGTATTATCATATTTACATAAAGCAATTAAGCCAGTAAATCAATTGAGAATGATTGAAGACGCAGCTGTTATTTACAGAATAGTTAGAGCGCCTGAAAGAAGAATATTTAAAATTGATGTTGGTAATTTACCAAAAGTAAAAGCTGAACAATATTTAAGAGACGTGATGGCAAGATATAGAAATAAACTTGTTTATGACGCAGCTACTGGTGAAATTAGAGACGATAGAAACTATATGTCAATGCTTGAAGATTTTTGGTTACCGTCAAGAGAAGGTGGTAGAGGCACAGATATTACTACTTTACCTGGTGGTCAAAATCTTGGAGAGACAACTGATATTGAATACTTTAGAGGTAAACTTTACAGATCATTGAATGTACCAACAAGTAGATTAGAAGCAAGTCAAGGTTTTAATTTAGGAAGATCAACTGAAATTACTAGAGACGAGTTAAAATTTACTAAATTTGTTCAAAGATTAAGAAAGAAATTTACTGAATTGTTTAATGATTTATTAAGAACGCAATTAGTATTAAAAGGTATAATCGCTGAAGATGAATGGCCAACAATAAGAGATAGAATATTTTATGATTTCTTACAAGATGGTCATTTTGCTGAATTAAAAAATGCTGAAATGTTAAGAGAAAGATTAGCATTAGCAAATGAAATGAGAGACTATGTTGGTAAGTATTATTCAGTAGGTTATATTAGAAAAAATGTATTAAAACAATCTCAAACCGAGATTGATAAAATGGATGCTGAAATCAAGAAAGAAATTGATGACGGTATTATATCTTCACCTGAAACGCAAGTTGCTGGTGATGAAACTTTATAAGGAGATAGAAAATGCCAAATGATGAAGTAAAAAGTTTTATTGACAAATTGGCTGCTAATGACAATGTAGGAGCTGGAGACGCATTTAAGGATGCTTTACGAGCAAAAGTTGGTGACGCTCTTGACGCAAGACGACAAGAAGTTGCTGGCTCTATGTTTAAAGCAGAACCTCATAGTGATCCAAAACCTGAAATTGCAGGAACAGGTACTTTTACACCGGATGGACAAGTTGAACCTACAGGTAAAGAGGCAGTTGCTGATGAAGCACCTGCTGTAGAACCGGCAGGAGAGCAAGAGGTAGCAAATGAAGCTGAGCCAGTTAGTGCTGAACAACCAGCCGTTCAATAGTAATTCATATAAAAGTTTAACGCCTATTATGAAAGAGGCTGTAAACGATATATTTAAATTAGTAAAGAATGACGGCAACTTAATGTTTAATTTTGAAAATGCAGTTGATAAAGTTGCAGAATTTCATAATGTTAAAAAAGAAGATTTAGAAAATTATTTTGACGAAGAAATTAACGAAAATATAAAGGGAGAATAAATGGCAACGGTAATAATTAAAGGTAGCTTTGTAAACAACCCTAGTAATAATAATATTGGTAGTGCTAGATTTGTTCATTGTGTAGCAACAGGAGCGACTCAATCTGTAATTTTAAAAAATGCAAGTGGCACAACACTAGGTAATTTTTACTTACACGCAGCTGGCGATTCTGTAATCGTAGAAAAAGCAGCTGATGAAACTATTACAATCGCTGATGGTCACGCAAGTGCTGTCGGATCACCGAGAAGCTAATGACAATATCAACGAATCAATTAGTTGATGATGGTTTCAAAACTATTAACTTAATTAGTGGTAGTAAAAGTGAACCTAATACAACAATAATTGATGTTGATACTTTATCAAAAGCAACAACGGATGCTAAAGTTTCTATTGCAAATGTACAATATGAAATTTTAGGGACAGGTAATGTTACCTTGCGATTTGTTGATGATGTTGACAAAAGTTTAAGTTTAAGTGGTAAGGGTAATTATGGTTTAAAACCTAATGAAGAAAAAATAAAAGATACCACAGGAGACATAGAAGTTTTAAGTGATGAAAATGTTGAAAAATTTAATTTAGTTTTAGAAACACATAAAGAAACAGGATTTACGGAATAAAAATGGCAGATACGGTTACAACTCAAACTATAGCAGACACTTCAGGTGTTAAATTTGTTGTGAAGATGACTAACTTTTCAGATGGTACTGGAGAAAATCTAGTGAAAAAAGTTGACGCTTCAGAATTAACTTTTATGACTGAAGATGGTAATAGAAAAATAGCAAAAATTTGGTATTCAGTAAACTCATCTAACCCTAAATCAGCAGTTGAGTTAATATGGGACGGTACAACTAATTCAACAGCAGTTTTATTAGGCGGTCAAGGTTATTGGGATTTGAGAACGGCAGGAGACGAGATTATTAATAATGCTGGAACACCAACTGGTGATGTATTATTATCTACTAGAAACTTTGCTAGTGGTGATAATTATACATTAGTTGTTGAATTTAGATAAAAATTTGTATAAATAGTAGTACGAGAGAGAAAAAATGAAATTAATATCCGAAGAAGTATCACAAGCAGAATACATTGTTGAAGAAAACAATGGTAAAAAAGATTATAAAATTAGAGGTGTCTTTTTACAATCTGATATCAAAAACAGAAACGGTAGAGTATATCCTATGGAGATACTTGAAAATGAAGTAAAAAGATATAATGCAGAATTTATTAATAAAAAAAGAGCATTTGGCGAGTTAGGACATCCTGACGGACCAACGGTAAATTTGGAGAGGGTATCACATATGATAACTAAATTGTCTCCAGATGGCAAAAATTTTATTGGTGAAGCAAAAATAATGAACACACCATACGGTAAGATTGTAAAAGGTCTTATTGATGAGGGTGCTCAGTTAGGAGTGTCTTCAAGAGGTATGGGTTCATTAGAATCCAGAGGCGGTGCAAACTATGTAGGTAAAGATTTCTACTTAGCTACAGCTGCTGATATTGTTGCAGACCCAAGCGCTCCAGACGCTTTCGTAGAAGGCATTATGGAAAACAAAGAGTGGGTATGGGATAATGGCGTTTTAGTTGAAAGAGACATAGACGCTTGGAAGAAACAAATAGAAAATGCAAAGAGAGTGGCGATAGCAGAAGCTAAGGCTGAAGTCTTTGCAAATTTTCTTAAAAAACTCTAGTTTTATAAATATCTAATAACGAAACAACTTTAAAACTAGTTTTAAATAAAGGGAGATTTCTAAAATGGCCGAAACAGAAAAAACGGTAAAGGCGACAGAAAAAGAAGTTAAGGACGCAGAAGTTAAAGAACAAACTGCTCCGGACGCTCCTAAAAAGAATGCTGTGGCGGCTGAGCCTTCTCACATTGCGAAAATGAATAATGCAGAAGATTTAGGCGCAGCTGTTGTTAAACCAACAGACAGCAATCCTGACGCTACCAAACAAAGTAAACAAGTTTCTGGTGACGCACAACAAAAATCACAAGGTGCGGCTGATCCAATGCCTAAACTAGATGACAAACATCCTAGCAAAGCAATGGAATCAAAAGAAACTAAAGATTCGGAAGATAAAGAAATTAAAGAAGGCGAACTTCCTGCTGGTCTAAAAAAGTATATGGCTAAAAAAGACGACAAATCTGAAATGGCAATGCCAGATAAGAAAAAAGAAATGAAGTCAGAAGCTATGTATGGTTCTAAAATGAAAAAAGAAGACGAGAAGAAAGAAAAAGAGTTAGACGTTAAAGAACACGTGGACGCTCTAGTCGCCAACGAAAAAGATTTATCTGAAGAATTTAAAGATAAGGCTGCTACTATATTTGAATCAGCGATTAAGATGAAAGTCAAAGAAATTGCTGAACAAATGGAAGCAGATTACAAAAACAAATTTGAAGAAGATACAGCTAAAGCTAAAGACGAGCTCGTAGAAAAAGTTGACTCTTACCTTTCATATGTAGTGGAAGAGTGGATGAAAGAAAACGAGATTGCTTTAGAAAGAGGTATCAAAGGCGAAATCGCTGAGGACTTTATTAGTGGTTTGAAAAAATTATTTGAAGACCATTACATTGATGTTCCAGATGAAAAATATAATGTACTTGAAGATCAAGCTTCTAAAATTGAGGATCTTGAAAAGAAACTTAACGAAGAAGTGGCTAAAAATGTTGAACTTAACAAAGCAAACGGCGAACACGTAAGACAAAGTGTTTTAGACGAAGCTGCTGAGGACTTAACAGACACAGCAAAAGAAAAGTTTAGCAAATTAGCTGAAGAAATTGAATATACTTCAAAAGAAGACTTTACGAAAAAAGTAGAAACTATTAAAGAATCTTACTTTGGCAAAAAGGCTGCTTCTGGAGAGATAGATGATGTGGCGGCAAATGAGGAGGGATCTAATCCTGACTTATCAAATGCAATGGCTGCTTATAGTGCCGCTATTAGTAAAACTAAAGACATTCCATTAAAGGTGTCAAAGTAAATAGTAAAAAGGGAGAATAAGACAAATGTACTTATCTGAACAATACGAAAAAAAATGGCAGCCTGTACTGGAGCATCCTGATCTTCCAAAGATCGGTGATTCTTACAGACGTGCCGTAACCGCTACTATTCTTGAAAACCAAGAAAGAGCGATGAAAGAGGATCAGAATTTCTTAAATGAAACTGCTCCTACTAACTCAACAGGTGCTGCTATCTCTAACTGGGATCCAATTTTGATCTCATTAGTAAGAAGAGCAATGCCAAACTTAATTGCTTACGATATCGCAGGCGTACAACCAATGACTGGTCCAACTGGACTTATCTTTGCAATGAGATCAAGATTCACTTCACAAACAGGCAATGAAGCATTGTTTGACGAAGCTGATACTGACTTCTCATCAAGAAACGCTGCTGGTGACTCATCTTCAGGATCAGGTCTAACAGAACATAGAGGTACTAACCCAGGTGTTCTTAACGATACTGGTACGGTAGGTGAATATAGCAGAGGTCAAGGTATGACAACTGCTAGTGCAGAAGCATTAGGTGATTCAACAAATAATCAGTTTGCTGAAATGGCTTTCTCAATTGAGAAATCAACGGTTACTGCTAGAAGCAGAGCGTTGAAAGCAGAATACACTATGGAACTTGCTCAAGATTTAAAAGCAATCCACGGTTTAGACGCAGAAACAGAATTAGCAAATATTCTGTCTGCTGAAATTCTTGCAGAAATCAATAGAGAAGTCGTAAGAACGGTTTACATCAACGCTGAAAAAGGTGCCGCTGTTAACACAACTAACGCAGGTATCTTTGATTTAGACACAGACTCAAACGGAAGATGGTCAGTTGAAAGATTCAAAGGGCTAATGTTCCAATTAGAGAGAGACGCTAACAGAATAGCACAAAGAACAAGAAGAGGTAAAGGTAATATGATTATCTGCTCTGCTGATGTTGCAAGTGCTCTTCAAATGGCAGGTGTCCTAGATTACACTCCAGCGTTAAACAACAATCTAAACGTTGACGACACAGGTAATACTTTTGCTGGTGTATTAAACGGTAGATATAAAGTGTACATTGACCCGTACTCAGCTAACTCATCAACAAGACAATACTATGTTGTAGGTTACAAAGGTACTTCACCATATGACGCAGGTATATTTTACTGCCCATATGTACCTCTACAAATGGTAAGAGCTGTTGGTCAAGATACATTCCAACCAAAAATTGGTTTCAAAACTAGATATGGTCTAGTTGCTAACCCATTTGCGGAAACAGGAGCTGTATCTGGTTCGGTAACACCTGTAAACAATTCAGGTTCTGCTAACTCAAACAGATACTACCAAAGAGTACAAGTACAAAACATAATGTAATATTGTTGTTTTGAACAGATTAAAGGGCGCTTCGGCGCCCTTTTTTTTTGGCTCCAGGAAATGGATAAATAGTATTATGATAAAAGAAATGGGATGGGTATTAGGTTTAAGTGCAGCTATTATGATGATTGCCATTTTAACTTTTCCTACAGAAAAAAATAGATTAGAATATATTGAAGAAAGAATGGATAGTTTAGAAAGAGAAAAATCCGTTTTAACACAAAAAGAAAAAGAATTAGAAGCAATAGCTACTGAAAAAGAGTGGCAAGAGGTTGACAATGACAACAATAAATAGTAATTCAAGACAGCCATCAAAACTAGATTACGCTGATCCTACAAAGTTTAAATTTAGTATTATTAAACTTCCTAAAGTAGAATATTTTTGTACACAGGTAAATCTACCTGGTATCAATTTAGCAGATAATTACGAACAACCAACACCTTTTAGAAATATACCTTTGCCAGGAGAAAAGTTAAGTTATGAGCCTTTGAATATGACTTTTATAGTAGATGAAAATTTAGAAAACTATCAAGAGATACACGGTTGGTTGAGAGGTCTAGGTTTCCCTGGTGGTTATTCAGAATTTAAAAATCTATTACAAGCTGGCGCTGATAGATTTCCAACATCACAAAGCTCGGTACTAGGTGACGCAGGCCGAGAAAAATTTTCAGCACCTAATCAAGGTGGTATATTTTCAGACGCCACATTGTCAATTTTAACAAGTAAAAATACTAAAAATATTGAAGTGAGATTTAGTGATTTGTTTCCAATATCATTATCTTCTCTATCATACAATCAACAAGCCTCGGACACGGATTACCTAACAGCCACGGTAACTTTCAATTACAAGATATTTGATTTTGCGTCTTCAGGCTCGTCAACTACATCTATCACAACCTCTTAAAAGCTTTACTTTTTTTGAGTTTCGTGATATATTGGAGATATTATGGATTTAGAACAACTACAAGAACAAGCAGATAAAGATTTAAAAATTAATGATACCGAGTTAGACTTGGAATCATTAAAAACACCACAACTACATAACAAATATTTAAAATATTTAAATAAATTTAAGTTATTACTTACCAGATCGGAAGACGAATTAAAAAATATCACTAAAGATAAATGGGAATATTATACAGGTAAATCAGACCCAGCTGTCTATCAAGCAAAGCCATTTAATCTAAAAATTCTAAAACAAGATGTTGACAAATATATTAATTCAGATGAAGAATATCAAAGAGCATATCAAAAGGTTAGATATTTGGAAACCGTTGTTGATTTTTTAGATAGAACCGTTAGGCAAATTTCTAATAGAGGCTTTGTAATTAAAAATGCAATAGACTGGAGAAAATTTACTAGCGGAGCTATTTAATGATTATATCAAACAATTATTATTATTTCACAAAAGCATTAGACGATAATGTTTGCGATAAGATATTAGAGTTAGGTAAAGAGAAACTTAAAACTAGTGGTATTATGGCAGGCACTTTTGACAAAAGAGGTATTGAAGAAGAAAACTCAAATATTGAATATCAAGGTGATAAAACTCAACAAGAAGTTAGCGACAATGCTATGGTTAGAGATAGTAAAATATGTTGGTTGGGTGATAATGATAATGAAAAATGGTTGTATGAATTATTACAACCTTATTTACACACAGCAAATCAAGAGTCAGGTTGGAAATTTCATTGGGACTGGAGTGAATCAATTCAATTTACAGAATACGGATTAAATCAATTTTATGGTTGGCATTATGATGGTGGCTCAGATCATAATTGTGTATTTAAAGATGGACCTGAAGGTGGTAGAGGTAAGGTTAGAAAGTTAAGTATGACCGTTAACTTAAGCAAGCCTGAAGATTATGAGGGTGGTAATTTAAAATTTGATTGGGGTCCTCATCAAAAAGAATCTCAAGGTCCTAGATTTAAAGAGTGTACAGAAATTAGACCTAGAGGATCAATAATTGTTTTTCCTTCTTTTATGTACCATCAGGTTACGCCTGTTACCAGAGGTGTTAGATACTCTTTAGTAATGCAAAATCGTGGTAATCCTTTTGTATAATGACAACAACTAGATATTTAATAGTAGATAAAGTAAACGAAGTCTATCTCAAAATTGAGGCAGATGAAGATATTAGGCGTGAGTTAGGTGAATATTTTACCTTTGAGGTTCCTGGTTTTAAGTTTATGCCACAATTTAGAAATAGAGTGTGGGACGGAAAAATAAGATTATTTTCTTATGCTACTGGTAAAATATATGCAGGTTTATATCCTTATATATTAGATTGGTGTCAAAAAAATGATGTACAAGTAGTTGATGGCACAAAAATTTCAGATGTAAATATTAAATCAGACGAAGTTGATAAGTTTTTAAAAGCGTTAAAGGTGCCATTAGAAATAAGAGATTATCAAAAAGAGGCATTTGTTTATTCAATACAAAAAAGTAGATGTTTATTATTATCGCCAACTGCCTCTGGTAAGTCTTTAATAATATACTTAATGTTAATATTTAATTTGTTGAGATTAAAAGAAAAGAAACAAAATAAAATATTAATTATAGTACCAACAACTTCACTAGTAGAACAATTATTTAAAGATTTTAAAGATTATGGATATAATAGTGATCGTAATGTACATAGAATATATCAAGGTCACGATAAAGAAACAAACAAGAGAGTTGTCATATCTACTTGGCAATCAGTTTATAATATGCCTAAAAAATGGTTTAAACAATTTGGTATGGTAATAGGTGATGAGGCACACTTATTTAAGGCAGTTTCTTTAACTAAAATTATGACAAAATTAGAGACTTGTAAATATAGAATTGGCTTGACTGGTACTTTAGATGGTACAAAAACACATAAGTTGGTATTAGAGGGTTTATTTGGTACCGTTAATAAAGTAGTATCAACAAGTGAGTTGCAAGAGAAAAAACAATTAGCAGACTTAAAAATATTTTGTTTAATTTTGCAACACGATAAACAGGCAAGAGAATTTTTATTTGGTAAATCATATCAAGAAGAAATGGATTACCTAGTAAGAAGTGAAAAGAGAAATAAGTTTATCAGAAATTTGGTGACTGGTTTACAAGGTAATACATTATGTTTATTTCAATATGTAGAAAAACACGGTCAAACACTAAAAGAAATGATAGAGGAGAAAGCAGATGAAAGAAAAGTTTTTTATGTTCACGGAGGCATTGAGGCAGATGAGAGAGAAAAAATTAGATTTATTACCGAAAAAAGTGAAAACGCTATTATCGTTGCAAGTTTTGGGACTTTCAGTACCGGCATTAATATTAGGAACCTTCATAACATTGTTTTTGCTAGTCCTAGTAAATCCAGGATAAGAAATTTACAATCAATAGGTAGAGGATTAAGATTAAAGGATAACAAAAGTGGCGCAACTTTATATGATATATCAGACGATCTTACAAAGAATGAAAAAGAAAATTATACATTATCACACTTTAGGGAACGAATAAATATATACAATGAAGAAGATTTTGAATACGAGATACATAATGTTGATTTATAATAAATATGGATAAGGCTATGCACCAACAAACATTAAATATAAAAATAATTAAACTTGTAAATGGTGATGATATCGTTTGCCATTTGCCTACAGGTAAAAATCAATTAACAGAAAAATCGCCGTTAGTGAGGTTAGATAAACCACTAGTGGTAAAGTATGTGCCACAAATGACGGCTGCAGGATTTAAAGATTACATAGCGTTAATCAGATGGTGTAATTATACGCCAGACAAAGTTATTACAATTCCAAAAGATAAGATTATGACAATTACAAATGCTTCAGGTGAAATGATAACAAATTATAATGTCATTGCGAATCAATATGACAAAAAACCAATGCCTGTGAGAAAGTCCGGCTACGAAAGAAAAGAATTGTCAAACGAAGACAACTTAAAAATAAATGAATTATTTGATGAATTTGATGATGATGGTGATTGGGCGGATGACCCCCTTAAAAGAACTATCCATTAAAGCTGTTCTTCAAAGGGCTACACCCCTATTATAGGCATAAATTATGAAAAGTCAAGTCTGGAAACACACTTTAAAAAATCATAGTAAAATAAAAGATTACTTATTAAAAGAGTTTGAAAAAACACCAAAAAATAAGTTTGATGATGGTATTGACTTAATTGAAAGAACAGACTATTATCAAAAATCAGACCTACAATCAAGACCTTACTTTGCTAAATTTCACTTATATGCAAAGGATTTTTATGATGAAATGGTGAATCACTATTGTTTAAACGAATTTAACATAAGGAACGGTTGGTTCCAACAATACAAAAAGAAAGGAACACATCATTGGCACTTTCACGGTGGTAGTAATTTAAGTTTTGTTTACTATATTGAACTAGATGATAAGAGAAATAGTACAGAATTTTATGACCTGGAAAACAGAAAAATTTTTCAGCTAGATATAAAAGAGGGTGATATCGCAGTATTTCCTTCTTATATACCACACAGGTCACCTGTAATAGAAACAGACAATAGAAAAACTATAATCAGTTGCAATGTTAATTTTATGGCAGTTGAAGAAAAAATGATAGTATAGGCATTGACTTTTACTACTAAATGGTGTATATTTAAACTATGAGAAAAAAAGCAAAATCAGAGCATTATGTTAATAACAAAGAATTTTTGGCCGCTATGGTTGAATATAAGAAATCTGTTAACAAGGCTAAGCGTGAAAATAAAATAAAGCCGCCTGTAACCGATTATATTGGTGAGTGTTTTTTAAAAATAGCAAATCATCTATCGTATAGACCTAACTTTATTAATTATACATTTAGAGACGATATGATTAGTGATGGTATTGAAAACTGCTTACAATATCTTGACAACTTTAACCCTAAAACATCAAACAATCCTTTTGCTTACTTTACACAAATAATATATTATGCTTTTGTTAGAAGAATACAGAAAGAGAAAAAACAAATTACAATAAAACATAGACTAATATCAGACGCCAACTTTGACGATATGACTTTACAACCTGGCGAAGATAGAGAGTTTAGAAATCAATTTACTGAATTTTTACAAAAGAATATACCTGCTGATGAACAGGAAAAAATTGCACAAAGTATTCAAAAATCAAAAAAGAAAAAAAGAACGAGAAAGTCAAAAAACAATTTAGATTTTTTTGTTAGTTAAATTATGCAAAAAATATTCATAGTAGGTGGTGGTTCCGCTGGATGGATGACCGCTGCCACATTAATAAAAGAGTTTCCTAATAGAGACATAACATTAATTGAAAGTCCAAATATCGCAACCGTGGGTGTTGGCGAAAGTACAATAGGACAAATTAGACAATGGACTAGATATCTAGGAATAAAAGATAAAGACTTTGTACCTTATACAGACGCAAGTTTTAAATTAAGTATAAGGTTTCAAGATTTTTATAAAAAAGGTGAGCACTTTCATTACCCTTTTGGTTATCCCGATACAACTAATCACAAAGCAAACTTAAATGATTGGTGGTTTAGGAAAATTTATAGACCAGAAACACCTAATAGTGAATATGCAGATTGTGTATCTTCACAAATGGCTATGGTAAATGAAAATAGGTGCCATCATAATTCAGACTTGTTTATGTTTGAAAGGGATACAGCCTTTCACTTTGACGCCACAAAATTTGGTTTGTGGTTGAGAGATCATTATTGTATACCAAGAGGAGTTAAACATATTAAAGAAGACATACTTTCAGTTGAACAAGACGATAGCGGAATACTTTCACTTAACGGAAAACATACAGCCGATATGTATATTGATTGTACAGGTTTTAAATCTCTTTTACTAGGAGAAACATTAAAAGAACCATTTATTAGTTATAATGATTTATTACCAAATAATAGTGCTTGGGCTACTAGATTACAATACAAAGATAAAGAAAACGAATTAAACACATATACTAATTGCACGGCAATAGAAAATGGCTGGGTGTGGAATATACCTTTATGGTCAAGAATAGGTACAGGTTATGTATATTCAGATAAATTTGTTGATGATGATACAGCTTTAAAACAATTTCAAAAACATATTGGTACAGATGAAGCAGAATTTAAGAAAATTAAAATGCGTGTTGGTATTCATAAAAGATTATGGGTAAAAAATGTAGCCGCCATTGGTTTATCAGCAGGATTTATAGAACCATTAGAGAGTAATGGTCTATATACGATACACGAATTTTTAACTTTTTTAATTAGAAATATGCAAAGAGAAAAAGTTTCTCAATTTGATAGAGATAATTTTACTTATGCTTGTAGGCAAGACTTTAGAAATTTTGCCGAGTTTGTATCATTACATTATGCTTTATCGCATAGAGACGATACTGAATACTGGAAAGCAAACTTAAACAAAACTTGGAGTAATACTCTAATAGAAAGACAACCAGATTTATCAGTTGGTATTAATCAGGCAGTGATAGAAAGAGCATTTAATTTTCATCATAGTGAAAAAAATGGTTTACATTACATAGCTGCTGGTATGAATTGGGCACCAACAGATAAAATATCTCTAGTAAGAGAAGGCAATATACCAAATATGGAGAGATTTTTAAGAGATTCATCATCTTATATGGTAATTAAAAAACAAGAGTGGCACGATAAGGCCAAAAAATTACCTAAATTATATCATTACTTGAAAGATAATTATTATGAAAATAGCTCTACTTAACGATACTCATTTTGGTTGTAGAAACGACTCACCAGCCTTTTTGAACTATCAAAATAGGTTTTACAATGAGTTATTTTTTCCTTACTTAAAAGAATCAGGTATCAACACACTTATACATTTAGGTGATGTGGTAGATAGAAGAAAATTTATTAATCATAACACGGCAGACAATTTTAAAAGAGTGTTTTGGAATAGACTAGATGAACTTAATATTGATACTCATATCATAATAGGTAATCACGATACATATTTTAAAAATACAAATGATGTAAATGCTATGCAAAACTTAAACTTATCAAAAAATGTTAAGTTATATACCAAAGCTGAAGAAGTAAATATTGGTGGTTTAGATATGTTATTTTTACCTTGGATATGTGATGACAACTATGAAGATTCAATATATGCAATAGATAATTCTACATCACAAATATGTATGGGTCATTTAGAGATAAAAGGTTTTGAAATGCACAGCGGTATTGTAAATGAACACGGCTTAGAAAGAGGCCAATTTAGAAGATTTGAAAAAGTATTATCTGGTCATTTTCATAAAAAATCAGATGATGGCCATATCTATTACCTAGGTACACAATATCAAATTATGTGGTCAGATTATAATTGTCCTAAAGGTTTTCATATATTTGATACTGAAACAAGAGAAATAGAAAGAGTGCCTAATCCCCTTGTTATATTTAAAAAGATAATATATGATGATAAACAAAACGACTATACAAACTTTGACATATCTCAATATGATAATTGTTTTGTTAAGTTATTTGTATCTCAAAAAACAGATGAAGATATGTACAATAAACTAATAGAAAGATTTTATAATACAATAAATGTACACGAATTACAAATTGTTGAAGACCCTATTGACATAACTCAAACCGTAAAGAGTGATTTATTAGATAAAACTGGCGAAGATACCTTAACATTTTTAAGTAATTATATTGACCAGATTGACACAAAATTAAACAAACACAAATTAAAAGAATTTGCAAGAGAATTATATGTAGAGGCTAGTGAGTGATAGTATTTAAAAAAATAAAATATAAAAACTTTTTATCTACTGGTAATACACCAATAGAAATAGATTTAAATAAATCTCATACAACATTAATAGTTGGTAGTAATGGTAGTGGTAAATCAACACTACTAGACGCTTTGTGTTGGGCTCTATTTAATAAGCCCTTTAGAATAATTAAAAAAGAACAAATGATAAACACCATTAATCAGGCAGATTGTGAAGTAGAACTAGACTTTGAAGTTGGTACTAAACAATATAAAGTTAGACGAGGTGTTAGACCAAACTTCTTTGAAATATATCGTGATGGTGTTTTAATTAATCAAGAGGCTAACAATATAGATTATCAAAAATATTTAGAAAAGAATATAATGAAATTAAATTATAGATCATTTATTCAGGTTGTTATATTAGGTTCTTCATCATACGAGCCCTTTATGAAGATGAAACCAAGATATAGACGAGAGGTTGTTGAAGAAATCTTGGACATAAGAGTTTTTGGTCTAATGGACTTAAATTTGCGATCACAACAAAGCGATCTTCAAAAAAAGTTAACGGAGGTACGCCACCAAGCGGAGTTAATAACCACCAAGTATGAAACTGAAGCAAAGTATCTAAAATCTCTCCAGGCGCAAGGTAGCGATACCAGGACGGTAGCACAGAAAAAACTACAAGATAATGACAACTTTAGGCTAGAATATGATAAAAAGCTACAATCCTTAAACGAGGCTATAGCCGTAAGTCAAAATCAATTAGTTGGTAAAGAAAATACCGAAAAGAAATTAAAAGAACTAGAAAAATTAGAAACAAAAATAGAACATAACCTTGATACACATAAAAAAACATTAAAGTTTTTTGAAGAAAATGATAATTGTCCTGTGTGTACACAAAAAATAGATGAACAATTTAAAGGTGAAAAATGCACCAAAGAACACGGTGTAATAAACGAACTTGAAAAAGGTTTAGGTAAACTGGTACAAGAGATTACAAAACAAGAGGAAAAGATAACAAGATTTTCTGCTGTCTCCATAAAAATTAATGATATGAATTTAGAGGTTGCTAAAATATCTTCATCACTAGAGGCACTAAAAAGATCAAGTGACCAAATACAACAAGACTTATCAATGAAAAATCAAAGTGATGATGATATACAAAGCATACAATCTGAACTAGAAGAAATGAAATCTCAATTACAAGAGGCACAAACTAATTTAGATAAAGTACAAGAACAAAAAGAATATGTTGATATATTAAGAGAAGTATTAAATGATAAAGGTGCTAAGGCACAAATAATAAGAAAGTATGTGCCTATTATGAATCAGTTAATAAATCAATATCTACAATCTATGGACTTTTTTATATCATTTAATTTAGATGAAGAATTTAATGAGACGGTAAAAAGTAGATTTAGAGATAC
>CEUI01022103.1_pt1 | contig 16236 bp, 25 predicted proteins | sample 531411 | NCBI WGS metagenome assembly CEUI01 (sample SAMEA2622841, study PRJEB7988) | marine metagenome | isolation source: saline water (ENVO:00002010), including
CCCCCGCCGGCAGTGCCAGCAACACAGGTAAAGTTGGGATTAAACTTGGGGAGAACTCCGCTTGTGTTGCAGAACAGGCGATAATGAATGTATTGGTTGATGTATATGGAGTAGTGGATAAATTAAAGAATGGGTCGTCGATTGTTATAGCTAGCCACTACAAGGCAACTCTCGAATAAGGTTAAAATATTTTTATTATTTTTAAAATTTGAAAAACTATTTAGAATTATTAGTAATAATCTAAATAAACATGTTCAACAATAATAAGCAAGTTGGACGCACACGTGTAAATTGGAATCATGATAGTAAGAAGACAAAGAAAACACATGTTCAGCAGAAGAAGGTAAATGAAACCCAAATGGATAAACTGTATCAACTTCAAGAACAGTTCTTCAAGGAGGGAATGAATTCACTTGAATATCGAAATTATGTCCAAGAGAAGATAAATGATAAAATGTTTTACTATCGCAAGCTATCCGAAGAGGATTTCTCAAAACTTCAACAGCGTTACCGCAGACTAGTTCAAGAAAAGGAAAACAAGGTCAATGAACTACTTGAATCTAGAAAGAGGAATAAGAGACAAAAGAAGCTTTTTAAGGAAAAGAAGAAGAAGATTATTTATGAGCAGAAGAAGAAAATGATCGGACAACTTTTCAAAGTAATTTCCGAGTCAAACGTCCAAGGTATGAATAAGAAGGGAATCGGTCTTTCGGATGATCCTGATCTATGGAAAGAAACCAAGAAGGGACTATTTGCAGGTGGTAGATATCCTGAAAAGGCGGATAAAAAGTGGATCAAGGTCTATCAAAAGATTGAATCACCTGTATCAGCTCATCTATTTGACTTTCATTCTCATGATGAGCTTAATCAGCATGTTCTAAATTGTTAAAATGTTCTTCTGTTACTATATATCCGCGAGCCAATAGATTCATATTTTCTTCTTTTGATTTTTGAAAATTCATACCTAATTCATCAACGATGATATTTATAGTTCTTTTCTTTTTTTTATTGATACTATCATATGGAGAGGTAGGAGCCATTTGTAAGCGTCCTAAATATGATAATATATCGTTTACTTTTTCATCTTTATCTTTTACTTTCACATGGACACCCAAGTAATGTTTTGATTGTAATGTTTTATTATATTCAATAGGATAATTACCACAGAGCCCTCCATCAACATACAATTGTTCCTTATAAGTAATCGGTTTAAATACTAAAGGGACACTTGAAGACATTCTAATAGCATCAACAATTGGTAGATCGGGGTTGGTTTTATGATTTATATATTCAATACGGTATTTTGTGAGGTTCGTTGTTTTAAGGACCCAGTTTATCTTTGTAATGTTATAAAATTCTTTCATTGTAATGTTTTTGGAAATACCTTTTTTATTAAGTATTACGGAGCATAAGTGAGAAATAAATGTATTATCATACAATCCAAAATCATTAAAGATATTATTAATATCAAAGTCTTTATAATTTAGAAAATCTTCGTTGTTTAAAGAAAGACATATTTTGATCGTGACATCAAGTGGATAACCTAACATGAGTGGTAATGTATAAAGAGATGATCCTGATACACACACAATATTTTGGATACCCTTTAAGTCTCGTTGAATGATTCCTTTATCGAAAAAATACTTAAACACCCCTAAAAAAGCGATACAATTGACACCTCCCCCGGATAAGAATAAAGTATCTAATTTCATTGAATATTTTATTCAATATTTTTTTATTCAATAATTATTATGAGTTCCTTAAATATCAACAACCTTTATGAGACAATGTATGAAAGAAATTTAAAAAGATATGAAAAGTTTGATGGAATATTACAAAAAATACATAACCGTATTAAATACAATGCGGGTAAAGAAAAGACATTTTGTTTTTTTCAGATCCCCGAATTTATTATTGGTACACCTCTTTATAATATTAATGATCTTAAGTTATATTTAATTGAATCATTAAAAAAGGATGGTTTTCAATTAATGTATATCAACCCTAATTGGTTATTTATTGCCTGGGAGTTACACGCAAAAAAAACACCGCGGAAAAAGAAAATGAAAAAGAAAGAAGATTATAAGTTGATTGATGAATATAAGCCTTCAGGAAACTTCGCAAGTTATAATGAGTATGATCTAACAAGTATGCGGAAAAAGATGAATGAATTATTATAATCTGCGTTAATATGATTTTCTTCCAAGTTTGTAGACATAATCCGTGAAGATTAAAAAGAAAATTCCTAATAATCCAAATAGAAGAACATCATTAAAATCATCATTTATATTGGAGAAACCTTCTTCCTGAGACTTACTCCTTTGACGTTGAATAATTTCATTTTGTTGCTTTGATTTAAATTCTTTAAATTCTAAGAATTCTTTGTATTCTTCGTGTGTAATTTTCATACCTTTATCCCATACCCATTGTTTTGGTGGGGTTTCATATACCTTTGGAGCGACTACACCTGGTTGGGTTGGTGGTATATTATGTTGTTCTTTATCTGAAGGAATTGGACTCTTTTCACAATCAAGACAGGGTTCTTCGTTATCCTTTAATCTTTCAGGAACGTGTGAATCTTTTACTGTTGGGGGAACTGGTTTACGATGTCCTTCAAGTGTATATTTTTCATAAGGAAAGTATTTACTTCCATCACCAATATTATCTTCTTTATTAATTGGAAAATATCCTCCCTCACTTGAGAAGCCACCATAAGGCATAATATTTGAATTTCCGTGGAAATTTTCATCAAAAGAATCTATTTTTTCGAGCTTTTGTGGATAAATATGTTCTTTACTTGATGGTATATAACCCTGTTCTTTCTTTTTTTTATCCTTCTTCTTTACTTTAATTGATTCAGAACCATATACTTCAGTTAGAAGTGCGCCCCCTGAATTATTCATCATATAAATATTAATATATAAAAATATTTTTTTTTGACAATATATATTATAAATGGTAAAAGATATTATTGATAATTTGAATGAGAATAAGTTTTTTGTAGGATGTATGATGATCTTTGTTACAATCGGAAGTAGGTTTATAATTACCGAGTTTAATGAATCTCAAAAAGAAATGATACATAATCCTATTATAAGAAAGTTATTTATCTTTTGTGTATTTTTTATGGCTACAAGAGATATACAATGTGCGATCATCCTTACAATTTTATTTGTATTGATTGTAGGTGAATTATTTAATGGAGAAGATTTCTTAAAAAAAGAAAACTTTGAAGTAGAAAGTCAAAAAGATAAAAAAATTGATGAAATTATTAATGAATTAACCTTGATGAAGAATAATACTATAGATTAAGTGTAATACCACCACTCCCTGAACTTCGATTACCAGCACTTTCTCCACTTAAAATTGAAATACTATCAAGGTCTGGTATATCATTCGTTTGAAAGTTCATTTCATTCATAATATCTTCCATTCCAGCAGGTCCACTCATTTCCCCTCTTTGGGGTTTAGGGACGTTTTTACGTAATGGTTCAGGTTGTTTTGGACCTTCCTGACCGATTGATCCAACTGCGGCTTTCGCAAATTGTTTCATTAAGTCAGGATTCTGTTTCATAATATCATCCATACCGGGAATAGATGATTTGAATAATGTATTTGTTAAATGGAACATAAATGCGCTTCCACCTAACATCATAAGTAATTTAATTTCTGGAGCAACTTCTGATTTACCACCATATTTTTCAGCAAGTTCTTCAAAAACTTCATCGTAGTCATTAATATTTTCATTAACTGATTCAGACCAACCATCTAATTTAATCTCAAATGGATCGAACTTATTATTCAAGAATTCTAATCCAGTAATCGCAGCCATCATTATTTTTCTCTGGAACTTGATTGAATTATCCACTTCCCGCTGTTTTTTTAATTTAAAATATTCATTCCTCATATCTTCTAATTGGGAATTCATATTGTAATTCATCGTTGTCCTTATCCCTTGATCTTCTAATTTTTTAAACTTATAGATAAGATCAATTTTCTCATTTTTGATATCTTGTGAATTCATTGTATGGATTGGACGAAAGCCACTACTATCTGATCCTTTAATACTATTAATCATGGGATCATCTTGAGGTAATGGAGTATTGATTTTCTTAATTTCTGGACCACTTGTTTCACTTTCTCCTTTTAACTGAATCCCTTCATCTTTATCAAAGAAATCATAATCTTCGTTTGGAGTTATATTTCCTTTATTACTTTTTACGGACTCTTCGCCACTTGAATATCCTATACTATCAGTTACACTTAGATCAGCTTTATTATTTTTTTGATTGACTAATAGTTCAACACCTAACATCGTGCTTTCATCATTTTTAATATTGATATTTGTATCTGAAGTATTATTGTCTAATTGAATCATTTTATTATCAGGGTCTTGATCTAAATTTAGTTCATTTAATCCATCCATTTAAATAAACAAAAATTATTTTATTATCATATATACGCACACCTTTTAAATAATAATTATTTACACACTTAAATAATCTTCTAGATTCTGAGGCATCTCTTTAATCTCCGTTTCATAAAATTGTTCGATTTCCTTCATATAATCCATATCTCTATCCGTCACAAGGTTGATTGCGACCCCTTTTCGCCCATACCTCCCACTTCTCCCGATTCTATGAATATACGTTTCTTTTGATTTGGGTAAATCAAAATTAATTACAAGTGATAATTGTTGAACATCAATCCCTCGGGATAATAAATCGGTTGATAGGAGTATTCTGGAATGACCACTACGGAAGTTTGTCATAACTTCTTTTCTATCTTTTGAAGTTAATTCACCATGAATATATGCGACAGGAAAATTATCCTTCATTAAACTTTCATAAATATCCATCAATTTATTCTTTGAATTAATATAAATTATACATTGTGCGATATTAATAGTATCATAAAGATCTTTAAGAACATCATATTTCCAATCATTAATTTTAATATTAATATAGAATTGTGTAATACCTTCAAGTGTTAAAGCTTCTTTCTTAACAAGGATTTTTGAAGGGTTTTTTAAAAAATTATCAGATAATTCAATAATATCTTCGGGTATAGTAGCACTAAATAAGCATACTTGAGAAGATGTAGGTATTGTTTTAATAATATTATAAATTGTTAACTTAAATCCAAAAGATAATGTTTCATCTGCTTCATCAAAGATAAGAGTTTTAATATTGCTCGTAAACAAATATCTTTTTTGGATCATATCCAAAACTCTACCAGGAGTTCCAATGATAATTTGTGGATTATTATTAAGTTCTTTTTGACAATCCGAAACATTTGTTCCACCCACAACTTCCATGATTGTAATGTTCATATACTTACCTAATTCTTCTGTTACTTCATAAATTTGATGAACAAGTTCATGTGTTGGAGCTAAAATTAATATTTGTGTATCTTTTCTAGTTTCATCTAAAATTTGTAGAGAACTAATTAAAAAAGCTCCGGTTTTCCCTGTTCCGGATTGAGCTTGAGCGATCGCATCGACACCCGACATTAATACTGGTATTGCATCATTCTGGATTTTAGAAGGATGTTCAAAACCATATGAATATATCCCTCGTAATAAATTATCTTTTAAACCAAATGAATCAAATGAGGTTTGTAATATATTTTCTTCGTCCATTTATCTTTATCTTTGATTTAAATCTTTAAATTAATTCATTTAAGATAACCCTTCAATAATTCTCGATGAATTTAATATAAATAATGTCATTATTAAAAAAAAAACTACTTTAACTGAATTTAATTTCATAAGTTATATAATTGAATAGATTATTTAAATAATTTTTTTTTATCAAAAATTTGTTTATTCGCTACAAATGGATCTTCTTTCGTTTCAACTATTTCTGGTTCTAGATCATCTTCTTGAAATATTGTTTGGATCAATTTTTTTACACCCATTATATTGTCCCCTTTTGTTCGGTCTATAAAATTTCTTCCTTTGAATAATAAAAAAGCAGGGACGACTTTAATTTTACATTTATCACAAAGTAATTCATTTTCTTTAAGATCAATATCAATCTTATAAAATTGTATAATTTTTTCATCATACTCTTTAACAAGTTCTTCCATGAATGGTAATATTTTTTGACATGGCTTACACCATGAGGCTCCAAAATAAAAAAGTATATATATATCTTGATCAAGGACCTTAAAACACTCGTCTCCAATAACCTCCTTCATTTAAACTACTTGATAAATTAATATTGGTAATTATCCTCGTCACTAGAATATCCATCCGAGGAACCATCTAATTCATATTCTAGTTCTATCATCTCGATTCTCTTTTCTTCTTCATCAATCTCTTCCCTTATCTCATCAATACCAAAACCGGTCGTAATGTCTTTTTGAGATGAACGATTTGTATATCCAAATACAGGCCTTGGTTCATTAAAATCTTCTTTATTTACGACATGTTTCCAATAATCAGAACCAATCAATTCACGAAAGTTATTTGAACATAGATATGAACATCCATACATCATCCCTTCACCAACTTGAACAATTAACCACGGTTTTCCATCAATAACTTTATTACACTTTAGACATTGAACACTATTACACTCTCCTTCTTCATCAGATGACATTCTATTCTATTCTATATTATATTATATTATATTAAGGTATACTATTCCAAAATAAAACCTTTTCAAATTTACCAATTATTTATTATTTATTATTTAAAAATTGAATCTAGTATATTAAATTAATATAACCAATGGAAATTAAGATAACTAAAGAAGATATAGAAACATATATTCTAAATTATGAAGATGAAGATGAAGTTGACGTTGATACTATTTGGAATGATTTAAAAGAAATCTATACAATTACAACAGAACCAGAAGAATATGTAGTTAAGGAATTACTTTCACATACTATTCATAAAATGAATCACAAACGAAAATTGGTTCAAAGAAGAAAAGAACAATTGAAACAATTAAAAAAACTCGTATTGCCTGAACAACGTTCGAAAGAATGGTATGAGATGCGAAAAGATAAATTGACAGCAAGTTCAATAGCATCGGCAATAGGACACTGTCACTTCCAGAGTAGGGATGAATTAATTTTATCAAAAATAGAAGAAAAACCATTTGAACCAAATCCAATTACGGAATGGGGTGTAAAATATGAAGATATAGCAATAAAGTTCTATGAGGAACTCTATAATGTAAAGGTTTTAGACTTTGGTTTAATACCCCATCCAAAGTTTGACGCGTTTGGTGCTTCGCCGGATGGTATTTGTGATGATACAGGAAATGATGAATATGTAGCTCGAATGGTAGAAATAAAATGTCCTCCTAAAAGGAAATTTACAAAAACAGTCCCTCCCCATTATGGAATGCAGGTTCAGGGTCAATTAGAAGTTTGTGATCTAGATGAATGTGATTTCTTTCAAGTTAAGATCGAAGAGTATGAAGACTATGAAGAATACTCAAAGGATAATTTTATCAATGAATCAAGCTTCACAAATAGTTGGGGCAGAACATCTCTTAATTTCCCTAAAGGTTGTACAATAACATATATTAAAGCAAATGAAACAAAAATGAATTATCTATATCCAAAACTAAATTTATCTGATAGCATGTATAGTGTATGGATTCAAGAGAATAAAACGATGTTAGAAAAGAACGGTCATAAGTTTGTTGAAGCAAAGTGGTGGAAAATTACTAGATATGAATGTTCATTAGTGAAAAGGGATCATAATTGGTGGATTGAATCCATTGATAAGATATTATCATTTTATAAAGATTTACTCTACTATAGAAATGATCAAGATGCTTTACAGGTTCTTAAGAATAGAATTCAAGATTCAAAAAAAAGGAAAAAAAAGGTAGAGGTTCAACCCATGAATGAATTTCAATTGATTTCAGATAATGAGGATGACTAATAATCATCATATGTATTTAACTTTGGTTTATTACTTTTCTTTACCTTTTTCTCTTTGTAAACAACCTTCTCTTTAATTACAACTTCAGGTTGAATACCCATTCTATCTTGTATTATTTTTTTTTGTTCTTTATCTAACTTCTGAAAATCGGTGATTACAGATTGTAAGAAATGAAAATAATGTTCAACTGTATCAAATTGTTTTATCATATGAATACCTAATCCCTGATAATATGCGTTTGATTTACCATTTTCTACAATTTCACAAAATGGTGTATCTTGACCATCCATCATATCCATAAATATATCCATATCAGATGACATTTTATTTTATTTGTTATTTATTATGAAGAGGTTTCTAGTAAGTATATTATTAATTATTTGTTTAATAATTTTAAATAATAAAATCAAAGATAAGATTCAAAAAGATCTTCACGAAGGATTCACACAATGTGAATATCGTAAGAAACAGAATACAGGGAAAATGTGTAAAGAAAAATGGGGAGAACCTGAATGTAGCCAATGGAAACCAACGAAAAGGTTGATCAAACTAGAAAAACATCATTCAAAACCACATAATCATTTTGTATCTTTAAGAGGATATCAATCGAACTCATTTCTTTATGAGATTGATTATGATGAAGAAAATGAAGTAGAAATTGAAAATGAAGTAGAAGAAGGTGGAGAAGAAGAAGATGGAGAAGAGGAAGGTGGAAAAGAAGAGGAAGTAGTTCCGAAAAAGGTAAAGAAAGCATCCCCGAAGGGTATTCATAGCAGTTATTTTTCATAAATATAATCTAAAGTATTCTATACAATGGATCTAAAAATTATAAATAATTATATTGATGTTAAATTATTACTTATCACAATTAGTGTAACAGTTGGTTTCTTATATTGTTATTCTGATAATAATTTAATCCTTAAAAAAAAATATTAAATAGTAATAAGAGAATGGTTATTAACGAAAGTTTTATAAAGGATGGTATTACTATTTTTACAGGAATAGTTATAGCAATTTTATTATCAAGAGAATGTTTATTTCAACCAAATATTATCAATGTATAAATACGTTTGATTAGAGAAAAATAATTATTTAAGAAACATAAATGGGAACTAATATAAATGAATTAATTGAAGATATTAGTAATAATAAGTTAAGTAGTGAAGAAAATTCAATGGTTGATTCAATTATTAATGATCTTAATAACGATGATATGAGGGATAGACAGAGACAACAACAACAACAACAAAATAATCCAAATTCTTCAAGAGTAGGAGGGGATGGATACCCACCTCAATTAACTCCTGAAGAAAAACAAATGTTATTAAAACAACAACAGATGCAACAACAAATCATGTATGAACAGAATGTTCAACAGCAAAAAATACAACAGATGCAACAAATGCAGCAACAACAGCAGCAACAGCAACAACAACAACAACAACAACAACAACAACAACAACAACAAAATACAGAAAGCCCTTCGAAAGAAAAAAATACCTTCAGTGAACTAAGTTTTCAAGGTATCTTTCAACAGTTTAAAACAACAATCGTAGTGTTTCTACTAGTTATTTTCTTTAATTTAAATCCCATTGATGATTTCTTCAGATTCAAACAATTTTCTATCTTCTATGATATTAAAGATGATAAGTCTACCTTTTTATATGCTATTGTAAAAAGTATCGTTATGACATTATTATACTATGCGATCACATATTTAATTAAATAAGTGTTTATGATTCTCTAATTTTTTGGTACATTTATTAATTGTTACTTCAGAAATCTTACAAACTTCTGAAATATCTTTTTTTGAGATATCCATCTCCATTAGTTTTATAAAATAGAATATACAACCAGCTGCGATTGATGGTGGTGTATTTTCTGAAATAAGATTATTTGCGATTGATGTATTACATATATCAATAATCTCTTTTGTCATATCATTATCGATATTTAACTTATTACAAAAACGAGCGATAAAGTCATTTGGTTGAATTGTTTCTGGTTTTGTTAGACGTTTCTTATCTTTTTTACTCATGTGAATTATTTCTTGACATTTTTTAATCCCTTTTGTCATTACAGTTGGTGGAGTAATATTAAATATTTCAGCAATTTCTTTCGAACTTCGTGGAACATTACAATCTTTACACGCAAAGTATACGCATGCTGCGATGATACCCTTTCGGTTTGACCCTCTTGAAATTTTCGTTTTTGAAATAATCGAGTATAATGATTTAGCTTCATTTATAATGATATTTGGAATATTGTTCTTTTTACAGACTTCTTGAATCTCTAAGAATACCTTATAAAGACTCCTTTCCTTATATGGCATTCCATTCCATTGTTGAAATTTTCGTATTTGGTTCATTGATTTTGTAGTTGAATTGAAGGATATTGAAGAACCAACTGAAGATTCGGGTAGTAATGTATTAATAGGCATTCCACAACGTGTTGGGTCTAATGATTTATTATCTCCCGGTCCATAGTATCTCCACTCTGGGTTATTAGTAATATTACTAATAACATTCATACATTCTTTACACCTTATCATACCTTGATCCATTTGAATATTTTCTTTTTTTTCACAACAGAATGATTTCTTAGTAGTAGCTGGTTGATGCTGTTTCTCCTTGAGTTCATCTTCTTCGCATTGAAGAGAATCCATATATTCAAAATGTTTTTCAATCGAATCCATTATCATATATTTTTTTGTAATTATTTTTTAAATAATTTATCAAATTTTTATAAATGGTAACTGAACTATTATCAGGTTTATGGATTGGTAATTTAAATGATGCTTTTAACGAAGAATTTTACAAAGATAATTTAATAACTATTACAATTAATTGTACCATCGATCAAGGGTTTCTTGATATACCAAAATTAAATAAGATACGTATACCACTTACAGATCGTTTAGATCCACAAAGAGATATTCAATTATTAAGAAATAACATCGATAAAATCCTTAATTTTATCCATGAAAAAATAGAAGAAGAAAATATATTTATCTATTGTTATAATGGATTAACTGTTTCCGCCCTTATTTGTGCGTTATATATGATAAAAAAAGGGGGCTTGTCAATTGGAAATATTAATGATATACTATTGTCAAAGAATAAAAATATTTGTTTAGACTTTGATTTATCAACCTTCTAATCATTCCAAGAAAGAATTTCTCCATTGGGTAGTATGGGTCTTTCAGGTTTTGGCTTATCAATCGTCCCCAGAAACCATTGTTCTCCTCCCTTTTTTAAATGTGTCATACAGAAACCATCATATCTACCAGAACAGGAACATTGTCCACCTTCTCCTTCATTCCATACACGTGCTTTACATCTATCCTTTCGGTCTTTATAAGCTCCACGATCCCTTATCTGATGGGTTCCCATAGACCGTTTAATTTCATTGAATTGAATTTCATTTTTAAAATAGAGATTTATTTCTTTAACAACAATTATCCTGGGAAACCCTTCTTTAATTAATTCATTCATAATATCTTTTTTTAACCTTTGTTTAACAAATTCATGATAATACTTGTTCATTAATTACAGATTGAATAATTTCGTTAAGATAACCTTCAATAATGTTTGAATTACTTGTTTCAATAAACAATTTTTCAATTTTTCCAATATTTATTTGATAATCATCTTTAGTTATCTTATACTGTGGAAATTTCCGTTGTAATAATGAGAATAAACTATCATCAATTGAATACTTTATTTTCTTCTTTTTGATATGATTGGGATTCGCAAGTAAATATAACTCGTTATTTTGCATTATTATATATTATTAATATTCTATTTGTTAAATAGTAAATAATTGAACTTTCGAAAATGTTCCTCGTGTTTTGATATTATTAATTGAAATAAATAGATTATCATTTTTTTTTATTGTATAGATTTTATGCTTCTTCACTTCGATTATGTTTCCATTAATAAAGTGTTTGTATGGTTTATTATTATTCTTAAAGTGATTATCAATGATTGATAATATTTTATTTTGTGGTGATTCTGTTATATCAATATAGATATATTTCTTTGTCTGATTCACGATATTAAAGCCATCAATTTGGAAGGATAATCCTATTAAATAAATTTCACCTAAATCATAAATAATTTTTTTAGAGTTCTTACCATTCTTGATAGTAATACAATTAATATCAAAAGTATCACTTTTAATAATTAGATCCATAACCTTACATATCTAAAAATATTAAGAACTAAACATAGAATATGTATAATGGAAAACCTTTCTCCAAGAGGATTTATTAATTTATTAAACTATAAAATAGCATATAAACTATATTTATTCCTTTCCTATAAAAATCATTCGAATATAATTATTCATGGAAGAAGAAGCGAAAAAAGTGTATTGGTAAAATCTGTGATGAAAGATATTTATCCGGGAGATCCCACAAAATATTTAGAGAATGATTTTAATGTCACCATCTACAATAATTATTATATTTTTGAATGTAGTTACATTAATAATAAATCCTCTTTTTTAGAATTTATCAAAAATATAATCAAAACATATGATCATTATACACAACAATGTAAATATCTTATTTTAGATAATTTTGAAATGGTAAATGATCAATTACAGAATTCTTTAAAAGTAATCCTTGAAAAAGCATACTATACATGTAAATTTATAATTATCACAAATCAATATAATAAAGTAATATTACCAATTAAGAGCCGATGTATTGGTATAAGGATACCCCTTCCAAGTGTGTATGATAAATTCCTTTATTGTAAAACAATATTTACAAAAAAGGATATATCCTATAATGAATATAATCTATTCAAGGAATGTAAAGAGGGATCTATTCAAGACATAATCTTTCAACATTCCATGAATGAAACAGTTAGCTCTCTACAAAAAGAAATCTATGATAAATTTTATTATCTGGTAAATAAACCACAATTGAATGAATGCGATATTACTAAATTAAGAGGGATTGTATCCCAAATAAAAGAAGTAAACATTCCCTTTATTAACATAATCCATACGTTTATCAATACATTAACAATGAAAGACCAAACCATGGATATTATTCAAGTATGTAATGATTCTAATTATCGTATAGTTACTTCTTACCGTGAGATTGTTCATATCGAATCTTTAATTATCTATTTAAACTTATTAATAAACAAATATTTATAATATAATCATGGATTATTATCAAATCCTTGAATTAAATGAAGGTTCTTCAAAAGAAGAAATAAAGAAAAAATACCATTCATTATGTTTAATCTACCATCCAGATAAGAATAATGGTGATGATACTAAATTTAAAGAGATTAATGAAGCATATGAAATATTATATGATGATGAAAAAAGAAAAAGATACAATATCCAAAGAATATTTAAGAATATCGAATTCACAGAAGAAGATCATCGTTTATTAGAGAAATATTATCAACAATTAATTCAATCAAATGAATTTAGATTAATGAAACTATTGTATAAATCAATTCCTGATGAATTTAAACAAGCTCTGTGGAATCGTTTTAAAAAAAGGAATAGCAAAGATATTATTAAATCTCAAAAAACAATTGATATTACACAAATGAATCATAATGAAACAGTTCATTTAATTATTCAACAATCAGATATTCAAAGGAATGCTTTGAAAATTATTCATATTCTCTCTAAGAATGGAGTCTATTATCTATATTTAAGGAAGTTTCATGATTTAACAATCCATAATCTAGATTGTTATCTATCTATTAAATTTTATCAATGTAATTAGTAACATATGTTCTCAAAGGATTCTATTTTTCTAAGAGATTATTTTTTCCCACGTATTACTTTGAATGATTCAAAAGTAATCAAAGATTTATATAAACATCTTCAATCAATACAAAAATTACCAGTTAATATTACATCGTTCAAAGAAAGTCGTTTGAAAAATAAAGTAACAATCGATACTAATTTTGGTGCTCAAACAATTGTAAAACAATCCTATTCATTTAAAAAATCAACCATTCATTTTACATTGGAAAAACTTAAATGTTCGATAAACGTTTTTCATGATTCTGAAGGTAGTAAAAGGGAACTAATTGATATTATCATTCAATTAGTCCAATTTGTTGGTTCATTATCATCAATAGAGATATCAAAATTAATATTAAATTTATATCTCATCGATGAAAAGAAAAAAGTAAATTCCAAGATGGATCAATTAGGAAAAGAAGAAGTCAATTCTGGATCATGTCAAAGAGGTGAAACATCAATTATTACCGTTTATCGTAATGAAGAATTAATAAAAGTAACCATTCATGAACTAATCCATGCGTTCCAATACGATGATTTTCTAGATACCCATCAAATTATCAAACATTATCAAAAGAAATATAAGATTTCATCTCAAGAAATAAATACAAATGAAGCATATACTGAAATATGGGCAAATATAATTAACTGTTTCTTACTATCTCAAAGGGTGGGGAGGAACAAATACAACTTATTTTTAATACTTATTGCGTTAGAAAAAGCTTTCTCCTTGTTTCAAGCACAAAAAGTGTTTTATTTAACAAAATTAAATGGAAGGAAAACGATCGATATTAATAAAGAATCCAACATACTCTCATACTTTATTATAAGAAGTGAGTTATATGAAAGAATAACACCGTTTTTAAGATTTTGTAAAACCCAGAATAAGGATTACATAAAATTAAATAAAGAAGAGAAATGGTTCGATTTTTTAAAAAAGAACAGAAAGATAAAAAAGAATAATTCTAGATTCTATACTATGAATAAAAATAATGATCTATTTACTACAATGAGAATGAGCTTGAATGAAATCGCCATTTAAGCATGGACAAATTTACCATCCTTGTTCGGGTAGTGAACCTTCATGTATTTCTGAAGGTTGAAGAAAGTTAGTTCATCACCCTTCTTGAGGCGGAGAAGGTCCTTAAGAGCCTTATCCGGGTGAATGTTTCTCTTATCTTCCTGCTTCTGAAGATCCTTTTCCTGGCAATATTTAGTAATGCGCTTGGTTACTTCAGTCCGAGCAATGAGTTCATCCTTACCGAGACCAAGGAACTTGGCTAGTTCAGCAGAGATAGGGCCAGGTTTGGCAAAACCACTAGGAGGCTTGTTAGGGTCAACAACACGCTTAACACGACCCTTCATCTTCTTGTTCATAACCTTGCGGTCACGAGCAACACGCTTTTCGAGGGCAGTTAGCTTAGTGGAAAGAGACTTAATGAGAGTAAGGGCATCCTTGAGGGATCCCTGAAGTTCAGAGAATTCGGAATCATAGTTATCTTCCTCCGCAGGAGTTTCAACTGGTGCTTCAACAACTGGAGTTTCAACAACCGGTTCAGGGGTAGGGGCAACCTTCTCTTTCTTAGCAGAAGTCTTCTTGTTGGATGGCTTGGAGGGCTTGGTTGATTTCTTTACTGGCATTACTTTTCTATTTATTTATTTTTTTTTTTATTTCTTTTACCGCACTTATTATGATATACTCTATTAATAATTGTTTAAATAATTTATAGCGGTTATTTATTTTCTACGACTTTTTGTCCTCTTTGATTTACTTTTTGTTTTACTTTTCTTTTTTCTACTCTTTTTCTTTGTTCTTTTCTTTCTTTTTCCACCTCCATCAGGATTCCAATAACTTCCTGTATCATCGACTTCAAGTGTTAAATCTTTGAACTGTTTAATCAACTCTTTCCCTTCATCTGTCCTTATCATCGCACCTTTTCCTTTAACTTCTACGATTGTACCAAACCTTTTTTCACCACGATAAATCCATGATATTCTAGAACCTACTGTGAATTCAGGTGTTGGTAAAGATAGACTTGCATCAATACGATCTTTATATTCAGGAACCATCATTTCTTTCATTCTACCCATTTTTTCTTCTTCTTCTTTTCTTTCTTTCAAATACCGATTCACTTTGCGTTCAGAAAAAGGAATATTCCCTTTTTCCAAATAAATATCACGAATTTTATTTGACACATTAATATCATCATCCCCCAAATAAGATTCATCCTCTTCTCCAGGATACAACATTTTAGCTGTTTCCAACCTTTGTTGAGCATCGAATAATCCCTTCTTACCGGATAATCGTCCAACACTTTGTCTTCTTAAAGCCTGAGCAGCTTTCTTACTAATGCCTCGCCCTGGTCCACCGATTGTTTCAAACAATTTAGGTTCAGGAATTTCGTATACATAGGAGTCAGGGTCTTTCATACCTTTTGCGAAAGAAAGATTTTGTTGAGCTTTTTGAAGTTTAATGGTATCCATCCATAGTTTCCGGATTGATTCAACATGATAAGGATTATTCGCTTGTGGTAAAACATCCG
>CEUI01011133.1_pt1 | contig 16235 bp, 30 predicted proteins | sample 531411 | NCBI WGS metagenome assembly CEUI01 (sample SAMEA2622841, study PRJEB7988) | marine metagenome | isolation source: saline water (ENVO:00002010), including
GAAAATATTGCCAGGGGCCAGGTGAACCCGTCGTCTGTTCTACGGAGCTGGATGAATTCGAAGGGCCACAGGGCCAACATCTTGGGGGCGTACACGCGAATCGGAGCCGCCGCCTACAAAACGCCTGGAACGAATCGCGTGTATTGGTGTCAGCAGTTCGCCAGATAGCCCATTCTGTCAATCGCCGAAAAATGCTAGCGGGGCAGCAAATTAATTAGCCAGATTGGCGAATAAGATCGCGCAAGAATGTAGAGGACTGTACCTTTTCGTTCCTGGTCACATTGGGGGGATTATTTTCGGAAAAATTCCCCAATGGTGGCAGTTCGTTGTTGAATCGTGGATCAACATCGGTAATATGTCTTCGTCTGATCATTTGGCAGGTGGGTAGGCGGCTCACTGCGGATCAGCGAAAGGAAAACGGCACCCCGCCACGCAGCAACGTCGCGGGGCTCCCGGTCGGAACCGGGGTTCAATCGCCATCATTAAGGACTGTACCCTTTCTGACAAACGATCTAGCCGAAAACAAATGCTCGATTGTGCAAGAAAGCGTGCCAAGTTTGGAGTGACGTTGTCGCTATCTGGATCGCCGAGCGGCGGTTTGTTTTGATGAGTTGAGCTTGCTAGCCTAGCAGGTCGACCAGCGCGATGACAGTTCAAAACCACGGATGATCGATAATCATGGAATCTCCCCTCGTCCGGTGTCGGCGGATGAAGTTTATTCGTTGGATGTGCTTTCGGTCTGCCTGGACGTCCCAAAGCGCCGGCTCGCCGATGAAATTAAAGACGGCAAGCTTAAGGCGGCGAGCTTAAACCGTAACAGTATCCTTGTCCCCGGCTGGGCGGTGCTTCAATGGGTTTCGCAGGCTTGTCAGGCCGACGACGACTAGCCCATTTGCCTCGCAATCTCCCGTGCTTGCTGTTGTGATGCTTCGGCGTACAGCTGCGTTGCGTCGATCGTTGCGTGACCAAGCACGTGTTGAGCGCCTTCGACGCCGAATTTCGCTCGGATCTCAGTAGCTCGCGAGTGTCGCAACTGATTCGGTGACCACCGTGGCACGCCGGCGTCGTCGCAGGCCGCCCAAATCGACTTACGATACTGGCGAACGTCATATTGATCGCGGAACTTCGCGTTTCTGTAGTGACGGCGTGGGGACCATATCGAATCATCTAACCCCGTCGGTAGATACCCTCGGATGATCTCTTGGGCTCGCGGGCCAATGTGAATCACGCGAGACTGGCCTCGCCACGCATTCTTGTGACTGCCTGGCTCGTACGCCCAGACGTCGCCGCTCGTGTCAATTTGCCGGCGTGTCATCGCGACGAGTTCGCCCGGCCGGCAGCCGATCAGGAGTTGAAGCTGGACCATGTCACCGATGATGGCTGGCGCGTGATTAATCACGGCCTCCAGATCGTCATCGGAAACCGGCTTCACGGGCGTCGACTCGGGCGCCGCGCTGCGGCCTCGCGCGAGCGGTGGAATGGCGGCGAGCGATTCAAGCACGTCGGCCGGTATGAGTTCCTCCACGACTCCCCATTTAAACATCCTTCGGATTCGCCCCAGCTGCTTGTTGATTCCTTGCCGGGTGCGGCCCGCGACCGCCTCGCGATCACGAAACGCGAGCAAGAGTTTTGGCCGGAATTCTCGCGCCGGCACGTCCCCGAACTCAAACACGAGTGGCCGGATGGCGAGTTCCAGGTTCTCAGCTTCGTTGCTGCTGCGGTAATACGTCACGGCATGCTCTAAATAGAGTTCGGCCAATTGGGCAATCGTGACGTCAATGCGAGGCTGCGATCCGCTGGGGCGCCAGTATTTGGCCAGTGTCAATTGGTAATTCTTGCGGCTTGCTTCGCTGCCGTGTTTTCCCAAGTAGTAATCTTTGCCGGCGATCCGGACGAAGGCTTGACCGCGTTTGTGCTTTCGATATTTCGGGGCTTGCATGGGTTGGCGTGCTTTCATCGCTGGCACCTTTTCGGGGTGCGCGGGGGTGCGCGATTCGCTGCACGCTCGATCGAGCGGTAATCATAAGTCATGACTCAGCAAGGGTTTAAGAAAGTGGAGACGAAGGGGATCGAACCCTCAACCCCCGGCTTGCAAAGCCGGTCTGGGATTTCATCTCATTCCTTGCTCAAGGCCACGAAACCACTTGTTTTTCAGTGCATTTCGAATCGCATGGGGTTAGTGATACGGCCAGCCAGTGTACCCAAATGAACCCAAATGGACAGCGGTGGGGGGTGCGCCGGGGGTGCGCGCTAAGGCCCCGGCTATCGCGGCCGGGGTATGGCGGGTGACAAACCTACGATTTGTCACTGAACCGCAGATTAAGCAATTGCGTTTTCGAAATTCGCGCCGCCAAATCTGCGTCAGCGAAAAACAAAAATAATCCATTCTGGGTCGATACACGTCGACACGTGTCGACACGCGTTATCTGGCGCTTTTTTGCCTCGGACCGTCGGTTCGTCTTGATTCGCGTTTATCATGCCTCGCGTCACGTAACGAGCGAGATGTGAGAGGATCAATCAGTGGCTATAGACATAAAAAACGATGAACTGATCAGCTTTGCTGTCGCCGCAAAAACGTTGCCGGGAAAGTCGGTTGACCCTCGGACGATTTGGCGATGGGCCAAGCATGGCGTGAGAGGTGTTCGGCTGGAGTCGTACAAGGTCGGCCGCCACCGCTACACCACGGAGGACGCTGTTATTGAGTTCTTGCGGCTTGCGAACAGGAAGCGAGCGAACTGAATGAAAACGGAGAGGGTGACTATGAAAGTTTACTGCGTTGTCGACATTGCGACCGGTGACGAGTTTTACCTCGGCAGTTGCGGGGACGCTTGCGCGAGACGGATCAAACCGGGCTCGGTGTACGCCTGCGCGTCACTGCCGAGTTTGGCGCGAGCGAAAGCTAATGAGATAGCATCGGCGTATCGCGATTCAGGGTGGCAGCCACTGCAAACGGATGCGCCTCATTGGGCCGTGGATAGATGGGGTTCGAATTAAGGAGATTGTCATGGAGACAGAATTGAAAGTCGAAGACTGGGATGAGCTAATTAGCTTCAGCGAGGCATCGGGGCTAATTCCAGGCGAGCCACACGTGATGACCATCCACAGGTGGTCGAGGCAGGGCCTGCGAGGCGTGAAGCTTGAATCGGTCCTCGTCGGTAACAAGCGATTCACCTCGCGTGCCGCACTCAGTCGTTTTTTCATTGCGTCGTCAGTCGACGACATCTCAATTTGGAAGGAGACGATCTGATGCAACGGGATCTTTTTGGTCTTGCGGACGACCATGAACGAGACATGGAGCTTAAGTCAATGTATCGACGATCAGATCCCGTGTCGTCTCGGATGGCAGCCGAGGAGACGGTGGGCACGGGTGCGGCGAATCGGCAGCGTGAGCAGGTGTTGCTGGCGATCGAAGAGTTTGGGCCTGGAACGTCTGCCGAGCTCGCGGACAGATCCGGAATCGACCGTTACGCGCTGGCCAGGCGACTGCCGGAGTTGGCGAAGCGTGGACTAGTCACCAAAGGTTCGACGCGAGTCTGCCGCGTGTCTGGTCGCACCGCAATTGAGTGGGAAAGGAAGGAGAATAGCAATGGGGTTCAACTCGTATGACGAATCAGATTATTTCGACCGACAGGAACTGGAAGCCGAGCTTGCCGACCGTCAACAACGGAGTCGAGGAGCTGATCGGCCTCTCATTCGCAGAGTACCGCGCGCATCCAGCGATCGCGCAATCGGACTTGAAGCTGGCGAGCCAGGATCCACAACTCTATTACGAGACGTCGTCAGGATTGTGGTCGAAGCCTCCGCCAACGAAGAGCATGGAGATTGGGATTGAGGCCGAGCGAAGGCTGCGCAACGGCATGGGCGCTGTCACCGTCATACCGACCGACGTCCTATCAGCAAATGGCAGACGAAGCGGCAAGAAATGGGAAGAGTTCGCGGCGGCGCATGACGGAGAGACGCTGATTAAGGAGTCGGAGTACCGTGACCGCGTGCTCCCATTCGAGTCGATGATCGCGAATGCGAAGAGTCACGCGTCGGCTGCGTTTCTTCTGTATTGCGAGTCGGTCGATGAGCGATTGTGGTCACGCAAATACACGTGGATGGAAGATGATATCCAAATGAAGTGCGAGATCGACCTGATGCTGCCGAAGCAAAAAATAATGGTCGACATCAAGACAACGAAAGACGAGCGACCAGCGGAATTCGCACGATCGATCTGCAACTTCCGCTACGATGTGCAGGCCGCACAGTATCTTTCCGCAATTGAGATGATGACCGACGATCAATGGTCGTACTACTGGCTCTGCATTCGAAATTCACCGCCGTATTCCGTATCGGTGATTGAGTGCGACGACGAATGGCGCGAGCTCGGAGCGGCTTACCGCAGATCTTATATCGATAACTTCAAAAAACGATCAAGGACAGGTGAATGGCGGTCGAGCGACGACCCCCAAATATGTGACATCCCGAGGTTCGAAAGGGGACCGACAAATGGAAACTAATCATTATTGGCTCGTTCCGGAGCAGGCAAATCACATTTTGTCGCTCGCGGATTCTCTAGCGACGAGCGACTGCATCCCGAAGCAGTACCAGGGTAAGCCTGCGAACATCTTCATCGCGTTACAACTAGCGTTTCGTTTTCGGATTGATCCGATGATGGTGTTGAGCAAATCGTATGTGGTGCATGGAAGGATCGGACTTGAGTCTCAACTTCAAATCGCAATCGCGAACAAGTCAAAAGCCTACAGTGGGCGGATTAATTGGCGTTGGTCGGGCAAGGCGTCGACTCGCGACAAGGACGACGGATGGTCGTGCATCGCAAGCGTGTTCTGTGGCGAACAAGAGGTAGCAGAAGAGTTGACGTGGTACGAAGTGAAATCGAATGGCTGGGATAGAAATGAAGCATGGAAGCGTGATCCGCGACTAATGATGCAGTACCGGTCGGCGACACGACTACTGAAGCTTCACTTCCCGGAAGTCACGATGGGATTGTACACGCGCGAAGAGTTGGTCGACGACTTTGGTGAAGACAACTCCACACAACACAACACCTGGTCGTCCGAGCGTGTTGCTCGGAAGCAGCCGAGAGCTCTGCCTATGATCGAGTCACGACCTCCGGAGCTCGTGATAACCGACCAGACTCCTCCGGTGCAAATTGAATCGAACGACACGAAAGAGAGTGGTAAGACAAACCGAAAACGCGAGCTCGCTAAGCTACTGTCGGCGTGCGAGACGCGAGACGATTGTTTTGATGCGCTCGAGAAGTGGATCGAAAAACACGACGTCCGTGACGAGGGCGAAATTGATGAAGCAAGCTTCTTTGCCGATGAGTTTGCAGACAACATGGAGGCATCAAATGCGTCATAGAAATCGCGGTCCTAGCACCGGGTTTAAAGATGTCGTGGCTATGTTTCTTCGCGATGGATGGGACCAACGCTGCACCGACAATCTGCTGCAACGAGGATCTTGGAGATTAAGGTTGCCAACGGCGATTCAGCCGTGGTCCACGATTTACTGGTGGCCTCCGCGTGTTCGGCACGCCGTGTACTTCGTGGATATTCCAAACGACGTTAGCGTCGAAAAGATGTTGCGGATCATCGAAATCGTGATGGAGTAAATATGCTATTCGACTCAGCGGTTCAGTTGACGTGGTTTTTTGCTGGCGTGGTCATTGGCTCGGTGGCCGCGACCTACTTACGGATGGAGGAAGACTGGTATGAAATCGACGGCAATAACGATCAAAGCCAGGCCGGTGCCCAAGCCAAGGATGACTCAAAGCGATAAGTGGTCGGGTCGACCAGAGGTCGAACGATACTGGGCGTTCTGCGCCGACGTGCGGTCGGTATTAAAGGAGTTGCCAGCGCGATACCGCGCCGTGTTCCGTATTGAGATGCCGAAGTCGTGGCCGAAGGAAAAGCGAAGCAACATGGACGGTCAGCCGCACCAGCAGACTCCAGATCTGGACAATTTGGTCAAGGCTTTACAGGACGCTTGCGGGTCGGATCACCACATCCACGAGGTTCGTGCGACGAAGGTCTGGTCGCAGACGTCGTCAATCGAAATTGAAGAATTGAAGGGGCAGTGATAGTGAAAAACAAGCCCTACTGGTTTCGATTCAATGTCGAGAAGTGGATCAGCGGTACGTACTATCTGTCGCACACTGCCCAGGCTTGCTACTTGCGGCTCCTTCTCTATCAGTTTGAGCATGGCCACATTCCCGTGACGAAGACGGAACGCATGGAAGTGTGCGGCATCACCGACGTCTGCCAATGGGATGCGATCTGGGGTCGACTCGAGCCGAAATTTCAGCCGCTCGAAACCGAAGACGGCATCGCGTTCGCGAACCCTACGATGGCCGAGGAGCGTGACCGAGCGTTGCGAACATACACGCAGCGAGTCGAGGCATCGAGAAAGGGCGGTGCGAAGACCCGCGACAACCTCCAGGGCCGAACGGCCCTAGGTTCGGAGGGCCGTACGGCCCTAGGTTCGGCCCCCCGAACCCATGGCCGTACGGGTGGCCGAAGCGATAGCCGCACTAGTTCTTCGTTCTTTAAGGGAGAGCATAGCGAATCCCGAGCAAGCGCAACTCCAGACGACCAACAGAATGACAAGGAAAAACAAGACAATAAAGACAAACCAAAAGACAAACCAAAGCCAAAGCCAAAGCCCAAGCCTGGAAGTAACGTGCCACCAACTGAGGATGAGACTCGTGAATTCGTGAAGAAGCATAATCTCGTCGTAGATTGCGCGAAGTGGATCGACTATCACGAGCAGCAGGGCTGGTGCTTGGCAAACGGTCGGCGAATGCGCAACTGGCACGCGTCGTTGCGCAACTGGCACCGTCGCGACGCGCAGCAGGCCAAGCCGTCAAAGACCGAGTCGCAAATTCGATGGGAGCAAACCGAGGAGCGTAGGCGAATGCTGGAGCTTGATAAGCGTCGAAAGGCGGCGGAGCAGTCGCGTGCCGACGCCGAGGAGGCAAGGAAGCGGTCAGCGGGCACCGGTATCGCAATGGAGTTAGGGCTGAATTTTAAGGGGGTGGGAGAATGATGGAATGCTCAATTTGCCGAAGCACGGGACACGTGACAATTTATCACCCGTCGATCGTGTTTGCCGTGATCACGAATCACGAAGGCCAGACGCTTACGCTGTTTGATGGGCTGCGCAACGTCAATCACCGAATTCGGACGAATGAAGGTAATATCGTTCCTGCCACGTGCGACATACCATGCAGTTGTCTGCGTGGCGAGCAATTCGCAACGTGGCGGAATCGTGACGGATCGACGCGGACATTGCGACGTTTCGGTGAGAGCAGGCTTCACGTTCGAGCTCTCGACTTCAGTCCCGATGCGTTAGACGCGTGCGGTTGGTCGACAAAGATCGAGAATCATATCCGCGAGATCGCGACGTGCGATCCGATCGACAACGAATTTAATGCAGCACTGGCGAGATCCAGTGCGTGAAGTCGAGGGACTTGACTCGCCGCCAGCGTAGCGTAAGCCGGAGACCCCTGGCCTACGCTGGGTCAACGCTGGCGGCGACTCAAGTCCCAAGACAGCGACGGGGGGTTTGCGATGAAATCCAAGCGGCAATGCTGTGCTTCATTTTGCACGAGACGCTCGACCTGCTGCGGAATTCATGAGTTTAATTGCGGCTGCATCGTCGTGACGCAGGATCTGCCGATCCACGTCGTCGATCGCGCGTGCGCAGAGTTCGAGCGATTATTCCGTGAGTTCGCTTTATCGCTCGACGCAGGCGAGATTCCACTACCGGGCGACGTCCATAAATTGATTGTTTTTCACTATTTTTTCGAGCTCGACGACACGACAGAGCCGCTGGATTGACTTGCGGCGGAGCGTCGTCTCCAATGGTAGATGTACGTATGTACAGGTTGCGTCGAGATTAACCGAAAGGTGGTAAAGCAGTGCAAACCACAAACATCAAGTTGCTCATTAGCCGCATACTCGCGCAAGAGTTTGGCCCGTCGCTGATACCCGTGCTGCTGAAGGCGCTGGGCGAGCTCGGCTGGATCATTGAGCCCGACGATCATGGTGCTGTCACCGAGGTTGATGACAGCGACGATGTGACGCGCGAGCTGCTTCGTCTTGCCGATGCGTTAGAGGTCGAGCTGCCAGCAGAGACGTCGGAAGATTCGTCGGCGCGATCGATTCCGATTTGGGCTTCAATCTTGATCCCATTCGTTCTGCGTCTCCTAGAGCGATGCGTCGAATAGGTTGGCTGCCAGACTGGAGGGCTCGGCCATGGGGTATAAGAGAATGCGCGTGGCTCTGGGGATGCTTTGTTTTTGTTTTCTGGATAACGGACTGTGCGCAGAGCCGGTAACGCAGACGATCGAGCCTGGGATTCACGAGCTGTCCGCAACGTTCCGGGTTTCGGACGAGCACCCAGCGGACGTTTCTTGGGATATTCGTCAGCCGCTGGATCTTGCGCACGTATCACGAACGGCGAAGGCAGACGGCTGGACCCTCTTCGTCTTCGTCGCCGAAGCCGGTCAAACGTATGTGGTCGACTCGGACGTAATCGACTGGCAAGAGCGCGAACGAACCAAAACACGTTACGTCGTTCGCGTTGCGAATCCAGATCCGAATCCAAACCCAAACCCAAAACCAAATCCTCTTACCGGCTTAGCGAAAGACGTTTATGACGCCGCGCTTGCAAGCAACTTGCCGCGTCATGAATTCTCGCGAATTGCTCAGAATTTCGCGGCGATTGAATCGAAGCTCGCAGCGGTGACTAATTTCTCGATTGGCGATGCGCAAGCTGAGCTCGACTCGCTTAACCGCGAGCTAGGGCTCAAGGGCCAGTCGTGGCGAACGTTCGGCGAGAAGCTAGGCGATTTCCTTGCAAGCGCGAAGACACGCCAAGAAACGATTACGGCGATGGCTCAAATCGCAACGGGGTTAGGGGCAGTAAAACCATGACAGCGGCGCATGAGTCAAACGACTGGGAATCGCGACAAGGGTGGATACCATACGAGGATCGCGACGAACAGCAGCGTATGGCGACGGATGCATTCCACGAGCAGCTGGATGGTTTCTACGATGTCGTCACTGCTCTAGATACGCCTGATCGCGCGATAATCGACGAGGCGTGTATTGCGTTGACAGGTGACGCACCGATGCGTGTCTGGCAGTCGACCGGTTCGTGTGTCGGTGCCGCAGGCGCCCAGGCTTATTACTGGTCGTCGATTGGCGACGTCTTCCATCGCGGAGATCGGGAGCGCATTGAAATCTGCTTTCCTTACTACACTTATGGCTACGGCCGATACATCGGCGGAATGCGATCGCGTGGATCTGGGTCGTACGGCGCGTCACAGGCGAAAGCGATTCACGAGGTTGGCATGCTTCCCCAAAACGATCCTCGCGTGCCACGAGCGGAAAAGAGAAGCGAGTATTGGCTGAAGTGGTCGAGCAACGACGAGCTCGAGTGGTCATACTCGCCTCGTTGGCCGGTGCCGCTCGATGACCTCCGCGACGACGGGCTTAAGCATCGCGTTGAGACGGTGGTTCGAGTTGAGACCACTGCACAGATGCGTCAGCTCCTTGCTCAGGGTTACGGGCTGACGATCGCTAGCAACTTCGGTACGCGGCCACGAATAAAAGGAGACCCCGCTGTTCTGTTGGGCGACTGGAACGCATCGTGGAGCCACCAAATGTCGATATCGGGGTACATGCTGCACGATGGTCTTGGCGATGGTCAGGGCACTTACCTATATCTTTTCGCGAATCAATGGGGGCCATCGGCCGCGCCAGTGTGCCCATTCTTGCGAGAGATCCACCCAGGGCTGCGTGGCGGATTTTGGGTGGCTGAAAAAACGATGCAGCGTGTGCTGCTGAAGGGCGTGTGTTACGGGCACTCAAACACTCGCGGATTTCCCGCGCGAGTCATCGACTGGGGGTCCGTTGGGCTTGGTTAGTAAAATATAAGGAAATGGAAATGAAGACGTTGATCACGATTGCATTACTCTCGGCGCCTTGCGTTGCGTCGACAAGTTTCTCGCGCGAGATTACGGTGACACGCGAAGCCGATACGGCGCAGTGCGAGACCGATTGCGGGATCGGGACTATTGAGCTCATGAGAACGCGCACCGTGAAGCGTTCCCGATCGTTGCGTGGCGTGCGAGCGCGTGCGATCTTCAGTCGAATTCGCGAATGGCGTCCGATTCGAAACTGCTGCAAATAATGCGTTACGTTTATTCCTGCGCGGTCGAACGTGTCATCGATGGCGACACGTGCGTCCTGCAAATCGACCTTGGGTTCGATGTGTCGAAGAGAGTAACTGTCCGTCTCTTCGGCATTGATGCGCCGGAAATGCGAGGCGACGACAGGCATCGCGGGATTGTTGCGCGAGATGCGTTGGCGTCAAAAATCATGGACGTCCCCATCTTGGTCGAGACCAAGAAAGATGCGAAGGGGAAGTTCGGTCGATATCTCGCGACGTTATTCGACGAGTCGGGCGCCGACGTCAACGAGTGGATGGTGAAGAGCGGGCATGCCCAGAGGTATCAAAGATGAAATTGCGAATGGTCGCAAGCCGATGCTGCTGCGTCGATGATGATGATGACGTCGTCATCACCTGGAATTCAGGCATGGAATACGACCACCTAGTCACGAACACATCGACGGCTTTTGGAAGCATTATGGGGACTGGCGCTGCTTTCCCCGACTTGAGTGCTTCCAGCAGCGCAGGATCGACTGCTGAGATGGTCGGCAATTCTGCTGCATGGTGGTTCGGAACTTCACTCTCGTCGTCGGTGACGAGCGCCGTTTGGAACACCTCGGTTCGCGCTTTTAAGACGAATCCCACTGACACGAGCAACAGGGATGCGGAATTCACGCTATATGGCGTTGACCATGACAATTTCACAACCGGATCGACCGGGACGTCCAGCCAATGGTGGGACATGGTTGCCATTAAGACGACAGCGTCTGTGACGGTGTCATCTGCCGCAACGTCATCGACGCCTCATGAGGTCGCAACGTCGATCGACGTTACTTCAGTCGTTAACGAGATCGTGTCACGACCAGGTTGGTCTTCCGGAAACAACATCGTCTTCATTCTCGTCGACAACTCCGAGTACCAGAAGGTGGGTTTCGTCTCGTACGGTTGTGGCCACCTCATTCGATTATTCCAAACAACGCTGACGATAACACCATGACCGCCAGCGTTGTTTGGATGAGTTGTTTAGTTTTCGTCTTCGTCACCTTCATACATTTCGTCGAAATGAATTCGGACCATCGACTCTGCATAGTCGATCCCTAGCTCGTCCTCGAGGAATGCGATAATTTCTGTCACGTCCTCGCAGTGCGCGCAAGCTAATTCCATCACGTGGTAATCAGCTGTCTCCGTATACTCGAGCGTTCCAGCTCCGTCGGAAGCATGGCGAACGTCGAGCTCTTCGGCGTAAATTTGACAGTCTGACAACTTATCTGCCAGATTCTCCGAGAGCTTGATTATCGCTTCTTTTGCCGGCTCGAATTTCGTTTCGTTCGACATCACCATCCGAATCGCTCGATTCTGAACGGTGAGGTACTCCAGGTCGAGCCGGAGTTGCTTCGCCAACTCGTAATCAGTCGGAACATAAGTATCGTCGTTCATGCTTACCCTTTCGGTGCGTTACGTGCGGTGCGTTACGGTGCGTTACGGTGCGTCACGAGAGTGCGCGCCGAAACACCTAGCGCTTCGGCCAAAGCGTACAGCGTGCTGACACGCATGTCGGCTTTGCCGAGCTCGTACCGGTGGATGTTGTCTTGTGTCATTTTTTCGATTCGATCCGCGAGTTCGCGTTGCGTTATCCCTTCCTTTGCGCGAAGCTTCGCGATGTGCTTGCCGAGATCTTTAAGTATGCAGTCGCTCATTCCGCCACCCCCTCAATTACAGCACCAGATTGACGCAGCGCATCGTGCGAGCTGACATCGCTAGCAATCGACCAGAACCGATAAATTACCTCGAGCACGGATAGCTGCGATGCGGTAGGGAGCGATTGGATTCGAGCGGAGAGTCGATGAATATCGCAACTCCACTTATCTGCCAGACCTACTGAGTCCTCGATGTTAGCCCAGACCATCGACGCGTGCGGTCCGTCAAACCAAGTCCCATTGTTCGCGTCTAATATGGCCATCCACTCATTCTCGGTGAATCCTGGAGTGTGAGCCTGTACCATCGATTCGTACGCCGACGTGACGTACGTGATTCGAGCGGAGAGCGATCCGGATGCCATCGCATCGGACAGCGACAGCGACTCGATCGTCTCGTCTCGCAAGTGAATATTCTTCCTGGTCATTAATTGTTCTCCGTTGGTTCGAAATCTTCGTCGGGTATCGAGTGAATCGCATCGAACGTCTGACGTCGCAATCGCGCGAGTGACTTAAACGTCTTCTCGTCGCTTTGCGCGATCAGCTGTCGTTGCATTTCCGCTTCGTCGGTGTCGTCGGTCAGAAGGCACAGCAGCCAATGCGATGAAACCAAAGCGGATCTTAGTTTTTCGAGTAGTTGGTTAGTCATCGGTCTCCTTCCAGTGTTCCGGCGCACCCGATGGGAGGCCGGCCTCATGACACTCCGTCACGAATTCTCGCGCCGTCGCAGGTGATGCGATGCGAAGCGATTCAAAAAAAGCGATGCGCGCAACAGTGTCATCGCCTTCCGGTCGACGGACGACCGCAGCGCCATCGAGCGTCGGCGCGTGATCGAACGCGATGACCACGACGCCGTTTCCAGCGTCAACCTCTAGATCCCCATCTCGCCATTCGCTGTCGAGTTGCCGATTAGCGAGTGATGTCTTCAGCGCAATCTGCCGAGCCGATAGATCGTCGTTCATTTTCATCTCCTTTTGTTGTGGTTCTACTTTTCAAACAAGTGGGTTCGATCCCCCTGAAATACACAAAACGAATGTCGGTAGTCATTTTCGTAGACCATTATCGACCTTGCGTCGAGCGTTACAGCGGAAACAAATGGCCCGCGTGTTGTCTTCGTCACGAAGGCCAGCAAATCTTCCGAGCCATCGACGCTAAGACGCAACGTGTCGCCGCGCTGGTAGTGGTGATAGGAGCGATAGATTGGATAGTTTTTGTTCATTCCGATTTCCTTTCTTCTTGTGGTTGCAGTCGGTGCGTTGCGTCAGGCTTCGTATCTGACCGTTTCGTGCCCCCCCGAACCGTCTTCGGGGTTAGTCGACCAGCAGTCGACATGTTTCTTTATTCCGCACAACAGGCATGTTTCGGTGTATCGAACACCTCCGCCACTAGCGTAGTTTGGTCCTCTATCCCATTCATGCGCACCTGCGTCGCAATCAGGTTCGTCGGGACAGACCGTCGTCTGCCCCTCGTAAACGCTGAGCGTGCAGCCGTGCATCTCGAGTTCTGCATCCCTGTCGTCCGTTTCGTGGAGTGACCACTTCTGAAACCACGGATCGTCACCGGAGTATTCACTGCGGAGTTCTTTCGCAACTTTTATGTGCGCGTTTTTTATCGCCTGCTGTAGGTTTCGACCACGGACCGGCTCACGGACGTGCGTGTCGTCGTAGATGAATTCCGGGCCATGCATTTCGAGCCAGAATTTAGTCTTGCTCATTCCGATTTCCTTTCTTCTTGTGGTTGGAGTCGGTGCGTTGCGGTCGGTGCGTTGCGGTCGGTGCGTTGCGGTCGGTGCGTCAGACGCAATCGAATTCTTCTTCGAAAAGGTCGTGCCAGTACCCCTCGTGCTCTTCGTCTTCCCGCTCACGTCGCACTGGCTCTCGTGGGATCGGGATCGTTGATGACAGCGCCGAATCGGGTATCGACGACAGCGTTTCGGTCGCGTCAACGAGCCTGCCTTCGTCCTTCTCTTTCGGCTGCGCTGCTCGCGTAAATGTGACTGGAACGGGGCTCGATTCGGTGGGCACTTCTCTTGGAATTCGAGTCGAGTGAAATGTGTAGCCCCCTCCTTCGAAGACGCCGAATCCGCCGTGCATCTTTTTGAATTTGAGCCGACCTTGGGAGAATGCGAACGATATCCCCTTGTCTTTCAAGTCGTAGAGCCGCTGCTTTTCCCAAGAGCAATGGCGCGCGAGGCCATGCTGGTCCATTCGGTAGTGTTGTGAAGCAGCGTCACGATATCGTTTAGCCGAGCGATTGACGACAAACAAGGCTTTTAGCAGGTCGATCTTTTCGGGCTTTCGTCTCTCGTATTTCCGCTTCGGTCGGCATTGCGAGATTCGATAAACGTCGTACTCCACGCGGCATGCTCCTACGATACGCGCGGACATGTAAGTTGCTGGCTTCTCTCCTTTTCGAATAGCGAGCCCTCTTTCACTCGCTGATGTTCGGGAGACAAGTTCTTCCAGCTGCTCCATGCGATAGAAGTCCTCGTCTTTTACGCGCAGTGGTGTTTCGCCGATCTTCGGTATCAGTGCCCGGCCGAGCGTAGGTATCGACCAGTCACCGATTAGTCCGGCACGTCGCGCGGACTTCTTCGTTTTGTGTTTCGACGCGATCATTGCTGGTCTCCTTTCGGTTCGAAAGTTCGGCTCTTTTTTGAGTGCGGTGCGCGGAGCGCCTCGTCGAGGGCGCACGTAACGTCTAGCGACAGTTCGTCGATTTGGTGCGCGATGTGCCCGATGGCCTGCGCGGCGCAGTGCTTCTTGGTGGTCCGAAACTCCGTCTCGATACTTCGAAGGTCGCGGCATAGGTAGGTGAGAATTTCAATTTCATTCCAAGCCTGCTTGATACAAGTGTCTTTCGTCTTTTTCATTTCGTATTCCCTTTCGATTGATTAGTCCGACGTGAGTTGATCGGCTAACGACTCCGCGCCAACTGATCTCGCCAATACGCGCAGTTCTCGCGCGAAAGGGAGAAGCAGATGTTTCGGAATCGAGGATAGCTTGTCGTACACTTCTTGCGCGATGTATGTGCCACTCGAATCAAAACCAAATTGGTCGCAGAAATCCTGAATTCCCGCGCGACAAAAACCCAGCGCACGACACGAGTTCATGGTGATTGCGTTTGGATCTGATCGTTTCGATCGAGACGCAAGTTTTTCGTCCAGCTCTTCACGCAAGTGTGTCGGCATGGATTCGACTTTTCCCCGGCGGATGAGTTCGGCCATTAGAATCGATCCGGCGCAATCATCGTGGAACGTGTTTCCGTGTCGGTCGACGATGACCATGTCGACCGGCGCACCCAGCAAGGTGCGAACCCAGAGCTGGTCATCGCCGGGACAGCGGATCTGTTTAGCGCGGTATGCCTTGCGCAATCGCACTTTCATCGGTGCTTGCGTTCCGCGCGGTGCGAATTTCGACTGTTCGATCGCGCGAACGAAGACGTCACCAGCCCATGATTTGAATCCAACAACATCCCAGCGGAATGAGTCGCCGTGGGTCTGGAGCAGGATCACACGTCGATCGTAGACCTCCGTGGCGGGACCATACTTTCGGTGCCAGCTCTTGCTGTATCGATTCCAATTCTCTTCGGATTCGTCGACCATTGCAGCTGACGTCGTCGTCGTCGCACCCTTCCAGACCTTGCCATCACGGACGTTGGAGTGGATGCTCACTGCGGGCATCCGACTGCGGAGCGTCCGATACGATTCAATCTGACGCCGCCGCTTCCCAGGTTCTTTGCTCAAGATCGATTTGACGTAAGACGGAACGTCGGAATCATGCGAGTTGTCGCAGTGACGTTGGACGGCTGCAACGAATTGGTCCCACCAGTCGCGTTCGCTGCGCGACAGCCTACCAACCGAGTCGAACGCCTTGAAGGTTCGGAGTTTTTCAATAATCCATTCCCGTTTTTTCAGGTCGTCTTTGCTGAGTTTGGTCGACGTCGGTCGGACGTCAAGCCGTCCTCGATACACCTTGTCGATGTGACCCATACAGTGCTTGTCGCGCAGCGAACTCAGTCTGCTCTGGTCGGCCTGAATCATCTCGTGTCCGTGCCTGAAGCGGCCATTGCTGTGAGGGTCATATCGGAGCCTTCGTCGCATCGGCAAGGCGCGATACCAAGCGAAATGTTGCTCGGCAGCGAGTCGGTCTCGATCTTCGCGGATCCAGACGCAGCCAGGTCGGCTGCCGGGATCGAAGAGGAGCTTATCGTCGATCGAAAGCTCGCGATATTCGAGGATCGCAGTGGTTGGTTTTTTCGGCCCAAAAAATGGTGCCTTTGTCGTCGTCGTCATCATGCATCTCCTAAGACGTCTTTGATGGTTTGAATCGGAGCGAAACGCAGTCGGAGCGAAACGCA
>CEUI01145613.1_pt1 | contig 16198 bp, 17 predicted proteins | sample 531411 | NCBI WGS metagenome assembly CEUI01 (sample SAMEA2622841, study PRJEB7988) | marine metagenome | isolation source: saline water (ENVO:00002010), including
ACTCGGGCACGACAGCGGGAGCCAACGCGGGAGCTAGCGTGGCTGCCGGCTCAGGAGATGCGCCGTGCAATTGCTTATGGGAAGATTGGGACACGCTTGGGAGTGGGTGGCCGTTGGGTGGTTATAGATGCACTAATAGTGGCGATCAGTTCACTGAAGGAATGATGCAGTCTGATGATGGATATTGTAACGCCCCTCCGTGCACGGTAGGAAGTTATTTGTGCGGCCGCGACGTTTTATATGAAAACACCGCCCATCGCGATGCGTGCATACCTCATTTTAAATCGTGGGCTTATACAGAATGCCAAAAATGGTGTTGTGGTCAAGCTCAAGAAGCTATGGTGTCTCCGCCTACTGATCCTTGCGAAGGAATCTGGCCTTTAGAAGAGTGTCAGAATTATGTTATTAATACAGCTGTTGTTGTATTAAATAATGGATTTCACAGTGGAGGAGGAACGGGTTGGATTAATCAAACCGCAGTAACTAAGGGTATGGCAGACCTGAATGCAAAATTCGCGTTTACTGGGATATCTTTTAACTTAAAGGGAACAATATGGCTTCAGCTTTCTGACTACGAAGACCCAGATCACCTTTACGACCAATTTGACAATCCTTCCTCGGCAATAATAGCGGCAGCCCACGCGCAAGTTAGCCCGCTCGATACTTATATCGTATATATACTACCTCAGGAAAACCAAAATGGCCCGATCCCCGGAGGCGGCGGGTCTTGGAGTCATTTTCCGTCAGCATACGGTGTTGCGGCAAGCGACGGGTCTATGATGGGCGCGATAAACTGGCTTGATGCACCCGGCGCAGATTGGACCCTGCTCAATAAAGGGGTTATATTCGCTCATGAAACAGGGCATTATTTAGGTTTATATCACACATGGGGCGACGGAGACTGCTCTGATGATGACGGAATATCTGATACGCCAAATCATAATGGGCCGACGTATGGTTGTCCGTGTAATAGTCATCATCCCATGTTTGCCAACACTTCAAATTGTCGCCTCGACAGTCGAACTCCGAGAGCTCCGAACCCGTCAGACTTTGGTAGTTGTAGTGGTTCTGTTCCTCCTATCCATAATTATATGAATTACATAGATGATGGGTGCGCGATAGCCCAAGAGGGTTTAGGCTTTACCACGGGACAAATAGCTTACATGAAAGCGGTTTTAGAAACAACGGGGAGAAAAAATGTTTTGATGAGCACTAGCTCTCCCCCTAGTAGCTCAACCGAACCAGAGACAGCAGGAGCTAATTAATATGAAAAAAAGAAAAAATATATATAATCAACCGCATGGATGCGGTATGGACCAATATTTTAAAACTATGTGCGAGCAGGACCCCACGCTTGAGAGTAGGTCGTTAGAACTCCACAAAAAAATAGTAAAGAGAATGAACGAAATTTTATCAAAAGATGGGGCTCCCCCCGCGGGAGAGTCTAACAGCGGGATGCCACCCGTGGATACCGAGAGAGACCCTTTTGATTAAATCCTTTGTAATCTATCTATAATTTCAAACGCTTTGTCGTTTGGAATATCGTCTACAGACTCAAGGTCTTCTGCTCCTTCATATTTGTCCAGCACGAGTCTTTGTTTTATCGCTTCGAAGTCTTTCTTTTTTTCTTTCATTACTTGAACGAGTTTAGCTTTTGGCGAATAGGGATTTGCTGTTTGTTGGACAGTCGGTCTATTTGTTACTGATTTTGCAGCGGCCGCAAGTTCATCTTTAGCTACGACATTAATTTTTAAAAAGCTCCTAACGCAGCGAACAAAAGCTCTATTTTCTGCGGTCGGTCCTAAATAGTAATTACCCATAACGTTTGAAGAATTTTCAAAGGAGGCATCTCCTATAGCCGAGAACACAACTTCGTTTCCTTCCGTTTCGTAATTTGGAATCCAAGAAATTTTACAAGTTGCAATAACATAGTCTGGAGATGGAGAGACTACGTTATACTCTACGTTTGTATAACCCCTGATCTGAGCGAGCTCCTTGATGCCTCCCAGAAGGATACACAAATCTCGATCTTGTAGTTTAGACACGTCTGTTTCCGTGATGTTTTTGCTGGGGTTTGGGTAAAGGTGGCATGGCTTTAGCATTTTTCGCCAGTCAATCATGCCGTCTTCTGTGAAATGATATTCTACCTTAGGGGCTGTAATTAACCCCGACTTATCTCGCTTTACTTGTTTTGCTGGCAGTGGTTTGCTTGCGGTTTTTTTTGCTGTCATATTATATATCTTAGTTTATTTTTAAAGATGAGTCAAGCTTTTCGTCTAAGGATATTAAAGTAGTCTAAGTCCTCCCAAATAGAATCATCTTCATGAGGTATTTCTTGAACTACTTTATCAAGATTCATGACTGCTCTCCCATTTTTGTCATAAGAAAGGGAGCGGATAGGCTTGCCCGATTCCCAAGCGTATTTAGATGGATAAATATCTTCGCCGCTTATAATAAATTTATTAGATTTATAAAATAATTGCTCTTTAGATTCTATTGCTTCCTTTATTTCTTTTGATGAAGACATGGCTTCTTTTTTGGAGGATTTGCTTTGACTTAAGATTACCCCGTTGTCCATATAGTCTAACTTGAATTTATTTAAGCGTTCCTCTTCCATGTGGGAGATCATTACATAGTCTATGCCAATATGTTTTAGATTATAAATAAATTCCGGATCATTTTTTTCTTCAATAAGATAATAAACCTTTTTAATTTTATCTTTAAATCTTAATAAAATTTTAGTGCTAATTGTTTTATTCGTTATGATTATGCAATCATTTACTTGTAAATTTCTGAAAAGTGTATCTTCGTTGAAATGTAAATCCATTCTGACTCTTACGGGGGTAGGCCAGCTTACAACAATATCTGGGATAAGATCTACCGCTGGAGAGGTGTATCCTTGGCCTATCATTAATGTTTCGTAGGGGTAATCAAAATCAATTTCCAATAAGTCGCATACGGAATTCGCTATTATTTCAGGAGATATTTGATTAATTGTTTTGGGGGATTCTTCTGGTGAAAATGAAGGCTTTTCTCCCTCTTCTCTTTCTGGCTCCAAAATTATAATGTCTTCATCTTTAGAAAAGAAGGGTCGAGAATTATTTGGGTAAACTACAGAATAAAGACCTACAATTTTTTTACCGTAATGAGATGCAAGGTGTACTCCTAGGCTGTCTATGCCTAGGTGTAGTTTAGAGTTTGAAATCATGTACGCTGTTTGGTTAAATGAGGCTTGACCCGATGTGTAATAACATCCTTTTATTGGGCGCTCGTCTTTTCCTCCCACTTGGACTATGTCTATGTCGTTTTCTTTTAACACGGGTAAGAGGATGTCTACTACCTCTTGCCAATAATCATAACTTCTAGATTCATATTTACCTTGTGGCTGCAAGGTAATGTAATCTTTTATTTCCATTGGAAAAAACTTTTCCAAGATAAAGGGTTTACCTATCTTAGCTCCTGTCCCGAGGCTGTATCTCTCTACTAAATGCATAGATCAAAATTAATTTTATCTTTTCCGTTGTGCTGGTAATCAAATGTTCTTTGAGTCCCGAAGTGGGGCAAAAACGCTATTTCAAAAAAGCCTTTATGATTTCCTTGCCCCTCTAGCCACATGATGTTATCCATTCTCGTATCATAGTCTATAACTTTTTTAACATGCGGATTGCCTGAAATTATTTCAGCGTATTTCTCTTCTGTGGCTACATAAAGAACATTCTCTGGGTATGTTTTTCGAATAGACTCGAAGAGGCTCGTCGAAAGAAAAACGTCTCCCGCGCTCTCAGGCATAACATAAAGAATCGCTTTGCCGCGGTCTTCTTCGTCGACCAGATTTTCAAAAAAGTCTCCAACGGATTGAGTTTCTTCTTCTGTTCCGGCGACTTTTCTAAAGTAGTTCTCTACGTCTTCCCTTGATGCGTCTCCTCCTAACTCAGAAAGCCAATAATCTATACCTTGATCAATACTGCCTTGATCTTTCATCTTCAGAATATTTTCATACATATGCTGAAGCCACTCTCTATCTTCTTCTATTTCTGGCATTTGATAGTATGGATCTTTTTCTTCTTTATCTAAGGAGAAATCATATTCTACGTAATCACAGCCATCTATAAATTCTTCTATCTTTTTTCCGACGTTCTCAGGAGAATAGTTTTCTATTGTCCACTTTCTAGCTTTCTCTCCGAGTTCTTTTCTTTCTTTTTCGCCCATAAGAAAAGATTCTGAGAGCCTAGCTTCAATTGACTCGGGGTCTGTGCTGGCTTTTTTAAACTCTGTCCCATGCTCTCTGTACTCGTTCCAGTCCAAAGGTAATGACGCGGCTGCTCTTTGGCACATTTCCTCCCCACAACTATAGTCCGTTACTAAGGTAACAAGTTCTGTTAGTTTGGCTTCTTGGATGGGGATTTCTTGCCCTCCCGAAGTAAAGGGATGACAATAAACGTCCATCATGTTATAAATTTCGTTTAGCTGGGGTTCGCTGACACCCACGCTAACTTGAGTTGTTACTTGAGCTTTACTTGTGCCGCACCAAGGACAGTCTTGCTCTTCTCCGAAAAAGGGTTTTATTTGATATTGAAAACAATGCCTGCATATATAAGTAGTTAATATATCTTCGCTAGGTATTTCATATTCTTTTGCTAATCTAGGTATGGACCAACCTTCTCCAAAATGAGTGTGTAATAAAAGCTTAGGTTTTGCTTCTGGATTTTTTCGTTTGAAAAGCTTAAATCCCTCTAGTAAATTAGGCACAGATTTCCTTAGCTGGTTCCTAAAAACAAAACCGATTACGTAATTGTCGTCCTCTATCTCAAATCTATTTCGGAGAGCGAGTCTTGCCTCTTTTTTCAGAGGCTTAAAAAATTGAGGGTCTACTGCTCCGTGAAGAGTTTTTACGTGTCCGTACCCTAGCTCGTGGAGGGCTTTTTCTGCGAAGGAACTCCAAACCCAATAGTTGTCGACTTTCTTTGCTGTATCTATAGCGGAAGGAAGTATCGGTAAAGAATCTAGCGTAGTCCATATAGCAGAATTTATTTTACTGAACCAAGGCTTTTTAGTTGCGTACTCAATTCCCCATATGTCTTGTGCGCCGATATATACATCAGGTTTTTCATTTTTAATTACTCGGTCTAAATAATTTGCTCCATAAGACGCCATCCTTGAGAGCACGGGGTCTTTATTCATTCTTTGGAGATCAACTTTGTCATCGGGAACAGATCCGATACTTTTCCAAGGCAATGCTTTTAGGGCTGGCGAAGAGTATTGAATGCCGCAGCAATAATGCACTAGCTCGTATTTATCTGTTTTAAATAAATAGGATAAAACCGCTTTGGCATTTCTACCAAAGCCGGTCTTCGCTAAGCTCCAATCGCTTTGAAAAAGAACTTTCTTTTTTCTCATCTACCAAATATCCTCTTCGGGCACAGAAGAGTCCATGGATAGATTACTCTCTTCTGTTTCTTCGGTTGCGGAAGAATAAGGATTAGAAGTCGCGCTAATAGGGCCGTCTTCAAACGTTTTATTTAAAGCAAACTTTAAAAACTCTCTAAGTAATTTTACTTCTGCTTGATTGAAGCCAATTACGATTGATACTTTATTAGTAGAGTCTTCTTTTTCCTGTTTAATAATTCTATAAGAAAATCCTTTTCCTTGGTAGGGCTCAAGAAAGATATTTGTTACGGCTTTTGATGTTTGGTGATAAAAGCCTTCCCTGTCTCCTGAGACAGCCTTTACTGCCGTGCTAGTTGAGAGGGCGTCAATCATGTTTACTATCTCTAGTTGGCTTAGTTTGACAATGATATTACCCTTGGGGTTTTTCTTGTTTTTTACGAAACTCCCAAGTCTTTTGGCGTCATTCCAGCCATCTTGTTTAATCATAGACGACATGACAGATTTGTCTGGTGTGATCCAGAAAGAACAGGCTGAGCCTGTGACTTTTTTGTTTCCGTGGTAGAATTGTATTGGCATGATGTTATCTTATCCTTCTTTTAAAATTAATTCAAGTTATTTTTTGCTATTCGTGTCACTTTTTAGGTCCGCTAATTTTGTGTAAACTTTATTGTCTTGGACGCCGATGATGTCTGCGAAGACGACTTCATCCATTTTTCTTCCTTTTACAATCACTATTTGATTTTCCTTAGGAAAGCCCCCGTTTGATTCCTTGCAATCATCCATCCGGTCATTAAAGATCATTACCTTTGTTGATGCTGTTTCGTCTGAAACGAATAGCTTTAAGTATCTGCTCTTTTTAGCTGTTCTGGAAACGCCCGAGTAAGGTTTCTCTTCAACTCGGCCCACAAAAACTACCGAGGTTTTTTCGGGGAGGTCATTTACCTCAAGAATCGTTGTGAGCCTGCTTCTTTTTTCGGAGAAGATATCCTTTAGGGTTTTGCCGTATGTGTATCCAAGTAAATGCTTTTCATAATACCAATTAGCGAAGCTCTCTGAGCTTCTGTTTTTATGATATATAGATTTGTAAGACTCTGTTCTCTTTCTTATTGTGTTGAGTCTCGTGTCTTTGATGTGGGGCTTGCCTTTTTCATCGCTGGACGACGACAAGACCTTTACTACTTTTACTAAGTCGTAGTTATTGTCTTTCGCCATTGGTATGCAGAGTTTCTTTTCTCTTTGAGTTAGAATGCTCCAAAGTTGAGCTTCATATACAACTTTTGTTCTGGATTGTTCGAAACCTTCTAGGGCTCCTGCTTGAATGAGTGGGCACAGCACGCTTAACCCGATGCCAGCTTCTTCTGCTGCTTGGAAAATTTCAAATTTATTTGAGTACTCGCTTTTAAAGTTGTCGAGTTTCTCCATTGATTTATCTGATATGCCTTTAATGGAAAGGAGGCCAAATCGTATGTCTTTATTCTCAATTGAAAAATCCATTTTAGATTTAATTATATGAGGCGGAAGCAACCGTATACCGAACTGAGCAAACTCTTGTTGTATTTTTGATATTTCTCTGATCGGATCGGGCTCATGTCTACTCATTTTGAGTAGGCTTAAGAAAAATTCTTTCGGATGTTTGAATTTTAGGTAAATTGTTGCCGCAGCGAGAGAGGCGTAAGCTAGGGAGTGGGATTTATTAAACGAATAATTTGCACTGTCTTCCAAAACTTTCCATAAGACCTCTCCTATTTCTGGTTCCAAACCTTGGTCTTTTACTTTTGTTTTGATTTTCTTTTTCCATTTCCGGACTTCCGAAACTTTTTTCTTACCCACGATCCTCCTTAGGATTTCCGCTTCATCGAGGGTAAAGCCAACCTTATTCGCCATTTTCATTAACTGCTCTTGATACAGGGCTACCCCACCCGTGGAAGATAAGATGTCCTCGAAGAATGGGTGAATCACATCATAAGTGTCGTTGTTGGTATAGTTAGAGTATTGATCAACAAACGCTAGCGCCCCCGGCCTCGCTAGGGCTAAAACCGCACTTAGCTCCTCTAGGCAGCGGGGCTTAACTTTTTGGCAAACTTTATAATTTGTGTCTGCTTCTATTTGAAATAACCCATGGGGAGTCTTGAGATTTTGTAATTGTTGGTATATAAATGGGTCATCTAGGTTAATATCATCAATATCAATACCAATCGTCGTGCATGCGTCATGAACAACAGAAACGCTACGTAATCCGAGTATGTCTAGTTTAACATTAAATAATGAAACCCAATTCATATCGAAAGAGGCTACTGAACCCTTTTTGTCTGAAGTTAATTCCGTGGGACAACTTTCATCCATGTCCTCATACGAAATAGACACCGCGGAAGGATGAACTCCTTTATTTTTAACTAGTCCTCTAAGTTTAAGAGCTATTTGATAAGACTCTTTATTGTTGTTGCACCAGTCTCTAAACTCTTCTACTTCTGAATATGCCGTTTCTAAATCGGAAACTAACCCGAAGGTTTTTGGGATCAGCGCAGAAACCTCGTTCATTTCTGTTTCCTTTTTTTCTCCGACAATTTTACCGCACTCCTTGATAAGAAGCTTGGTGTTGAGGGTGTTAAGGGTTAAAATTTTTGATGTTTTGCCTTCGAATTTTTCCTCAAGATATTTTAAAACCTTTTGCCTGTTGTAATAACAAATATCTAAGTCTACGTCGCACATTAAGGAGCCGTCTAAATAAGTTATTCCATCAACAACCTTCTTCTTCGCTCTGATTTTTGAAACAAATCTTTCAAAAAATAAATCATGCTTAACTGGATCGATCTTTGTTACGCCTATGAGGAAAAGAACCAAGCTTCCTGCAGCGCTTCCCCTTCCTAGGCCAGTGGGTATGTTTTCTTTATTGCAGAAATTGGTTACGTCCCAAACCAAAAGTACATAATCTACGAATCCTAACTCTTTAAGAATCTTCAGTTCGTATTTGACTCTTTCGACGTATTCGTTATAGGGTTTTGAGCCCTTCTCGAGGTTTAGAGTTTTGAATTTTTCTAAGCAGAGCGCTCTTAAAAAGTCATAGTTATTAATAGATTCGCTTGCTCTTATTTTTCTTTTCTCGTCGTTTTCTATTTCAAATGACGGCAGCCTCACTCCATGTAGGTTTAGTTTTATGTTAGAAAATTTTGACAGAAAATCATTCTTCGTCTTTTGTTTTACTTGTGCTTTCATTATTATCTTTCTCTATTCTCCCGAGCTTGTGCATCATTGTCATGACTGCCGCGATGGAATCTTCGTCTGTTAAATTGTAAAATACATCCCCTCTCTGATTTTCTTTTTTGTCTTTTTTTCTAACGGTAAATAAAAAATAATCAATGTTTTGTTTTTTTAATTTATCTGTTAGTTCGATTACAAAATCCATAGATTCCATAATCAAAATATATATTATTTCTACTAAATTTCAACGTGCCATTTTAACTTATTCCATATTTTTAAATTAAGCTTCAAATCAACGAGCGCGTCATGTAATCTGTCGTAATCATGCTCTATTTCCATTTCTTTCCCAAGCGCCGTGAGGTTTGTCCTGACGCCCTTTTTCCTTGTATGCATCACTCTGTATTGATAGGCTAAGAAAGACTGCTCAGGGGCGAAATTTAGGCCAATACGGGGCCCTCTGGCGATGCAATTGGTGTCTATCAGCTTTTCCATTAGTGGAGTATAGTCCTTACCCATGTATTCGTAAAAATCTTTAATTAAATAAATGTCAAATCCTAGAATATTGTGACCGATGATATAATCTGCATTATCCAGCCAGTCTATAACCGTCGGTAGGCATTCTTCTGGAGGGAGACCCTCTCTTTCCATTCGTCTTTTATCAAATCTAGTAATTCTAGCAGCTTCTTCTGAGATCTTGAGTTCTGTGTCCCATTTAATGTAAAAATCTTTTTCGTCGTAGGACTCATTACCTTTTACCTTTAGCATTGAAATTTGCCAAGGCAAGTTGTGGCAAGAATTCAGACACAGATTAAGCGTTTCGCAATCTATAAAAACTATCACTTTGTCTTTATTGAATCTAAGAAGATGTTCGTCCATTAATAAATTTCTCCCTTACAGTCTTTGTAAAAAACATTCCATTGATCCGTGTGGGAAACATATCCATTGTTGCCATCTTGTTTACCAACCGGAATTTTTCTTTTTTTCTTTTCAAAGTCTTGTTTGCTCATGTACCCGCAAAAGAATAACCTGTTAGCTTTCTCATAATATCTCATAAACGCATAATAGTCACAGTCCTGCTTGTCTCCTAAGTCGTTGTCTCCTCTCGTCTTTGCTTTAACTGTTCCCTCGTAATCAGGTTGTACTCTGTCGACGCCCGTCTGCTTCGTTTTCACTTCTATTTTTTTATCCCTATAGTAAACATCGTTGTTATGTGCATCTGCTCTTTCTCCTCCGAACATTTCGAGAAATCCTAGCTCGCCAACTATACCTGCTATGGTTCCTTCCCCTTTAAGGATAGAGCCGCTGAGGTGTCCTTCTTTTCTTGAGTTGTTTATTTGTTTAGCGATCTGTTTAGCTTTAGCTAACGTTTCTTTACTGGGGTTAATCACTTTGAAAGGAAAATCAGAAGAGGCTTCCTCCTCTGGTGTTTCTTCAATAATATTGAGCTTAACTTCTGATGGTTTAAATTCTATTCCGTTTCGTTTTGCGCAGCTTTCAAAAGAAAATGAATTACTGCACATATGTTCTAGCTGGGGTTTGTCTAGGGTGCTTCTATTGTTTATACATCTAAACGTAAGGTATGGCTTGAAGTCTTTTTCCGACTTGTAGTAAACGCTTTTGGTTTCGCCTGTGGAAAAATTGTTATTGTCTGCGTATTCCGTGACTTTTTTCTTCAGTAAGTAGTCGAAAGGGAGGCCGTTGTTTTCTATGAAGAAAGTCGGGCTAGTAAAGGAGAAGGAGGGTACGCAAATCGAAGAAGTAAGCAGGTTCTTAAATAAGAACGAGTCATAGAATGGAACACACAACTGCAAATCAGATTCTTTCCATAGAGACTCAAGCGTCTTAAAGTCGATTCGGGGTTCATAATAGAATCCCTGTTTAGAAGCTGTAGAAAAAATTTTAATTAGTCTTTTATATCCATCTGTGTTTTTGCAGACGATAACGTATTTGCACGATTTAAGCAGGGAGTCTGCGTTTTTTTCGGACATATCAGGGCAAACTGTTATTTTTAATCCGAATATTAATTTGATGTTTTCTTCTTGTAGATTTTTGTAAGCTTGGAGAAATCCAGACATAGAGTCTTCAATTAAGAAGACTTGATCTAGTTTATGTTCTTTCGCTATTTGGATTATCGAATCCGGCCCGTTTTGAATCATGTCCTCTGGTTTTTCGAGCGTTAGAATACTCCGACCAATAGAATAATGGGATTTAAATAGAGGTATGACTACTTCGTTCATTGAGACAATGATAATACATTTTTAAAACCCTGTCAATTAAAATCCGAAATCGTCTTCCTGTTTATGGGCGGGGCATCCGCTATACACTCTCTTCTCTACCCGTTCGTTCTTTTTGGGGTTGAAATCATTTTCAAATGAAGATTTTAAAATCGTGTCACTTTTATCGAGAAGAACATAGTATTCTTTTCTATCTAGGTATGGGCATCTCCAAGTCTTGCCGGCTTTACATAGCCATGAGTCGTCTCCGTCTAGCGCGTAGTTACTCATCGCTTTCTCTTCTGAGAAATCATTTATTATCCCATAGATGTATTCCATATAATGCTCAAATCCATCGAGCTGTTTTTGGGTAACTTTAATTTGTTGAATCGGTTGTCTGGGGAATTTAATAAATTGAAATTCGATAGTTACATCGTCGTATTCTGGCCAGAGTCTTTTAGCCGCTAATGTATACGCCATTGCTTGTAGGTTGCTTGTTAATTCTTCGCCTTTGAATTTCCGTTTGCTAGTTTTATAGTCAACTATTTTAATGGTCTTTTTCTCGGGGTTTCTTATTACTTTATCTATGAATCCCATGATTTTATACTCGGGCTTGTTCTCCTCTAAGAGAAACTTTTCTTCCGGAAGGGGGTCTAGCTTTGTGTCTCCGAAGAAGTCTAGGTTAAGTCCTACGAAAATCATCTTGCAGCATAAGTCAAAATTCTCTTCGGAGTAAAAGCCTTCTCTCTTAAGACCCTTTTCAATTAGCCTTAGTATCGCGGAGCTTTCTGAGAGGTTTCCGACCTCCATTATTTTATCGAAATGATGCCTGTGTCTTTTGTTGAGAAGGCACTCAAAAATTAAGTGGCATACAGTTCCGCGAACTTGACCGTCGTTTTTGGTTTGCGGGATCTTAAGGTGATAATTGCACCAGTAGCTCCAGCTACATTTTTGTAAGGTAGATATTCTCGACGCAGATAATATTTTTTTATCAGACATAATTTATTTTAACCAACTAAAGTAACCATATATGTTCATTACTGCGATAATAATCGACATTGTTACTGTGGGCCAAGCCTTTTTATACGTAGAATATCCAGCAACACAAAGATTACCAATAAACCAAACGAGCCAAGAAGATAAATGCTCGTTAGCATTAAGATAATAACCAAAGACAACAAGGATCGCGCCCACCCAGCCGATCCTTTCAATGACTTTGGCTTCATAATCTTTGACTCTCTTTATCATTGAATAAATTTTTTTCCACGCAATAATAACATTTAAGAAGCTCTTTGTCAATGCCTAAGAGTTTCCTAATATTATCTATTTTCATATTAGTCAGTTCTTTAAATTGTACTTTTGTTAAATCTGATGAGCATCTGCTTCCAGCCATCACACCGGAATAAAAAACATACCGCTCCTGTTCTTTGAATTTATAGCCCTCAGGATATAGGTTCTTCGCGACCCACAAAAACAAGTTTCTCCTCCATCTTTTCATGCGTTTCGACGAGCCCATCGTATAACCAATTACAAAAGCTTCGTCTTTGGGTAATACGCCCCTTCCTAGTAAAATATGTATACAGTCATGCGAAAATAAATCTACCGCGCCCGTAAAAATTTTAGAAGTAAAATAATTAGGGTTTTCTGTTAGCTTTATAATTAAGGGTACATCTTCTTGGGCCAGTTTGAATTCTTTCATTCCTTCGAGGACGTTAGTTAGTTTGTTGGAGCTTTTAGAAAGGGGATGACACCAATCTTCCGCGAGTTCCTGCAATCGCAACAGCTCCGCCTTTTCAAAATCTTTATGTTCTGCGGGTGTCATCTCTTGATTCTTTTGCTGTCGCTATCTCTGTGAAAGGTGCTAATCTCTATAAATTCTACGTCTCCCCCGTAAGCAATTAATTTATGGGGTTGCCCCCTCTCTATTTCAAACGTGCACCCTTCAAGCACCATGTGGTGGCGCTCTCGTCCTTGCTCTGTGTCTATTAATATAACTTGTAGCTTTCCCTCTGTAACGTAAAAGGTTTCGTGCTTATCTAAGTGAAAATGCATAGAAGAACTATGGCCATATTTTATCCGCAGGATTTTACCGCAGTAATTTTCTCTTTCATTATTGGCCATCCAAATTTCGTGACCCCATTCTTTCTCCACGAATTTAGCTTCCATTTTTTTGCCTCCATTCTAAGATTTGCTGCTTATCCATTTCCCCGAAGTCTTTAAGGGTCGGTAGGGCAATTTTAACTTGGCGTTTATCAAAAAACTTAGTTAGCTTTCTTTCCGCTTTAAGCGCCGCGTCGTTACCCGCGTTGTTATTGTTTTCGTCGTTATTAAAACTAATAAAAATTTTCTTTGCGTCTACCCTTAGCAAATAATTAAGTACGTCTGAGCTTACTTGAAGGCCGAAAGTCACGATTACATTTTTGACGCCTGCGTCCCACATAGACAGCATGTCTCCTATGCTTTCTATGAGAATCACTTCTTGTTTATCTCTGATTATTTTATTATTTACTTGAACTGGGTATTTCCAAGTGGATTTATCCCCCAGATGCTTCCATTTGGGCCTTCTGTCGCTTGGGTTTGGTGTTACATCTCTACCTGAGATTCCGACAAGCTCTTTTTTATAGTTATATATAGGAAAAATATATCTGCCTGACATTCTTCCCGCTTCAATAACGCCGCCGTTAAAAACTTTGAGCGTGTCATCTGAAACCCCTCTTGAATTCCAGTACGAATTATCTTCTATTAAGTTTGTAAAGATTGACTCTTTTGAGAACGTCTTTTGCTGTTTGATTTTAGGCTTGAACGAAGTAGTCTCCTGCGTGTTCGTAAAAGATTCTTGATTACTTAACCAAGCCTTTGCCTCCTCTTGAGATTTAAGATCTAAAGATATCTTTACTAGGTCTGAAAATGAACCACTTATCTGCTTGCTGAAGTCTATAAAGTAACCTGTGTCTTTCCTTACGCTGAGCACTGTATTGCTGCTGGACTCTCGATATATAGGTTTCATCCTATAGTTTCTGCTGTCCTCAGAAATATTACTGTAGCCTATGCTCTGGAGTATTTCTTTGATTTCGCTCATTAGATATCTATCTCTCCATCACCTTGAACTTGATCATCGAGGTGAAATCTTTCGCTTTGAGATTCTATAACGTGTCTTAGAGAACCTCTTTCTTCAATTCTAAAATTTTCAACAGAGAAATTAAGAAAGTTATTCACGTATTTAACGCTACCGTCTCCGTCTGTTCTACGTATAAGATCATGATGGCCTTGAGCATCTTTCCCTTGAAAGCGGGTTTTTAGAGGAATTAATTTGTGAGAACCAAAGTCTTCTCCGTCGTCAGCGATTTCTTCTAGAGTCTTACGTCTAAAGATTGCAACGAAGGAAGCGAACCACTGGAGCCTATCTGATAGAGATATAGCTGAAGAATCGTCTACGAGTGACCCTTGTGATCCCCTCTCTCCACTGCGATTCATTTGCATCGCTGTTATTAAGGGCGCGCCGATTTCTTCTGCTACCTTTTTGAGTCGATCAATCTTGTCTCCGATGGCTTGGTACTCTGCCCAATTTTGTCCTACTCTTTCTCCGGTTAATTTTACATAATCATAAGCGATAATACATTTATTTCCTCTGCCTACTTTAGATAGATACCACCTTCTAACTAATGAGCAGATTTGATCTATGTTTTTATTACCTACGAAGGAGTGATAACATTCGTCGTTTCTAACGTCTTTAAGTTTGTTCCTGACCTTAGAGGTAAGTTCTTCAGACTTGCGCCAATTACCAGTTTCTAAATGCCACATGGGTACATTTGTTATAGCTGAAGCCATTCTGAATTGAATGTCTTGCGTCGCCATCTCTGTATCTAAAAGCAAAACTTTAACGTCATTTCTTTGAGCCGTTCTTAATACTATATTATTTATCCAAGTAGTTTTCCCTTGACCGGGCCTAGAAACGATCGCATACACGTTGCCGGATCTAAGTCCTCCGTATAGTCTGTTGAATTCTGGATAAGGAGTTAAAAGCCCTTCGTCTTCCGTTGGTTTGTTTCCTCTTTCTTCTACTAAGTCCTCCATGCCTAAAAACAGATTTTCTGGCTCGTCGTCGAAGGTGTATTTCGAAATTTTTTGATTGTAAATCGAGTCGCAAGCACTAACCAAATCATCTAGATTGTCTGCTCCATTTTTTTCGACATGACTAATAATATCTTTCCCTGTTTGGGCTATCTCTCTGCGTATTCTTAGCTTCAATAATTCTTTACAGGCATCTACTGTCGCCTTGTGAGTAATCTGAGTGAAAGAAATAGAATCTATATACTCAAAGATATTGATTTCGTCTTTAAATGAAACTCCTAAATTTTTAACTTTTTCAGAGAGTAAAACTTTATCTAAGATTTCATTGTTGTTGACTATGTTTTTTATTACAGAAAAGACCGTTTGGTGTACGTCATTAACAAAGTCTTTCTCTTCTACAAAGCGTTCGATTTCTGGGAAAACTGACGCGTGGTTAATTATGCCTCCAAGGACATGTTTTTCTACTTCCAAAGAATAAATTTGCATGCGATCATGCTATCAGAATTTTAAACCCCGGTCAATGAAATTATAAATTTTCTTCTTCTTCGTCCGAAGGGGGGCGCTCGATCATTGAATCAGCTAACATCTCCATGTTGAGATGCTGGGTGGCTGTATTCCAGTTGTTTACGTAGCCCTGTAGGGCTAACATATTTGTCACTGTATCGCAGCGGGTGTGAACTTCTGGGATTCCTTCTTCATCTAAATTAAATAATATGAAACCGCCAGAGGAGCACTCGTTAATCTGAGTGAGCAACTTTTCGGGAAAAGAGAATGATTTCTTTCTTTTCATTTGATTATTATTACACATTATAAGCCTATTTTAAACTTTCTTTCAAAAAAGGTTTTACTTAATGAAGTAATTTCCGTCTCATCTATTTCTATTACTTTAAAATCGTTTGCTTCAAGCCAGTTTCTTTTTTGTACGTCTCGTTTTATAGACTTTAGATACTCTAGTCTAGAGTTGTTGTGGAAAAATTTATTAAATTCCGTGTGTTGTCTGCCCTGTACTTCTATGGCTATTTTTTTTGTAGCGTTTAAAATGTCTACTTTTAATCTGGTTCCGTATACTGGGAACTCTTCGTAAACTACTTGATCTTTCCAGTAGGGCTTAAGAAATTTTTTAACTGCTGTTTGAATTTTGGAGCGGCTGCCCTTATTCCACTTCATTAGGTACTTAGTTACGTTCCTGTTCTGGAGTCGGCCATGTATATTCAGTAACCTCATGTTAAAATGGTGGAGGCGGCGGGAGTCGAACCCGCGTCTTTGGAGCCATCGGCTCAGATATACTACAAGCTTAGTCGGTGTTAATACTCGCTTGGCATGTCACC
>CEUI01063205.1_pt1 | contig 16178 bp, 13 predicted proteins | sample 531411 | NCBI WGS metagenome assembly CEUI01 (sample SAMEA2622841, study PRJEB7988) | marine metagenome | isolation source: saline water (ENVO:00002010), including
GGCAAGTGGGTGCGCTCGGATGACTCACTGATTTATAAATATGGCGAAGAGAACTTAGTCGAGTCTATGCCGACCGATGAGTTTGATTTCGAGTATTGCCTGGGGATTGACCTTGGGTACGAAGATGCGACTGCCCTGGTGGTGGGGGCGTTCTGTCGGAACCTGCCTGACTTCTACATCGTTGATTCTTTTAAGAAAAGTCATATGCTGCCGGTGGATATTGCGGCGAAGATACGCGAGATGGACGCCACGTATAACTTTACGACGATGGTTGCGGACACTGGTGGTTTGGGTAAGTCGATTGTTGAGGAGTTTCGGAAGCGTTACTCGCTGCCCCTGAAGGCCGCAGAAAAGCGCAACAAGGGCAGCTACATCGAACTATTGAACGATGATTTGGCAACCGGCAAAGTCAGGGTGCTCGACCAGAGCATACTCGCCGAATGGGATGTTTTACAATGGGACGAAGACCGGCGCAAGGAAGATGCTCGGTTTGACAACCACCTTTCGGATGCCTGTCTGTATGCGTGGCGCGAGAGTCGGCACTACACATTCCAAGAAGACGAAAGCTATATTCCTGAAGGCTTCTGCGAGGAAGAGTTCAAGATCATGCAGCGCATAGAGGGTAAGCTCTACAAGCCGGAGAAGCCGTGGTGGGAATCAGAATGGACGTTGAATTGATAATAGCTCTGGCGCAAGAGCATGGTCTCAAGCGTTTAAGGGTTGGTGATATAGAAGTGGAACTCTGGGAAAAGCCGCGCCAGCGCTATAGTCAGGCCGTGCCTGTGGGGGCTCTGGTGGATGAGAGCATCTCAGATGATGAAGAGGACCTTTTTTATTCAGTGGAGTGAATAAATGAAGCCGAACAAATACTGGTGGAATGATGGCGTAGACAAGCATGAGCTGGTCTTTGATACTGTTGAGCAGATAGCAGAGAACCAGAATCAGCGCCCCAAAGACAACCTTAACCATGCCCGCCTTTATGGCAATGCGTATTTCTCTGATTTGCGCGGAGTTACGTCGGCACCAAGAAACACCAGAAACCGGGTGACGCTCAACATCATCCAGTCGATGTGCGACACGGTGACAGCCCGAGTGGCCAAGGCAAAGCCCATGGCGACCTACCTGACAACAGGTGGTAGTTGGGCCATGCAGCAAAAAGCCAAGCTCCTGACCAAGTTTACCGAGGGCCAGTTTTACCAAGCCGATGTGTACAAGGTTGCGCCCAAGGTCTTCTTGGATGCCTGCGTCTTCGGGACAGGCGTTATGAAGGTCTACGAGGAAGACTCGCAGATTAAGGTGGAGCGTGTCTTTCCAGACGAGATTATTGTCGACGACCTGGAGTCTCGCTATGCCGAGCCGCGCCAGATGTTCCAGCAAAAGCTTGTGCCCAAAGATGTTCTGGTGGCGCTCTTTCCTGAAGCTAAGAAGCAAATCGAGGAGGCAAGCTCTCATGAGGACCGTGATACTGAATATTATTATGCGAGTGAGCAAGTTCTGTGCATCGAAGCGTGGCACCTCCCGTCATCCAAGGGCTCGAACGATGGACGACATGTAATTGCCATCGATAACTTCACTCTTCTAGACGAAGAGTGGGAGCGCGACACCTTTCCCTTCTGCTTTATCCGTTGGACCGAGCGGTTGCTCGGATTTTGGGGCCAGGGATTGGCTGAACAACTCACCGGGATCCAGGTGGAGATAAATAAGCTCCTGCGGAACATCCAGGAGCAGATGCACCTCGCCACGCCGAAGGTTTTCGTCGAAGCGGGCTCTAAAATCTCCAAAGCACACATAAATAATGAGATTTGGGGAATAATTGAGTATGCGGGAACGCCACCAACGTTTTACGTCCCAAAAACGGTTTCTGGGGAGATATTTAGCCATTTGGACCGCCTATTTAGCCGTGCATACGAAATTGCGGGCGTAAGTGTGCTCGCAGCGCAATCTAAGAAGCCTGCGGGGCTCGAATCGGGCGTTGCGCTTCGTGAATTCCAAGATATTGAGACTGAGCGCTTCATTATGGTCGCTAAAGAGTATGAAAACCTCTTTTTGGACATCGCAGAGCACATGTTGGACCTTGCGCGAGGCATTGCGGCTCGCGGAGACGCCTATGACGTGCTGAGTCACGGTGATGAGAGCATTGAGAAGATAAATTGGAGCGAAATTGACCTGGAGAAGACGGAATATGCGATGAAGGTGTACCCAACGTCGCTACTTCCGACTACACCGGCTGCGAAGCTCCAGAAGGTCATCGAGATGCTTCAAGCAGGCATGCTGACCCAGCAAGAGTCCCGTGCGCTGTTGGATTACCCCGATCTAGAGGCTGTAAACCAGTTGGCGACCGCATCTCAGGAATTGTTCAACAAAATCATCGATGAGGCCATTAGTAAGGGCCGATACAACCCGCCAGAGCCATTTATGAACCTGGCGATGGGCGTGCAGATGGTTCAGTCGGCTTACCTGAAGGCGAAGATAGACAATGTGCCGGAGAAGCGCCTCGACCTTCTGCGGCGGTTCCTCCAAGACGCGGTGGCCATGCTCGCTTCCATGCAGCAGCAGGCAATGGCCCCGATGCCAGGACAACCCATGGAGCAGGATGTGGCGCAGCAGGGTGCTCGCCCCGGCGCTATGGCAGAACAAGAAATGGCCCAGGAGCAGATAGCCGCTCCAATGCCGACATAGGAGATTTGAATGGAAGAGCAGCAAGAAGCACCACCGGCTGAAGTCGTTGAAGAGGCCGTTGAAGAGGCGGTGGCGGAAGCTACCGAGGAACAACCGGCGGCCGAAGAGAGGCCCGACTTCTCCCGGCAGTTTAGCGCCATTGCGCGACGTGAGCGCGAGCTTCGTCAGCGCGAATCTCGCATGAAAGAGATGGAGGCGCGGTTCAACGAAGTGGAGGGATACCAGAACGAGTATTCTGGAATTCAGGACCTTGCTCGCAAGAATCCCTATGAGGCGATGAAAAAGTTGGGCATCGACTATGATGCCTTGACGCAGCAAGTCATTAATGAAGGCGAGCCTACGGCAGACCAGCAATTAAGGCTTGAGAACGAGGCTTTGCGGGCTCGGCTCGATAAGCTCGAAGGTGCTTACAACGAAGAGCACAAGCAGCGCGAGCAGGCCCAGGCGCAGGCCGCTCGGAACAAATTAATTGACAACGTGAGACAATTCGTTGACGATGGTGGTGACTACGAATTCATTCAGTCGAATGATGCTTACGGTCTCGTGGCGGAAGTGATGCAGCAGCACTACATCCGCACAAAAGAGATTATGGAGTATTCCGAGGCTGCAAAAATGGTCGAAGGCCATTTCGAATCCGAAGCCGAGCGATACCTAGGCAGTAAAAAGCTGCAAGACAAGTGGCGGGCCACTAGCCAAAAAGAGTCCGAACAAAAAGCGACTTCAGAAGCCGAACCAGCGAAATCATCACGGCCAAAAACACTTAGCAATGAAAACACTGCTAAGAAAACAGAACCGTCTAGCGGCGTCCTAGAGAGTAAAGAAAAGTCTCTAGAACGGGTCGCTCAGTTAATTCGCTGGGAGTAATCCCGCACACATTCTGGAGTTAAAAAATGGCTAATCCACTCGACGTAGGAACCGTCACCCAGGCGCTAAAGGAGCACTACAAGCCTCTTCGCGTCCAGAACATGGTTTACAAAGACAATCCACTTCTCGCTATGATGCCGAAATACACCAAGTTCGGCGGCGAAAATATGCCGATTCCTCTGCTTTACGCGAACCCGCAACGACGCAGCGCGACGTTTGCAACGGGTCAGGCAAATGAGTCAAACTCTTCGCTCAAGCAATTTGTTTTGACGCGGGTAAAGGACTATTCCTTTGCGAGCATTACCGGAGAATCCATCAAGGCAACAGAGCGAGACAGCGATGCTTTCTTGCGCTACGCCACAATGGAAATTGACGGCGCTCTTCACTCATTGACTCGCTCTCTTGCGGTTGCAATGTATCGTGACGGCTCGGGGTCTATTGGAAACCTCAAGGTTGATCCTCTCACGGGCACAACCTACACGCTATCTAATGCTGAGGATATCACCAACTTTGAAGTTGGAATGGAAGTTGTTTTTGCGGATAACACCGGCGCTGCCCTTCGGGCAGGGGGTCATCGAGTCATTACTGCGATTGACCGTGACGCCGGAACATTCACATCAACTGCGGCCGATAACTCCCTGGATGTGGCGGATGATATTTTTCAAAAAGGTGACTACGTTTCGGCGAGTGACCGGCTGAAAATTCGAGGCCTTGAAGCCTGGTGTCCGGCTTCCGCTCCGGGCTCAGATTTGTTTTTTAATGTAAACCGAACCGCAGACGTTACCCGTCTCGGGGGTAATCGCTTCGATGGCTCGGCTCTTCCAATCGAGGAAGCGCTTATCGGTGGCGCAGCTCGCGTGGCACGTGAGGGCGGTCGTCCAGATGTTTGCATGGTGGATTTTGCAACTTTCTCAAACCTTGAGAAGGCTCTCGGCTCTAAGGTCGTTTACGACGAAGCCAGGGCGCGTGACGTGGATATTGGCTTTGCCGCTATCTCACTTCGCGGCCCACGAGGCACCATCAAGGTTATTCCTGACCAAAACTGTCAGCCCGATGTCGCCTGGATGCTCCAGCTCGACACTTGGAGCCTGAACACTCTTGGTGAGGCGCCAATGTTCTTGGACTTTGATAACAACCGCATGCTCCGCGAAAGTGGCGCAGACGCTTACGAGGTACGCCTGGGTTACTACGGCAACGTCGCTTGCAATGCGCCTGGATACAACTGTCGCGTAGCATTGGCATAATTCAGGCTCAGGAAGGAGATTGAGTTATGGCGAATCGTGATTTTAAGCCTGTGAAGGCACTTGAGCGTGAGGTTGTTATTCTCGGTGGGCGCATTGCGTTCACCAACGGAACAATGACAGGAGTATCTGAAGGCACTGGCTTCACATGCTCCAATGTTAGCTCTGGTGTTTTCACCATCACGCTGGATGACAAATACAGCGATCTTTTGTTTACTTACGCCCATGCAATCGGCACGGGCGGGCCAGAGACGTATATTGAGCTAACAGCCCATGACGTATCTAGCGCAAAAACATTGTCGTTTGTCATTAATGACCACAGCGACAACGATGTTCGGGGAGACTCGGATGTTGACCAGGAAATTCAATTCGTTGCGTTTCTAAAGAACAGCAGCGTAACCTAAGGAGCCTAAAATGCCCGACCCAGGAAACCTGGCGGTCATGATCCTCGACAAAGCCAAGGAGTCATCCGAAGGCAAAGACGAGGGTGAAGGCTACGCAAAGATGGCCCGAAAGGAAGCAGGTGATGCTTTCCTCAAGGCCATCGCAGATGGCGATGGAGAGAGGGTGGCGCAAGCGCTACAGGACCTTCACGACATCAGTATGAATTAATTGGACGGGGGCGAAAGCCCCCGGTCCTTTATCGGAGGGCTGGATGCCGAATAACACTACCACCCTCGCCCAGCTCATCACCCGTGTAAGACAGCGGGCCGATATGGTGGGGTCCGCCTTCGTCTCAGATGCCGAGATTGTTGACTATATCAACGTCGCCATGGCGGAGATTCACGATTTACTCGTGACCAAATACGAAGACTACTACGTCAAAGATAGCTCGGAGTCGCCCAAGTCTGGCGATTACACGCTTCCTGCCGACAACCCAGGAACACTACCCACGGACTTCTACAAGGCCCTGGGGGTTGATTTGGTGTCCGGCGGACTGACGTATCGCCTGAAGCGCTACAGCTTTCAGGACCGTAATATGTACAACTCGCCTGGGGCGGTGGCAGCAAGAATCGCAGATACGCGCTACACCATCCAGGGGAACAAAATTAAGTTTATCCCCGACCCGACAACATCGGGAACAGCGAAGCTCTACTACGTGCCGGAAGCTCAAAGGTTTGATGCAGGCTCTACGAGCGCCACCATTGTTAGCGTGGCCCCTGCCGTAGCCAATGGTTACGAAGAGTATGTGGTGGTCGATGCGGCCATTAAATGCCTGCTCAAAGAAGAGTCTGATGTTCAGCCCCACATGGTCTACAAAGAGCAGCTTCGGAAGCGGCTTGAGGCCGCAGCGGGCAACAGAGATGCCGGGGAATCCTACAAGATTAGCGACGTTAACACTGGCGTCTATCTCGAAGACTACGTCAACTATCGGGGCTTCTGATGGTTGAGTTCGAGAGATATAGAAGCGACAACTACGAGCTTAATCGAGTCCAAGACAAGATTGAGGACTTTGCGCGTGGTGTACAGCTCGGCGGCATCATCAATGGGCGCCTGGTTGAGAATGTGGAACTCATCGCCAACCAAACCACCATGGTCTACCACGGCCTAGGGCGCAGGTATAAGGGCTACATCGTCGTCTCGATTAACGAGAAAGTTGTTGTGCATGTGGTCGATGCCGACAACCTCTCTCCTGAGAAATACATTCCGCTCAAGGTTGTCTCCTACCCGGCGACAGCCAGTCTGTGGGTGTTCTGATGCCGTTAGAGAAAAAAACACTATCGTTTCCGCTCGCCAAAGGCATGGACGAAAAGCCATCGGCCCCATCCCTTGGCATTGATTCACTGCAGGCCGCAGACAACGTGCGCTTCGAAAAGACTGGCCAGGTCAGGAAGCGCGGCGGGTTTGTCCTGACAAACAGCGTCTTAACCGCAACAGGGGGGACAACCGTTTCAAAAGGGGTGGCCATCTCCCAGTACAAGGATGAAACCCTCCTTCTTGACGGTTCGAGCCTTTATTCAAAAGTTTCTTCTCCGGCAAACTACCTCATAGACAAAGGCACTTACGTGCCAATGACGATCCATAACGATGCCAAGCACAGGCAGGTTGCTCGAAGGCAGGGGAATGCGCAAATAACAGAGGCCAATGGTTTTCGGTTTTATGTCTGGGAGGAGTACGCCTTTGACGCAAGCGTTTATCAGGTTAGGTACGACATCGAAAACATAGAGACAGGGGTTTTCATTAAGAGCGATGTCGATATTGCATTTGCGAGCATAACAACCACTGGGACAAACAGGCTCTATAAAATACATCGCCCTCAGTGTATTGCGATAGGGAACCGGGTTTTTGTCTTCTGGCTGGATATTGCTACCAGCAAAATAAAGTATGGCTCTGTTGATTGCTCTTCCGTTGCCAATGCTTATTTGGGGGTCCAGAACATAGCCATTCTTCAGGATCACCTTAGCACTCCTGCCGACATAACCCTTGATAGCACTTACCCTGTTTTTTCTATCGATCACGCATCAACCACGACGCACTCAAGCGCGGGCATTCTTGCTTACTATGCAGGGTCAAACACATATACTGTTAGATATGTAACGGCTGATGGGGTTCTCGCAAAAGGTGTCGAAAAAGTAGACATTACAACCGGGGGCGCGACCGCATCGTTCAGCAATTACGTCAAGGGGGCCACACCTCTTCCGTCAGACATCTTTATCAAGTGTCTTGATGGAAGCGCTGGCGCGACCTACGCGTCGTTTGTCTTCGGGCACAACTACGCAAGCGGTGGAAACACGTATGTCGGGCTCATTGTCATTAGCGACAACCTAGGGGCAGTTCTTAGCGATGGCGACAACACGCTATCTAACGGGTCTTCTACAGGGTCGCTGTTTATCCTGAATGGCACAGCGGGGATGGTGACAACATCTGCGACCGACATCTACGTTCCGGTCACTGTCTTTGATGGGTCAAAAACAGGCACGAGCGGAAAGATTGTTCCAGAGCATTTTGTTCGTACGTATAAAATGGCTTTATCGAATCGAAATATGAGCGGTCTCGGTTCGTACACCCTGTCAAGGTATAAAAACCTTGTCGCGTTTAACTCAACCGTTACCTCTGACATGTTTCGATACAATTCGGAACTGTATTATACGGTATCAACCGTAAACGACAATGCAATGAGAGAGGACACCGAGAAAGACTTTAAGCTTACTCGGGGGCTGTCTAATTCCATGATTGTCCTAAATCGCGAATCTGAGCCAATAGGATCAACAAAGATAGGTCAATGCGCGACATGTGTTACTTCTGGGATTTTAACAATGGACCCAGAAGAGTTCGCATTAGTTGACGCCTCGGGCAGCTTGACAACGCAAAAGAACAGGCGCTTGTGGACGGGAACCCAGAGAGTAATAGCAAAAGATTCCAGCACGCGCTTTTTGTTTGGAGCATCACGCTTTTTTGGCTTTGTTGGCTACAATGCGGGGGCCAGTGGGGACCACTCGGACGACCAAGACACCATTTTTGGAACCAGCCTCGTTACGTGTGACTTTGCCCCAGCCAGAACCCTGGCGTCAGTAGATGCAGATGGTACCTGGCTGGGTACGGGCGGGTTTCTACATGGCTATGATGGCCAGAAGATATTTGAAAACGACTTTCTCCTGAACCCGTCAATTCGGCAACTTCAGCAAAGCGGTGCCTCCGCAAGTGCATATGTCGCGGGCGGGACGGTAAGGGGCTTTCCGAACGGAAAGGTTCTTAAATACAGTGTTGTGTATGAGTGGGGAGATGCAAACGGAAACATATACCGATCCGCCCCAGCTCCGTTCAACGAAATAACGATTGCCACGGGAGGGGTAAAGACGGTTGGGTCTGTTACAGGGGGCAGCGGTTACACCAACGGGACATACGATGTCACAATGGGCGGCGGCGATGGGACAGGGGCGGTTTTTAACATAACTGTCTCAGGGGGCGCAGTGGCTTCTGTTAATAGCATTACATCGCAAGGGTCAGGGTACACAAACGGCAATACGCTCACATTCCCTGGCGGAAGCAGCGGCTCGGTTGGCGTCACCGCTGTTTACAATACAAACAGGGTGCTTGTAGACTTTTACCCTCTAAACCTGAGCTTTACGCGAAAGAACGATGTTCGCGTAAAAATTTACAGAACCGAAGACGTTGGCGCTGTTTTTTACGAGATAGGGTCGATTGAGCCAAGCGCGACATCGGAAGCGTATGATCAATTTATAGACATGCCGTCCGATTACGCGAACGCCATTAATCACGACCCGCTGTACACGACAAGCGGCGATGTGGAGTCAGGGTGTTTCGGTTCATGCACCGATCTTGTAAGACACCAGAACAAGGTGTTCGCCGCAGGCATCGACGACAACGTGTACATGTCCGTGCCGTTGACCGATGGTTCTGCCGTTCGCTTTCCGGCATCCTACACTGAGTTTCAGCTCAACTTCCCCGGAGACTCGTCAAAACTAACGGCAATTGAAAGCAACCTCGATCACTTGGTCATCTTCACCGAAGACAATGGGTTCTTTGTTTCAGGCAGAGGGCCTGACCGACTAGGCTTTGGACCCTATGGTCCACCAAGGCTGTTCGCTTCTGGCCAAGGGGCAAAAGCAGGCGCGGCCCATACGGACTCGCCCGTTGGCGCATTTATTCAGTCAGACCGAGGCATCTACGTCATTGGCCGAGACATGAGCGTGAAGTACCTTGGCGCCCAGGTGGAAGATAAAACGTCTAAACTGGCCATCAACATGCTAAGGCATGATGAGACAAACGAAGTTCGCATTATGCTGTCCAACAAAGGGACGGCATCTGGCTCTGACGAATACCTTGTCTACAACTATTACTTTGGTCAGTGGAGCAGGTACACGGTCGCATACACGTCAAACGCTTGGCAGGTGGGCGAGGTCTATGACGGGACAACCTTTCAGAGGCTTACTGCAGACGGCAAGCAGTGGGCGCAGTCTACGACAGTCTTTCAGGACAATAGCGCCAACTATGACATGGTGGTTGACACGGGGTTTATCTCCCCGACAGGCATTCTTCGCAAAGACAGAATCTACCGATTCATGTACCTGGGCGAGTACAAGGGAGCGCACTCTGCCCAGGCGAATGTCTACGTAGATTATCAGTCGGGGACAACAGCAACACCATCGGTAAGCTTGTCTGGCGCCCCCAGCGACATCTTCCTGTACCGCACTCATATGCCAAGCCAGAAGAACAGAGCGCTAAGAATCAAACTTGTTCTCACGGGCTCTACGGAGTGCGCGTACCTGAACGGGCTAGCCTTTGAGGTTGGCGTGCGGCCAGAAGGCACAAACTTTAAGACATCTCAAGCGAGGACATTCTGATGGCGGGTGAAAGTGCATTTCTATCTCAAATGCTTCGGCAGCAAGCAGCGGCAGAAGAGCGCGGGCAGATGGTCAAGGACGCCATTGCTGGCCAAGCCGCGTCTCAAATTATGAGGCAAATAGCAATGGGCGAGGTCCAGCGCGAGATGGCAAGAGAGGCTCAAACAGGGCGAGCCCTTGAATCGGCAGCCGGTCGACAGGCGCAGCGCGATGTCGGCAAATCTCGAATGGAGACGCAAAGAGAACTCGAAGAGAAGCAGAAATTGCTTGGCCTGATTGGTGGAGCAGCAGAGGCAACGGGCGCCCTTGGCGGGTATCTGGTTTCTCAAAAAGCTCTAGAGGAAGCACAGTTTAAGGGTCGAATGGAGAAGGCTGCGCTCGACCCGCAGGTTGATGACATGTCACAGTTTAACCCGCAAGATTTGGAAGCTCTTCGGGCAATGTCTCAAGAGCAGACACAGGCGGATGCGGCTGCGATGGTGTTTGATGAAAGCGCTGTGCCGTCCGAAAATGAGATAATGGCAGCGATGGCCAAACCGGACGACTCATTCCCTCGCGATGCTAGAATGTATGAGATTGACACGATCAGGGGGATGATTGACCCAATGCGCGGCCCAGGCATTACGGGCATGCCCTTGACGCCCGAAGAGCAGGCGGAAAAAGAAATAAAAGACAGAAGAGTTCGTGAGCAGTTAAGGGCCATTAGAAGATTTCAAGGAAGCGTTGGTTCCGCTCCTTCTAATCCGTTTTTAGAGTAGAGGTTTGCCATGGAAGATGAAGAGCTTTTTAAGCAGCTAGGCCTCACCGAGGATGAAGACCGGGGCGAAATGGAAATAACCGACAGTGACGGCAACGTCATTGGAGGACTATCCATGGGTGAAGATATAGCGTCATCCAGAGAATACCAGGAAGCCACGCGAAGAAAGAAGTACGGGTTAGAGGGCGACAAGCTCTTTGACTACGCATCTCGTGTTGCCGATATCGCTGCTGGCAAAAGAAAAACCGAAGGACAGGTAAGGGCGGAGCGGGCGCTTCAAATTTTAACCGGAGCACAGCGCGGTGTGGCCGCATCTAAAACAGGCTTCGACACGGCACAAAGCCTTCGGGCGGGAGAGCGGGCGGCTCAAAGGTCTGAGGCTGAAGGCGAGGCCGAGATCGGCGCGGCGGCCACGTTAGCCCAAGAGCAGTACGGTGCTAGTCTAGAACAGCTTTTAATAGCAGGTGAGCAGCGAGCAGAAGATAAAAAATTCGCAATGGCGCAGATTCAGATGCAAGCAGAAGCGGCAGAAGGTGCGATGTTTGGGAATGTCCTTGGCGGTATTCTCGCGGCTGTGGGAGCCATAGCGGGGGCCCCGGGCGGCCCCGCAGGCATGGCGGCAGGCGCCCAGGGTGGCCAGGCGATTGGCCAGGGCATTGGCCGGTGGATGGCTTAGGAGAGAGATATGGCGGATGGCGTTGATAGATGGAAAGAGTTTCTTGCCCGGCAAGAGCAAGAAGCGGTTGAACGGGATTGGGAAGTGGCTCCTGTTCGCGAAGCCCTGACCGCTGTAGGCGCCCCCAAGGGGCAGGGCGCGCTAGAGGCGACTGTCCCATACAGGCCAGAGAAAACCTACGAAGAAGGGATGACCATTACCACCCCGGTTAAGACAACCGAGTTAGGGAAAGAGTACCCTTCATGGCTGGACTGGTCGATAGAGAAGGACAAAGGGGGGCGCTATCGTCTCCAGGTGGGCGGGCAGGAGCGCTACTTGTCGGCCAAGGATGCTGCGGTTGTTAGGTCAAATCCAGAACTGGCGAGGAAGCAAGGCATTCTCACTGATGACGAGGCCACCAAGATAGCAAGCGCAGCGGCGACGGAAGAATACGAAAAGTCGGCTAAAAAGAATATAGAGGGCGAAGTTGCAAAATCCGATTTTGCTAAAGAGGGTCAGGTAACCGCCGCAGGCTTTACCTCTGACGTTGACCGAGTTATCCGAAAAGTTCGAGCACTGGAGGCGGAGATTGCCTCTGCATCGGGCGACCGGAAAAAGGCGCTAGAGGGTCAAGCAGAGGTCCTGAAGACCCAGGCGCAGGAGATGGCCGCCAAAGAGCAGGAAATGGCCGACAGGGCCGACCGGCGCGTTCGCGGCATGGAGCTTATGAAGCAGCGCCACGACGAGGCCACTGCTCGGGCTGAAGCGGAAATCCGAAATGCGGAGCGCATGGTCACAAGCCATGAGATTGACCCCAACAGAGCATTCAAGACAACAGGTGCTCGCGTCGGTTCAGCCATTGCCATTGCAATGAGCGCTCTTGGGCAGGGCATGTCTGGGCGAGCTGGGCCAAACACTGCATACAAAATCATCAACGATGCAATCAATCGAGACATCGATCTTCAGAAAGAAGAGCTTCGGACCCGCAAGGATGTGCTTCGAAACAAGAACAACCTCTACGCCAACATGATGGCCAAGTTTGGCAATGAGCGCTCGGCGGAGCTTGCGACCGCCAAGGCGGGCATGACGGCAGCAGTTCAAAGCCTTCAGGCACTGAAGGCAACACACAAAAGCCAAAATGCTCATCTTGTTATTGATGAGCAAATTGGAAAAATTGAAGCCGAAGGGCAGAAGAAGCTAGCCGAACTGTACAAACTAGAAGGCAACCTGGCCATTAGCAAAATGAACATCCAGGGGCGGGCGGCTGCTCGGGGAAGTGCGGGTAAGGCTCAAACAGGCTCGGTTCAATCCGCGCTGGCAAAAATGGACATGCTTAAAGAGCGATTTAAAAAAGTAGGAAAAATTGAAGGAGCCATTGCTTCTGTCTTTTCCGGGCTAAACCTCGGAGGAATGCTTGCGGCAATTCCCTTTATTCGCGATGCGGAGTTTTATGAAGATGCCAGAAACCTCGTTGCAAAGGAAATTACTCGGGCGTTTGACGGCGGACGGCCAACGGACAAAGACTTTGCGATTCTTTTAGCAAGACTTCCTCCCTCAATATCTGAGAAGGATAGAGGGGTTGAAAAAATCGAAGCGGTTCGCAACCTTCTTATGGCGGAGGCTGGCCCGAACGGAAGAATTGAGCCTGGGGCTATCGCTAGAAAATACGCTTCCGAATATGACGCCCTTGGCTCTTCGGCGCGAAACGCAGGAACGCGAATGAAAATGCTTGCGGACAAAGAAGACTGGGAATTCTTTAAGGAAGGCCAGTAATGCCAAAGCTCTACGATAGGCAAGCCAACGAGTGGCGAGACATAGCCGACCACCTTGTGGAGGATGCCTACAAGAGCGGGCGGTTCCTTTTCAAGAAGGGCGCTGAGGTCAACGTTCAGTTGCCCGATGGGCGCTACGGGACGGTGCCTGCGGAGCACCTTGATGATGTTCTGCAAGCAGGCGGAACTTACGACCTGGCAGCAGACAGGCAAGAGCGCATTGAGCAGGCCGAGTATGGTGAAGATCGAGATCTCGAAGCTCTTCTATTAGCCGCCGGAAGGGGCTTAACGTTCGGCCTCTCCGACGTGGCTGCTGAGAAGTTCGGTGATTACTCAGAAGAAGAGCTTCGTAAGCTCGAAGAATACAATCCCACTATTAGTGCCGTTGGTGAAATTGGTGGGGCCGTACTGCCTGCTTTTTTCACTGGCGGCACTTCTACTGCTGCACAAATTCTCTCCAAGGGTACTCTTGCGGGGCAAGCAGCCCGTGCAGGGGTGGCCACCGAGAAAGCAGTCGCTGGCGCCATTGGCCTAGACAAGGCCACATTTGTTGCAGACAAGATGCTCAAGGGCGGAGCTTCTCTTGGCGCAGCCGCAGGCATAGAGGGTGTTCTCTTCGGCGCGGGCGAAACCATTTCTGAGGAGCTGCTAGGCAGAACAGACAGGACAGCAGAGCAGATGCTTGCCAACATCGGCAGCGTTGGCCTCTTGTCAGGCGGCATCGGAACCGCCCTTGGCGCTGGCCCAGGAGCGCTCACCAAGGCTTTCCAGGCATTCCATGGCAACAGGTTCTCTAAGGGGCTTGGCGACAAGGTGGCTCAGTTCTCTGACGACCTGACTGCGGCTATGACCAGTGGCGACAGGGCGACGATTGCCAAGTTTAGAGACCCGGAGTTTTTGGATAGGTACATCGGGTTTGACGATATTCGCAAAAAGACACATGCCGACACAAGGAGCTTTATCAACTCTTTTCAAGACGACTTTGAGCAAGCAACCAAGATGGCTGCCGGGTCAACCAAGGCAGAGGAGATGTTGGACCTGGTCAATGCGGTTAATCCCGTTCAGACCCTAAACTCGTCAGCTAACGTGATTGCCTCCTTAAAGGGCAGGCTTGAAGAGATGGTTGAGAATACGGCGGATTACGCGCAAAACGCAGGACCATTACTAAAAGCTGTAAATGACAGAATCGACTCAATGGCGACCTTGATTCAAAAGGGCTTAAAGAAAAATGGACAACTCCCCGAAGGGGGGAAGGTTGTCTTTGAGAACGGGTCGTTCCTTGTAAGGTCGAAAGATACTGGCTGGGGAGTAACAAGAGGGCGCACGCAGGAAGTTCCTCTCGATCAAATCCCCACCGATTGGGGCAATATTCCAGCACATGTGTTCAACCTGGTGGACGACTTTAAGAAAGTCGTTGGCTCGTCTCTTGGAAAAAACAGGGCTCTCGACAAGGTCGGGTTTAACACCGATGCTGCTTTTGGGGACATCTACACCAGCCTGCGAAAGCACCTTGAGGATGAGGCTCTTTTTGGCCCTGCTGCGGCGGCGCAGAGAAAGGTCAATGCCCCGTATCACGAGCTTCTCAAAATCAAGAAAACCTTTGAGCGGCGCTTTATGCACAAGGTTGGCGACAACATTGAAGCCAATGACCTGAAGATACGAACCTTTGTTAAAAGGGCGGACCAGTTCGATGAGGCAGGGGCAGGCGACAAGCAACTCTTCGAAGAGACCATTGCGGCGTTTGGTAAGTTTACCGAAGCAGCCAAAGGATCCTATTCGGCAAAAGAACTTACTGAGAAATTCGGGGGCTTCGCCCGCAACACCGAGGCCATCAACAAGCAATGGGCCGACTTCGGAGAACTCCTCGCGGCACAGAAAGAACTCCGGCACCTATCTCAGACCAACGATAGCTCCATGTCCCTGCTCGCTGGTGGCGCTGCTTACGCCATAGGCGGCATACCAGGCGCAGTTGTGGCTGCCGCAGCCAACGACATCATCCGGCCCGGAAACGCCATTAGAAGGCGCATGGTAATCCACAACATGAAGTCTATGATGACCAAGCGCATAGACAAGAGCGTGTCTCGGGTGACCAACCGGATTATCAAAAACAAGGCCGGTGGCCCGCAGAGAGCATCGAAGGTTCCGTCCATCCTGGCGCTCGTGGGCGTGAAGTCCACGGGAGACTCAAACGAGGACATCGCAGCAGAGATGCAGGCCATCCAGCAGATTGCATCGCCCGATGCTCTTGCAGCTCGCATTGAACAGGGCACCGCTGACCTGGAAGATGCGCCGATGCTGCGGGAAGAGTTGACCAATGCAACAATTAGGCAAATAGGCATGCTAAGAGATGCTGCGGCCAAGGGGGCAATCGTGGAGACTGACCCGTTAACAGGGCAGCAGAAGATTGTGATGTCGGATTCGGGCAAGGGTGAATACAGGGAGGTCAGGGATACGCTGGCGGACCCAGTAGGAAACTCTACCCAGGCGCTCGAAAACGGCACTGCTAGCCGCACTATGGGGCGGACATTCGCGCAGGCTTTCCCAATTCTCTTTCAGGAATATGTAGAGAAACTCCTTGGCGACATTCGGGAGGAAGCGGAGAAAACGGGCATCGCACTAGCCTTCGCCGATACCATGCAGCTAAGTAGCTTTACGGGAATACCCCTGAGCCCAACGCTTAACCCTGTCTTTATCGGAGCCATGCAGAATGTCATGAAAGCGACAGACCAGGGAAGACGGCCCCAGAGGCGAGTTGCTTCTTTGAAAGAGTCAGCCAATCGCGCTATACTACCAGTAGAACAGGCCATGACCTGAACCACTTGAGATGAAGATATGTCTCGGCGAAAGCCCTAGGAGGAATTGATGAGAACCGTCACCAAAGTATTCGCTGGCCTGTCTGGCACC
>CEUI01015659.1_pt1 | contig 16157 bp, 23 predicted proteins | sample 531411 | NCBI WGS metagenome assembly CEUI01 (sample SAMEA2622841, study PRJEB7988) | marine metagenome | isolation source: saline water (ENVO:00002010), including
CGCGTTTTATCTAATTTGTGTAATGCCCGTGATAAGTCAGCACCTCCTACAGCTACTGCATTAGGTAAAAACATAGAATCAAATGGGCCTTCAGTGACATATACTCGTTCTTTACGATTTATTTTATCCATACCATATACTAAAGGCTCGTCTTTAGTAAGCTTAATCGTCATATACCTGAAGCGATTATTATCAATAGCACGGGCCTGAAAAGCAAATATACCTTGTTCGTTCTTAAACGGTATAACTATACGACCCTCAGTACCTATTATACGGTCTTCATATTCAGGTGATAATTGTTCTAAGCTTTGAACATTATCCACCCATAGCAATTCAGATTCTGGTAACTGTCTGTTCCTAATGTATTCGCGGCCAGGATGATTAGAGTCTAAATCTTCTAGCGAGATTAAAAAATCCCACTTCATCTTAGGCTTAAATTTAGGGATAAAATCTAATTCGTTGTTAGCCGCTTCTGGTCTATTTCTTCCCTGCCCTTCTTTATACTTTTCTATATTATACTGCTTGACTAAGAGTGGATCAACCTCTTTCAATAGACCATGCATATTTGTTCCGTGGCCACAGTTATGACATTTGAATGATAAGCCGCTTTTCGTTTTATAAAGATATCCCCTTGCTTTAAATCTATTCTTATGGGAATCGCCACAAAAAGGGCAACGAAAATTATAAAGGTCATCGCCCTTCTTTGAAAATCGTTCTAATCTAGGGGAACATAAACCAGCGTACTTATGGTCTAACCAAAGCATTCTTCACATACTCATCACAATTTTAATATATTAAATTATAACACAGATGACTTAATTAAACAAGTCTTTAAGAGAAATAATTGTTGACATGAGAAATCCGATTGCTGCGCCGATACCAACAACAAACCATTTCCATTTTTCTAGGCGGGCGATTCGTTCGCTAACTTCTTTGTGCTGTATTTCATTTTCTTCGCGGAGATTATCAATTTTATCCGAAATATCTTTTTTAAAATCAGTAATTCTTTGATGTATAATTTCGTTCTGTTTTTCGGTTGTTTGGAGTCTTGACTCATGTACGGCGAGCATCTTTTCAATATTAATTGATACTTCCGATAGGCGATCAATAGCAACATCAAATTTATCTGCTAGTCCTACGACAGCATCAATATCTCTTTTAAGTATTTCTATTTCAACTTTAGATTCAGTGTCCGCCATTGTTCTCTAGCCTTTTTATTCTTTCTTTTAAGTTATCAAGCTCGCCGGCGACATGAGGGTGTTTCTTTCGCCACTTTTCCTCATCCTTAAGAATTTTAATATTTAGTTTTTTGGCACTCCAAGTAAACACGTTATCAACGGTTCGATAAAACCATTTTCCACATTTAGTATCTGCGAACCAACTATCTGCTGCACTGCCTAATATACTACCTGCAATATTAGAAATTAACCAAAACCACATTAATGAACCCCTTTGTATCGTCTTTGCAATTGACCGTAGTCAATAATTTTAAGTAAATATAATGTATCATATAATGGGAGTTCTTTATTAAACAATTCCTGTGCGTTGGTAATAGATTGTTTCATGCCTTTGAGATCCCAGTATGAAAGATCTCTTGCATGTTGAACCATAGAGTCTTTGCCCCAATTATTTTTATTTGATATCGGATTCCACATCTGATCGTTCCTCTGTAGGCTTTCTTTTATACTCTTCAGGCACTTTACCCCATCCTACTACACGATCCCAATCTCGTTGAGTATAACCTTGTGTGTCTATAATATAGTCCTTAGGTTTATTCGGCATCTTTTTTACTCGCTGGAAACATTCCAAAAGATCTAACAGACCAATAAGCAGAATACTTTTTAAATCCAGCGACTTTTGGATCAGCAGCATGCATACCTAACAGAAAAATCTTATCCGATAAAGCACGGGCCCTGACCCATTTCGTTTTACTAAAACCACCCGGATCACCAGTGCGACAATTTTTATCATAATACTTACGCAATACTGCATATAGATGATCATGAATAACTGCTGCTCTGGCAACATCCCATGGCGCGATAACATTCCACACAACGCGGGGGACTGATGCTAGATCTGTTTTCATACCTTTTTTACAAGTAACTCTGCCTGTCTTAGTAATATTAGCACCTACTTCCTGTAATAGTGCTATATCATCAGAGGTAATACCATGACCCTTGACGGTAAAAGATAAGCTCTTTTCCAACACCCAAGTTTTAGGTGGTGTAAACTCAGCGCTGATCTTTCCATTAAATTTACAACTCATCTCTTCTTGCTCCCGAATAAATTGGTGACGCCGTCTAACAATCCTTTGCTTTCGGCTTCTTTATTTTTCTTTTCAGCTTCCTTGATCTTTTCTTGTTGCTCTGTTTCTAATCGATCAAGTTTCTCATTCTGTGACTTGTAATACTTTTCGTATGCTTCGATCTTAGCTTTCTGTTGTGATGTAAGCTGTTTAATCTTAGCCATATTTAGCGCTAGAATCTCATATCCTTTATCTGTTAATCCGAAAATAACAGTTTCATAGCCTTTCTTCTCCAGTTCGGCCATCACCTTATCAATGTTCTCTTTGGTGACAATATACCACTGGATCTGTTCAAGCTCTAAAGGATCAACACCCGGAAGATCCAAAGGAACTCTTTCAATAGGAACACTAGCAATCTCTATTTGCTTAACAGAACTACAACTACTGACTAGGAGTGTAGCTAGGATTAGCAATATCGGGGCACATAGTGTTGATCTTAGATTTCCTATCCGCATTTGCTTCTTTCTCCGTCAGGGGTTTGCCAGACAAGATTTCAAAGCATCTCATCATATTGCTACTACCCTTGTTAATAATCTTTTGTATTGGCCTTGGCTTTGCTTGCGCCAATTTACCAATATCACGAGCACCTAATAGCTTACTGACCTTGTTGAACTTCTTGTTCATCTCTTCGGTCTGCTTACGCGACTCTTCGAACTTCTTCATAGCATCAGTAGCAACGTCATGAGCTAGACGAAGATCTTTCTTTGTTTGTTCGATTGTTTGTTTTTGAATTGTTACAGCTGTTTCCAGCTTTGCATTATTTGAGTGTAGTATAGCCATTTTTTCTTGTGTATCATTATAATACCAATATCCCATACCACCCATAGCTATCATCAATACTAACATAACACCTGCCAATTTTAATCCCATAATTAACCTCGCGATGCGGCTTGTTGTTTAGCCTTCTTAATTAATTTATCCGCTGTAGACTGTTGTGCTTTCTTTTCTTCATATCGACGGCGGCGAAGGAATGCCAAGCCATCGACCTTATTTCTCTTACGTTTATTGGTTGGATGGGCTGGCGCCCAATGAACCTTATCAGAACCAGTGCCAACTACGGCAGCACCTGTAGCATTTGTAGGTACTTCTTCTCTTAAATCAATCCATGGTTTATGTGATGATTCTTTTAATTCATTAATTTCGTGTTTTAATAGTGCTTTAAGATCGTTATCTGAATATTGTTCTAAATCGTTTTCTCGTAGTAACAATAAAGCTGCTGCGTAGTTGGCTATCCTAGATTGGCCTCCAGGAATTTTTGCTAGTAATCTTTTGAGATTAACAACCATACGGTCGAAATAACCGTATGCATTCTTCTCAGCCTCTGTCTTTGCGTTACGTATTTTTTTACCGTTTGCATCAATTAGACCAAGTCTATGGGCTTCCATCTCATTAAATGGAGTTACCAGCCGTTTTAAAAACGCATATGTAAAAACTACATCGCTTGCACGTGCCATTAGATTTCCCTCAGACGTTCGACTATTAATGCATTAAGTTCCACCTCATCATCTTTAACAGTGATCCCTTCAAAACCTATCCCAGTAATTTGTGTTGGCCAGTAATTTATATAAATCAAGAATGGCTTCAAGAAATCTAGGTATTCATATAACTTAAAAACCAGCATTTTCGTACAAGCAGTTGGTTCAAACACATTGTATAATACAATAAGATGATTAAGTATTAAGCGTTCTTTCAATTCACCAGTTTCCCGGTATCTTCGAAAAAGTCTTTTAATATACTTAATACGGTTCAAATCATCCTGAAATTCTAAGAGATCCATGCACTGTGGATTATCATAAAACTTCATTGCGATCATACTAAAATTGGAATCATCAATATTTTCAAACATAATTTAGAAACTACTCAATGCTGCCTTCTTCCATATATTGTTAGCTACACAAACATAAATGTTATCGGTATCAAATTTAATCTGTCCGTGTGTTCCCGTGTCGGTATTCGAACTCGGTGTTGATCGAGTCGAAATTCTCATTACATTGTTTGCTACTACCAATTGGTTAAGAGTTGTTACTCCTGTACTATTTAGATTGGCAGTAACAGTTGTATTGCTACCATTCAATGTAGTATTGGCGTTGACAGTAAGCCGGTTAATAACAGTATTAGCCGGCACTGCCCCAAACAGATTTTTTAACGTAATGCTCTTAGACGCAGGAGTACCATTCGGATCGTCAACGATCAAAAGTAAATCCTCACTCGCAGACGTCGTCAGAGACGTTAGCTGTGTTACTTTTTGGTCTGCCATGTTAAGCCTCCCCTACGTTAAAATTAAGCGCTCGCAACCGTCCAAGTGCTCATGTTGTTAGATACTGCACCGGTGATTACTAGATTAGCAAAACGTCTGGAAGAACCAGCATCGGTATTACCCCAAGCACAGAGCGAAGCTCCGCCACCGACAACCGTGATTGATTGTGCATTAACTTGGTATGTACCAGAAGCAGCACCACTACCAGCTGTTCCGCCTTGTGTCTTATATACGAAGACCAAAGTGTTATTAGCATTAATTGCTGGGTTTGCCACTGGGTTACTGTTACAAATAGCAACGGCATGGTTACCGCCAGCTGTATTAGCAATCGTAATAGATAGGTTGTTACCACTATTACCACCTACAAACTGTACAGGCTCATTGAAGACAACATATACATTGGCGTTCGTATTACCTACTGGCGATCCACTTACATAGATCTGAGCAACGTCTGGTACTCCACCAGATTCTTTGCTGCCAGCAGCAACGAGAACTTCGTCGCGGATCCGTCCAGAATTAGTCTGACGACGTACCCAACCTTTATCGGTTTTAATGACGTTACGCTTATACGCATTGTCGCTATCCCGGCCCAAGAAATAATAGGGCTGGTAACCAGCAATACGTCCTGCAGCATTGTTCGCACCTGCTGCGGGATGGGTGCTTTCGTTTCTAAAATCCCACATGGGTTTCTCCTTTTCGCTTTTCGGTTTTCCTACTCGGCATAATAAAATGATTCAATAGTGTTATTATTTATTTATTCTTTAATTCGTCAGAAATGAAGGCTGCATATAAATCACCTGCAACGACCTCTTCTCTGATTCCAAGACGTTTCATTGCTTTCTTAATAACATCGCGGGCATCTGCATTTTTACCTTTTTTCTTGTACAATGTATAGTAATCATCATACAACTCATCATCCCCAATCGGTACATCATCGACGGCCTTTTTCTGTTCAACTTTGTCTTGATTACCAACAGGAATTGGTTTTTTCATCAATTTCCTTAACTTCATCAAGTCATTGCCTTTAGGTAAATGCCATGTACCTTCTTGTACACTTTCTTTATAATCCTCATCAACTTCAGTTTCCTCTTTCTTGAGGTACGGTGAATCTGGATGAACATTTTTAGTACCCGCAGGAGGTTTAACTTTCCATTTAATAGCCTGCTTCTTGGGATAGATATGGTCATGAGAATCTTTAGTTGATTCATCAACTTCAGTTTCTTCTGCAGGGAAATAACCCATTGCTTTATGCTGAGGCCATTGTTTTTTATCAATTACCTTAACACCGGATTTCTTGTGTTTAACCATCATCTCTTTTTTCTTGTCTTTCAATTGACGAGGTAATTCGGCCTCTTTATTCATTGATGGGCTTGGATTAGGCAATGGTCCTTTCTTACCGGAATAACCAGCTTTTTGATTTTCTTTAATAATATCCCACGCAATCTCTTCGGTGGCTAATTTAGTTGCCGTGGCGTGCCTAACCTGATCGGCTCGATCGCCATAACGTTTTTCAAAGTCCGAATTCTTTTTCATTGCTTTGACAATTTCTTCTTTGGTCTTTTCGAATAATTCTACTTCAACCTCAGCATCTAAAGCTTCTAAAAACATATCGTAATGAGATGCGTTTGTCTTTTTACTTACGCGCCAGCTTTCTTTTTTCATCTTAGCAAGCTTGATAAGTGGCCTAACATTAGCATCCTTTTTAGGTCCCATTGCTTTCTTAATGAGATCCTTATCTTTCGCATCCAATTTTTTAATCGACTCCTCAACTTCTTCATCTTCTTTAATTTTCTGCATCGGATCTTCGCCACCTGTCTTATCGGCTTTGCGAGCATTCTTTGCATTTATCTCATCAATTTTAGGATCCATATCTATTTCTTCTTTATCCTTATCGCCTTTAACGGCTTTAGATATGGCCTTACGTTTCTTATGAAGGAACTTATCGGATTTATCTTTATCGCCATCGTTATCGATGTCTCCATCTTCACGATCGTCGTGCTTACCTTTAAGTTCTTCAGGGTCTACGGGATCCAGCTTTTTGGCCTCGTTCATCAGCCGGATCTGATGTTCTAGTGATCTATATTCAGCCATTCTTTTTCTCCTGTTGCTGGATTTGCCGTGCTGTAGGGGCAATCTCTGGTTTATGAACGTAATCTTTAAATGCTACTTTAATACCACCTGGATTCTGGCCCGGCGTTTCTGAAGCGTACTTATCGCGCAATTCAGCTGTTCCTATTTCATTTTCTTTTACTTGCGCTATATACGCATTAACTCTATCGAATCCAACTTGCTGTGATGTCTTATCTGACGACAGATCATGCATTCTAACTCCATCATTATATATCTGTTCGATAATCGATAATTTTATACCGGTTTCATTTGCTTTCTTTTCCAGTGCCTCACTAGCATTCTTTTTTCTTACATTTGCCATTGCGGCTCTATTACGCTGACGCTGATGCCTAACACGCATTTGTTTTTCGCGATTGTCTAGGCGATCTTTCTGATCCTGCTGGCGATCTTTTAATGCACTTGGAATTGGTGTTCGGGATTCCATTTTCCCTTTACCAATATCTATTGCAGCTTTACGATTTTGCCATACATAAGTTCCGTCAGGCTTTTTAATTTTAACACGTTTTTGATCAGCAGCGCGTTCGATATCTTCATCTTGCACTGCCTGTTGTATTTTTTTCTTAACAATATTAGCCTTAATTCTATCTGCACCTGCCTGCTGTTTTTCGGTTGGTAGTGGTGCAGCTTCTTTCAAGCCAAGTGATTTTTTAACCTTTTCAATTTCCTTAGTATATTTTCGTTGGTTCTTTGAGCCAGGTTTTTCATTCATGGCTTTATCCATTAGACGCATTAGATCTAGAAAAGGTGTGCTATTAGTATTTACTGTTGCCTCATCAACAGAATTATTTAATGTAGCAGATGATGAAGTACCAGCTTTCTTTTTCTGTTTGACGAAATGTTTCCATCCATCTTTCTTATCCCAAGATTGTTCTGGTCGTGGGCGGCCTTGTGGTAGAGGGGCTTCATCTGTTTTAACTGGTTTTTTCTTAAATGTTTTTGTACCATCACCAGAAGCCGTTCGCTTCATTCCACCTTCTTTAAGCTTATCGTAATGCTTATTCATATGTTGCTGAGCAGCTTTCATACCAGCACTATTTTTAGGAAATGATTTGTGAACACTACCGGTCGCGTCTAATACATGATGTCCGTCCCTATCAGAAGAAACATATGGTTTCTGGGTAGCTTCTTCGACGCCTTCCATCTTAAATGTAAGAGGATTCATTTTCTTAGGCGGATTTTTACCCTTTAACGCATTATCAAATTCTTTCTTACTCATTGCCATATGATTCATTACCCGGCCTTTATCAATAGATGTACGGGCTTTATTGTATAACGACATTGCTGCCTGAGCCTGTGGAACAGTAAGTTTAACCTTTTTGCCATCTTCAAACTCAACTGGTTTCATTCCTCGCAACGATATTACCTTACGCAGCTGCATGATGAAGTTTTCAATACCTTCATCTTCGTCGCCTGTTGGATTTTTCTTAGGTCGTCCACGGCGCGCTTCTTCGAGCTCCTGCATTGCAATGAAATGATCAAGTGCTTGTTCTTTTTGACTGCGTGCCTTGCGCACGGATTTTAATCTGTTCATTTCTTTTTTCCTAATTTTTGGCATAAGGCGTCTTGCAATTCGTTTTAGTATACCTGAACCACGGCGCTTATCTAACATTTTATCGATAGATATTTTTTGAGCGATTGATAGATTTTTATAGTTAGCACCACGATCACCAGCTAAACGTTTACGCATAAAATTAATTGCAGATTTCTTTGCTCTATATTCAAGGCGACTTTTAGGGGCCATTCTAAATTTACGCATCTTACGTAATCGTTTCATCCTTGGTGCGAGTCGTCTCATTAGTCGTCCACGTTTAATACGTTGCTGGAAACTAAGAGCTTCATCAAACATTTCTTCCAAGTATCCAAGTTCGTCATCAGAATCGAGCTCTTCATCAAGTTCTTCTAAATCCAAAAACTCAACAAATAAATCTAATTCTTCATCGGAAATATCTTCTTCATGAAATTCATCTTCCATGTCTATAATTTCCATTCCGTTACGAACATCATCATATAAAGCATCTGCATCAACGCCTGGCGCTACACCTCGTTTGAAGGTATTAAAATCACCCTTAGCTGCAGAGTCTCGCATTTTTGTTGCTGACATTCCTGATACTCCTTCTCCGTCCGGATCTCGGTCTCCGGCACTAACCACTTTAACTTTATCGAAATTCCAATCCCTGCCGTTATATGTTTCAAGCATTTTCTTAAATTCATCCACACGATCGCTACCGACAACCATAGTACAGTTATCGTATTTCTTATCTAATTCTTGGACAACTTGGCCCACATTTTTAGATCGGGAATTAACAACGGTGCGATTACCAAATGCTCGTTTGGCATGCTTTATTTTTGATTTATAGTCGAGGGGATTCTTTTTCTTGTCTTGTGAATGAGACAAGTATATTTTTACATCGGCCCGGTTTGTGCGGGCTTCTTTCCGCATTTTTTCCACGAGCTTTGCGTGTCCTGCGGTGGGCGGGTTCATACGCCCAAATGTAAATACAACGGATTTCATCCTGGTTTCCCTCGAGCTAACAGGTTGTTATGTTCAATTATTTATAAAATTGAAGCTCTGAAGGCTGCTTTATATGACATCTCTGGCGCTGTTATGGCAGGCTTCAGTGTCCTATGGCTTGTCATATGATCAAACACTACAACAGAGCCAGGTTTGTGAGGGATTACGACAGATGGCCAATCATCATCAAATAGTAATAGTTCTCCCATCCAATCGGCTTTCCATACAGGATTAAGATTCAATAATACAGTTACAAATCGTCCTGGCTTTTTGTCCCAATTCTTTCTCGTGTCTTTATGAATAAAACCTATCCGTTGACCGAACCCATTATTGATTACTGCATTGTTGCGATCACCGCTATTTGAAGCCCACCTTGCATTGATGAACGATGTCCACCCTCTTTTATTGATTGCACCTATTTGATGCACATTACTTAGACCAAACCGTTCCCAATCTTCTGGTTCTCTCTCGCGGTTTATATTAGATCCCGATATGCCTTCACCAGGACCATCAAGAGTTGCTTTACTATCAAACAACTTATCGTTTAGTAGTTTCCACAATTCCCATACAGGCTTAGATGATAAATGGCACGAATCGTTATCCCATCCACATGGAATTCGATACATCGTAGTCTGCAATTGGTCTTTGATTTTACCTTCAGGATCAACATCGCCATACCATGGCGTATTCAAATGGATCCCATCTCGGTTAGGTTTGTATTTAATTGGAGGTATGTTGTTGTGATTACAATAGAAGTTCTGATCCAAGGACCACTGGTAAACATTTTCTCTTATTTCATCATCTATCAAATCATCATGCACTTCATAATCAACCATCGTCTTTTCCATCCTTTCTAAATCCGTCTTCTTCCACTTTACGTTGGATGTCTTCTTTTTTTAATGATGCTGCTATAAAACTAGCTGCTGCAAGCATAGGGATTGTATATACCATCTTCTCTGTAAAATATGCGACAAGATAAGTAGGAAATAATACAACCACTGCTTGCAGCAGCGCGATTTTCATTAGCAAATAAATCCCATTGTCTGTTTATCAATATACATGATTAGATAACTATATGTTATATAGTTCCATGCTGATACAATTGATTCAATCATTATCCACCGCCTTGTAGTTTTGATAAAGGATTCTTTAATGCTTTATTTATCTTGTCGTTCGTATCCTTTTCAAGAGCCTTCATCTTATTAGTCAACGTATCATCTAGATTATCCATCCGTGTTTGAATACGCTCTCTAATCTTATCGTTACGATCATTCTCCTTGTCAATCATCTTACGAGTTGAATCTTGTATACCTTTCACTCTTCGTTCTATACTCTCAACTAGCCTTTCTGTACGAACAATCTCACCCTTGAGATCGTTCTTAATTACTCTGGCCTCATCTCTAGTCTGTATAGCAGAATCTTCGATCACCTTTTCAATCTTCTGCAATGCATTCATATCTGCGCGTAATACAGATAGTTTCTTATCAAAGCCCGACAGGTCGGGGGCCGTGTAAGATTCAATTTTTGCGCGCATGTTCATATAGTCTTTGTAGAATTCGAATCCTGCAAATAGACCTCCTCCCAGTGTCGTCAATGCTGTAACCACTATGAATATCTTCCCACCTCGAAATTTGACACCGGCAAACTCTACTTCTGTTTTGCCGTCATCAGCCATTACTTTCCTCCTCTAATCATCCCCTTAGCTCGTTCCTCGAGTACAGGCAGTAATCTAATACCACAATACCCTATTATAAATGCTATAGCCGGACCCCAAACTATATCTAATGCAAAATGCTTCATGATGGGTGGAATAAAAAATTCCGCGGCTATCCATCCAACAAGAACTGCTAAAAGCAGATCTACCCATTTAATAGTTTTATTAACTGCCCAGTTACACATTCCACCTACACCCGACGCCATAATGCAGCATGTTTTAGCTCCTATTGCTAAAATTAATGCTTCCATTGGATTAACCCTTTTCCTTTCTTATTTGTACTGCATTCCCGTTAATGCATTATGTCCCACATTAGCATCATTAAACATAAAGCTTCCTAGTTCATTATCGCTTATCTTCCCACCGGGAATTTGAGTTGGTGTATAAAATTGTGTTGCGTCTGGTAACGCAATTTGGTTGTCAAAAAATGTTCTGGTATTTCCTAATACCTGCATAACAACTAATGTCTTTGCCTGGTTGGCGTTTGAATATTTTCCTTTATCCCCCATTTTTTTAACAATCTTTTTAGCTGCTTTCTCCTTTGCAGCTTGTTTTTTCTGTGCCTTAGTTTTTGCTTTAGGTTTAGCAGCGGTTTTCTTCTCAACCTTTTGCTCCTTTGCCTGTTCCTTTTTTACTGCAGCTTTTGGCTTATCGCTAGTTTTTTCTTCTTTTGCTTTAGACTCCTTAGGCTCAGCTTTTGGTTCCTCAGTCTGTTCTTCAGTAGCTTCTGGCTCAGGTTCTTTTGGTTCAGCTTTTGCTACCTCTGTTTTCGCCGGCGCCGGTTCTGATGAATCTTCACTAGCATTTTTTGTGCTAGGCTGCTCTCCGTCTCCTGCTTCAGGCTCTGAAACTGAGCTTTCCTGAGAGCTTGGTCCACTCGCCGTTTCTTGCGATCCGTTAGGATCCGGTGCCAGATCCACTTGTTCTGGTCCTGCATTTTGCATCTCCGCTTGAATTTCCGTCTCTACAGAAGCTTCTGCTGTCTGCATTTCAGGTGGTGGTGGAGGTGCAACTGGCTGTACAACAGGTGCTGCAATTTCAGGGGCTTGCATTTCTGTTTGAATTTCAAGTTCTACTGATGCCATTGATGGGCCATCATCAGGTCCATTATTTGTAGGTCCTATTGGTGTTATTGAAATTTCACCCTCTGGACCTGCGGTAATATCATTGTTTTCAAAAACATCGCTAGCAACGTCTATTATATCTGGGTCAGCAACACCTACTGTTGCAATAAATGTTTCAATACTTGTTATTTGTTGTGTTACGATTGTATTTACAACATTATATAAAACATTAACTGTCACATCATCAAATAACGGCCCGATAGCTAAATTAATATCGCGACCGCCTACTTCTACTATCAATGATGTCAATCCCCCAGCGAAGTCGAATCCACCTGAGAAATTTTGAAAGCCAGTTGTTACTCCAGATTCGGATAAGATGTCTGTACCATTAAACCGCGTCGTGGTACCATCTAATCCTCTTATGTGCATATAAATTCTATCTTGTGCGTCTTGTTTATCTACTTTAATTGTATATGTAGTACGGCCACCGCGGTTACCTATTCCTAAACTTGATACATTAATTGTTTGTATAAATGTAGTACCCATACCTGGAACACCAGATGCACTAGTACTATTCCCTGATCCTGTTATTTGCGCGCATCTATCTACACCGAGATCATTACAGGTAGATCCTGTTGGCATTGAAGCTGGTCCTTGACCACCCCAATCAGATGACATGTCACCGCCAAATCTTTGATTGCGGCCCATTGCTTTAACTTTTTCATCAGTTAGCAAGTTGCCAGTATCTACATTTGTTATGGTTGATGATGTTGTTACGTTTGTTGTTGTCTCGGTCGTTGTTGTACCAGCCCCATCTGTAACTGATTCTGTTGTTGTCGTACTAACTACGTCTTCATGGGTACCTGGTGTACAAAGGCCGACGACACCTGTTGGGCAAGCGGTAGTTGCACCACTTGCTTCTTGGCTATGGGAGGAAGATGGGCACACCAAACAAAGCAGCAGCACCAGCAGCAACGAGACCCAAACCGTTGACCCAAGTGTAACCTTTTGGCGACTCTTCTGTATCTTCATCGTTGTCGTAGTTTTCGGGACCATCGTCATAACTTAATTCTGGTCCTCCGTCTCTGTCTCCTCCGAATCCGTCACTTTTTTTTTAATTAGTCGCGAACCGGATGGTGCAAGATCTGGATTATCATCCCAACCTTTTTGTGCTTCTTTTCCTATAGCACCTTTAAATGGACAAGGTGTTCCTGCCATCATCATAGCGTCGAAAACGCGAGCATCTTGACAAAGTGCAGCCACTGCTGCAACCTTCATGCCCATGCCGTAGAGACCACGTGCAAGTTTTAATCGTTCACAATTTTCATCGGTAACTGTAATACCTGATGCAAACCCTAATATTTGAGTTTGTATAGCCGCTGAGGCGGCGCTTTTACATACATCATTGTTATTAATAACTACACTTGGCGCCGAGGCTGTTGGGGGTGCTTTATCTGTTACAACGGTATTTGAACTTATAGTATTCGTATCAGCTGCAAATGCTTTCAAACTATATCCCATCACAAAGGCAATAACAGCTAGCCCTGTGATAATTCTTTTCATACCTTTAACTCTCCTATCTTCCCCTAATTTCTGTTCCTCTTTCCAGTGAATGCTTGTAAGGAATATATCCTATATCAGGATCATGTGATTCGTTGTTTCTACGTCTATTTATGCAAATCGGCTTATCGTTGTCATCAAACGACCAAGTAATGCAGGTTTTGTCTGCCAACATTTGGTCCGCTAATTGTTCTATGGGATCCTTACAAATTTTTTCACCGTCAATAAATCTCCATATTTTACATTCTTTTCCTGTTGCAGAATCGAGCAGATGGTCACCTATACCCTTACCTGTTTTACTATAACTGATTCCATCGCCAACACTCATAGCCTGTCCAATATATGCAAAAGGAGCAGGAATAGCGGAACAAGATGCAAGTAGAAATAGAGCAGGAAGGAATATTAATTTATTTTTTAGCGTTACTTTTGCCATCCTTTTATAATCTCGGGTGAAAAGTTTGCGCGACTAAATTCTAACCGGTCGACCAACTTAACAGCGCCGCTACTATCTATAGCGACGTACCCTTCCCTATTTGTTGTTTTGAAACCATTACTGGTTCTAAGAAAAGTTCCTAAGCCTTCTGCTTTATTTAACTTATCTACTACCATTTGTTTTGCATCAACAATTTGATTCATCAGTGTAAAAATATTAACTAAGTCATCAGTTTTGCTGAATATCTTAGCCATAATATTATCACGTTTTTGAGACCAATCATCTTTCGCTTTCTGCGTTTTCTTTTTATCAATCTCCTTTTGATACCAGTCTTGAATGTATTTATATAACCCAGTTGTGTGAGATTTGGGGTTGGGAAAAGGTTCCCCAGATCTTACATATGTATTATTATAAGTTTTTATCTTTTGTTTTAATTCTTCGTCTGCAGCAATTGTTCTTAATACATCGCCATCTATGCGTCGAAATGTAGATCCTGCTTGTGATAGAATAGATGTAATTGCGGTAGTCTCATCTGCTGTAAATGTTGCCGAACCAGAGACGTCTTTGTATGTTGCGTCGTCCATCCATACATTTCTGTTCTTGCGAAATTTCGATACTATATCTTTTCCGAATGATGCTTTCATATCTTTAATAGAGCGGCCACTATATGTGGTATGCCATACAACACCAATCTGTGCTCGGTTTATAAATTTACCTAAATCACTCGATGCATCAACTGCATATAAGATTGTATTGGGATGAAATGTATAATAGCTCTTACCGTCTATCTGTTCTGATTTAACATCACCTTTAGTAAACATCAAATCACCTTGGTATACTCCACGTCGAATACCAAGTTTAGAGAATTGTTTATATGCTATCTCAAATTTTTTCTTTAATTCGGGCTGTAATTTATTATCATTTTTAATATCATCTACAGACTTATACATGATAGGATTGATGTTAAAAAGGCCTTTCTTTGCCACAAAAAATTTCTTATCGGCAGGATCAACGCCAGCGAAGATAGCCGGAGCACCATCCCACTTAACTGTCATATTAATTGCCTTCTGTGATTTACCAGCTAGCATATCACGAAGATCACGTAGAAAATTAATTGCCTGGCGTGTGCCGTTTACCCCATCATTGAAGATCAAATCTTCGATATGCTCCATGTGGGTATTTTGTTCTTCGACAAGATGTTGTTTTAACGTTAACATTATAATTCCCTAAAACAAGAAACATCGGCCCGGTCTTTTTGAATCGATACACTTTGTGATCCTAAAATAGGTGCAATGTTATATGGTGATTTTTGTTGAATAGAAAACGTCATCTCAAAAGTAAATTGATAAGTACCACCACCTTTTGACTGGACTCTAGCTCGCCACTTGGCAGATGCTTTTTGATTAAACCGAGGCACAGCAGGTAATTGATAAGGATTATGATGCCCTAACAAATAAAAACCATGCGTACCTACATTGACATAATAAGTGGCTTTTTTATTATAATAGCTCTCTATCTTCGAAGAGTCAATTTCCCCATTCTGTTCGGGAAACATTCCATGATCACGAGTATATCGTTCTCTACCTTGTAATTTTCCAGCAGTTGCCTTCCAGAGGGCATCTTGATCTTTTCTATCAATTTTATAGGGCCTTTTATTTTTCGCATCCCATTTTTTGTTTACTATTTTCCAAAGGCCGACTTCATCTGCTAGCTCTTTAATAAACAATTTTTCTTTTTCATCAGCTGGAATAGGATTAAAGCCCCACTCTTGTTTTTGTACATTATATTTCATAACAAGAGAACCGGCCGATGCGGCGGTTATTTTTAACTCACAGCCTGCCTCTTGGCCTTTATATAATAACATAAGGTCAGGTTGATCATGTCCTGCGCCTGCTGGTACAAAGTTCTTCGGACACAATCCTATATCTTTAAGATACGCCGCGGCGTTCTTTTCATATAAGAAACCTTTTTGAGCTGATGCAGAAGCCATCAGAGCCTATCCTTTAACGGTGGCTGATAGCATTTTAGATCTGTAAGCTTTTCCATAGCCGCTTTTTTACTATCATATAATCCAACAATGCCATCTTTTCCTTCGATGACCCATTTATTTTCACTTGCTAGCGGCCGTAGAGTATACGTATCCATTAGAGTCTCCTAGTATTTCTACTATTTATGACTCTTA
>CEUI01012258.1_pt1 | contig 16145 bp, 6 predicted proteins | sample 531411 | NCBI WGS metagenome assembly CEUI01 (sample SAMEA2622841, study PRJEB7988) | marine metagenome | isolation source: saline water (ENVO:00002010), including
TCGCAAGACCAGTAGGATTACTTGTCTTAGCAGTTCCGTCAATCATGTGATATGTAGTTGTTCCAATATTCTGTGCTTGGTAATTTATAAACTCTGTTGCCATTTTTTTGTCTCTAAAAAATTAATTTTAAATATTTATTATCTAACCCAATGCAATCGCTACTGCAATTGAAAAAGATTCGGTTGACATATTTTGAAAAGTTGTTCCTGTTTCAATACCCTCAAACTTTGAACTACTAGTGTTAAATCTCATAGCACCAGGCGTTGCAGCTGCAAGAGTTCCACTTGTGATTGTCGCTGCTGGTCTGTCAGCAGTAGTACCTTTTGGAAATACAAACTGACCAGATGAGTCAATTTTAAATGAATCATCAACTTTCCAATAATTATCTGTGTCATCCCATTTTATCGTATGAGCTGCTGTACTGCCTGGAATAATTAAACCTGAGTCATCAACAGCTGCATCAGTTTGTGGTCCAACCCAAGAGAAAGTTCTGTTAGAATCTCCTGAAGCATCTACATCTTCTTGCATAATGACATTATCACCGGCGTCAGCAGTTCCATCTGTACTATCTAAAATCAAAAATCCCTCTGCATCACCAGTTACAGTTGCATCTTCAAGTACAACTCTTTCAGCAAGTCCTTGTAATGTAAAAGAATTAGCATCTACAGTAGTAAGTTCAAATAGTTTTTCTGAAGGAACTCCAATGGTTCCACTTGAAGTTGCACTTGATGAAACCACGAATATAACACTTGTGTTTGTTAAACCATGAGATGCAAATGTTACTGTTGGTGGAGATGCAGCGGTATATGTAGCGCCTGTTTTTATTTCACTTTGTGCTCCAAGAATTATACTCTTATCTCTTGCAAGGGTCGTTGTTGTGTTAATCTGTGTTGTCGTACCCTGAACGTTGAGATTACCTGCCATTGTGACATCACCTTTGGAAGATACTATGAAAGTATCTGCAGTTCCGTCTGTAACTCTTATCGCATTTGCAGATGTATTTGCTGTTCGATAGTCGATTAAAAGTGCCTCACCTCTTGCAGTATCACCTGTAGCAGTTGATGACAGTGAAATCATCTGTCCACTATGAGCAGCAGATGTTGACATATTGAGTATATCACCAGATGAAAGTGAATTATCAACGACCTCTATTACATTTTCAGTAGTTGCGACTGAATCGATTCTCAATGAAGAGTTTGCAGTTGCGTGAGTCGAATTAATCTTTAATCCGTAGGTTCCATTTCCTGCTTGATTTACACTCAAAACAGCTGCATTTGCAGAGGACATCGTTCCAGATGTTTGTGATATTTCTACAACCGCACCAGCAGTTCCTAAGTTTGAAGATGCAGAAGTTACATCAATACCAGAACCAGTTGTCAAACTTGGAAAGTTAAATAATGCACCAGTTGCAGTTGTTGTAGCTGCATCAACTGCCATTGTGTTAGTGGTTGCAACCTCTGAATCAATTTCTAAAGCATAACCACCAGCGGCAAGATTTGCATCAATAAAAACCGCTCTACCAGCATCTGACTGAATGTGGAGTGCAGTTGCACCAGTTGCAGAAGTATTATCATTTACAATTTTTGTAATGTCTCTTGTTCCTGTGCTACTTGAGTCAGAGAGTACCTGAAGAACTGTTCCTGTTACAGCGGCATCGTTCTTGAGAACTGCTGTGTGTCCTGCACCATTTGCAGATGTTACAGAAAATACGTTTGCATTAATATCTTGTGTTGCAACAATTAAGTTCTGTTCAGAGTAAACTTGTTGAAATTGTAAGGCTGCACTTCCAAGGTTCGATGAGTTGTTTGCAATCGGAACAATGTGTGTTCCCGACTTAATTCTTGCCTTAAATTCAACATCATCAGTTGCAGCACTACCAATTGCAGTGTTACCTTCAACTGATAGATCAACTCCGACTGTTAAATCAGCTGCAAACTTTGAATCTAATGTTGCGTAAATACCACCAGTTGTAAGAATTGATGCTTTTGTTCCGTCTGATGCAGCTGCAAGAGCAGATGTTACTGTGACTGCACTTGTGCTTGTTCCATGTGTGACAGCAATTGCATTAAGTGTTGCAGTATTTGCAATATAGTTAGAACTATCGTCACGAAAAATGATTGTGTTTGCAGTAATAGCATTTGTCGCTTCGTTAAGTGTGGTATTTACCTCATTAGTACGGATTCTCCACGTATCAAACGTATCCGTTACAGCGACATTACTTCTATTTACACCGGCCATTGACTATCTCTCTGAATGTGAATTTGTAACAATTGTTTTATCTCTTGAAACTCATCACGAAGCACCATCAATTGTTGAATCTGTTCCTTCATAATATTTATATCATTCAATTTATTATGAAGTTCTCTTTTTTGTCTTAGTTCTTCTCTATGTGCGTGTAAACTTGAAATATCATTTGACAACAACGCTTGGTTGTTCATATCTCTGATGATTCCAACTTTATCCGTCTTTGCGTACATATTAAAAATCTAATGCAATTGCTTTCATGTCCTTAATCTTTGGAATGATTGCAGTTGATGCCGAACCAAGAACAATCTTAATTGAGAATGTCTTGAAATTATCGTATGTTTGAGTTCCAGAAGTATATGAAATATTATTTGAAGAAGTTCTGAAAACATACTCTTTGATGTCACTTTCGCTCGCAGAAATAAGATTTGCATCTGTTTCCTGAGTGAAGAGAACATAAGGTTTATCTTCAAAATCCTCTGGGTCTTCTGAGTTGTGTACTCTAAAGTACACTTTGATATCTGTATCTTTCGGTTTGTATGCGTTTAGAAAAACCTTCAAGTCCTGTGCATCAAACCCATCTTCCAGTGTAACTCTTCTGGATATATATCTTGTTTTTGCGTTTCCACCATTTGCGCCAAGTTCACTAGCAATTGTTGCGGCTGCGGATGAACCTCCACCACCAGAAAATGCAAGTGTTGGAGTTTCGTAATATCCAGAACCACCAGCGGTTACTGTAACTCCACTTACTGTTGTTCCATCTAATGTTGCAGTTGCAGTAGCACCAGAACCACCTCCACCTGAAATTGTTACAGTTGGAGCACTTGAATATCCTGTTCCACTATTTGTAACCACTATGTCACTATTTGCAATTGAACCACGATTGATTTCATTTTCTACTACAATCAAGTTGATACGTGACATATCAATTGCAGGAGAAATCTTTGAATCATTCGATGTAAATAATGCACGTAGATAATAATTGTTGGCTGCAAAAGTTACTTGTCCAGTTGAACTTATTGGTGCAACAACTTTTTTCTGTGTCCCAAGTGTGATATTGCGATTTGCAGAAAAACTTGTAAACGCAGAATCAATTTGAGATGTTCTTGATGAATCACTGTTTACTGTTTTTGATTCATCGATTCCTTTGAATGAATACGCAATTGCCGTATTTGAGAATGTCAGTTCACTTGTCGATAACTTGAATACGTCATAATTCACACCTGAAGTATTTCCAGAAAGTGGATTTGCTTCGAGTGAAAGAAATACAGCATGAGTTCCAGTATCAAAATTACAACGATTAACTCTAAACATCATTTGTTTTTCAACGTTTGGTTGCCAGATTGATGAGTTTTGAGGCTCGTAGAAAGATGCAACGAAAGGTTGTTGTGAAACTTTTGTGTCAGTTGTGTTTCTTACTGTCTCACCAAGATTTGCAACGTGTACTGAATAATTTTCAGATGGTGAAGTTAGAACAATTGCATACTCATCTGGAAAAAGGTAAACTGGTGAGTCAAACGTGAATCTAGTAAATGTAGATGATGTTGCAACGTTAGGTGCAGTTGCACTTACATTCACATCAGAGGCATTGACTGTTGTTTCAGAAAAAGGTATGATCTGTGAAGAACTTGGTGCCTCATTTATTACTGGTCTTATTTGTAATGTGACAGGTAAAATAGTATCAACGGAAGAAAAGAAGACATCTATACTACTGACATATACTCCGTTCTCATGAAGATTTCTGTCTACAATAAAAGTTTGTGAAAGTGGATTAATCCAGTTCGTAGATGTTGAGATACGATTGATCGTATCCTGAGTAACGTTCTTTTCTTTGACGTTTTCACGTTTTGGTTCTAGAGGTCTTGTTGATGAAATTCTACCAGTTCGTGATTCCAAAAGTCCTTGAACTCTAAAGATTTTTTCTGCAACTGACTCTGTACTTGCTACAGTATCCGTTGAATTATCTGTCAATCGAAACAATCTTTCACCAACACGATATGTGTCTGTTGGTATTGTCAATTCTCCTGCGACAACTCCATTTTTATCAGCAGTTAATGTTCCACCGAATGCAGGAACATCTGAACCTACCGCTGAAATATTACCATTAGCTTTTGCAGAACCAGTTCCAGTAAATACCTCACCAGTTGTAAACGCTCCAGCGTGTGCAACTGTACCAGAAATAGTTCCAGTTGTTGAACCAGTAATAGCATTCATTGCGGTTGTGATCGTTCCAGAGATACTATTGACTGTAAGAGTTTTGTTTGTATTATTAAACGCTTGAAGTGTTGATGTGACAGTATCAGTTCCATCAGTAAGTGTAATTGTTTCTCCAATTGTCAATCCAGAAGGAGCTACTGACAAAGTTACTTCTTGAGTTATATCAGAAATAAGTACAGTTGATGAATTTTGATACAATGCCTTTGCAGTTGCATTTACGTTTACAGAACCATTGTTGTTTGTCTGCGTAATTGTTACCTGTTCACCTGTGTTCGTATTAAAAACACCAGAATTAGCAGAAGAAGTGTTTGCAGTAAAAGTCAACGCATAAGCGGGTTTTGTATTTCCAGTAACAGATTGATTATCAAAAAATGGGAAAAAGGTCGCATTTGGTTTGATACCCTTTGCAACAAACTGAACTTTTTGTGCTCGTATGAATGGAACAATAGAAACACTTACTGTTCTATTTCCGATTGATCTTTTGATTGTCTCTGGTGGTTTTGTGGAAACAATACCTGTTCGTGTTTTATTCTTTCCTGTTACATTTGCAAAACGAGAGATGGTATTAGAAGTAGCAGATGTTTTTCTTGTCTTAATCAAATTATCATCATTGACCTGTGAACCACTCCAAGTAAAACTCCAATCATCCCATTGTTTTCCAAAACCATTTCCATTACCTTGCACCCAATGATCGTTCAATCCTTCTAGGTTGATGAGAACCAAAGGTCTTCCTGTTTCAGAAAACCAAACATCACTTGCTGGTGAAAGAGACAACTGTCCGTTGAGTTGATTCGTTCCATATGGATTCAAGTTTTCTGTGTTACTTGCAAGAGGTTGCACAACAAGATTTGAAGATGAATAGTTGAGTGTAACCAAATCACCTGTCTTGGTTGTGTTTGCACTTGAACCAGTTGAGTCATGTGAAAACTTAAATGAATCAGCGTAGTAAGAAGGTCGTAACTCTTTCATCTCAAAATCAATTGCGGCTTCAAAATCTGCGTTTGATACATCTCCAATATTATGTCCATTAAAAGAATCAACAAGAATACCATTCTTAAATCTCTCTGTTCCAGTTGCACCATCCTTGATTGAAAGGTCAGATGCTTCTTTTTCTAACAAACTCAATGCGGTATAGTATTCAAGTGAGTCAACACGTTTTTCAATCTTACCAATGTCTCTCATTGTAAATCTGCGATTGTCAATGTATTGTGTGTCTACATCACTTGCATTGAAAGTGTAAGGTGGAATGTCAAGATTGTAAAGTGTCATTGCATCTTCATCATCTGCTGGAAGAATAGGTTCTTCAGATGATACACCCTCTATAACACTAAATACTCTGTCTTTTGTAAGAGTAAGTTTATCTTTTCTTCCAAGATACGATACAACATTTGCTGTTATATTTACATCCGCATCTGGTATCTTGTCGTTTGCTTGTAAAGTTCCAGCTGAACCTATTGATTTGATTGGTCTGAAGTCAATAGAATCTCTGAGTTCTTTTCTTACACCAGTTATTGGTGAAACAAATGCTGGAATTTGTTCGTAAGTTATACCAGTATAAGATTCTACACTTGCAAAACCATCGTTTGTTGAATGTTCAAAATAATCAAAAAGAACAAATATAGTGTTCGCTGGTTTTGTTTGTCCTGCCTTCAAAGTGATAGAACCATGATCTAAAAAGTTATCTTTCTGTCCGTTATTGAAAATATAACGTGAAGTAATATTGTTTACGTGTGCGGTATTACCAACAGCGGCGGTCAAAAGTGCCGAGGTAAATTGTGTTGATGCAGCGGTTCCGTCTGCTGCAACTGCTTCGATAATTGAGTTTATCTGAAAAATATCAGAGACAAGTAATGACTGTGTTCCAGTAAATGGTGCAATCAAAAATTGTCCATTTGCAAGACGATCTGTTGTATTTGTATCTCCACTTATTGTAAGTGTAGAGGCTGCATCCTCTATGTTCGCACCAGCAGCAGGGACAGTTGCACTTCTTAATGTTTTTGTCTTTTCGTTTTGTGCAGTTGTATCTACAGTTGCATATACCTTTGCAGTAAAAGACCCTGCGGTAAACGTATTACCATTTCTAGTTGGAGTAAGTGTAAGTGATGTTCCAGAGTTGACTCCGATAGTTACGTCAACTATCTCACCAGCTGCAATAAAATTTGTTCCAGTTGTGATTGAACCAGCAGAGTTTGCTAGAGATACAGCTGAGTTTGTTGCGTACACAAGATAATTTGCTTTTGGTGACTCAAGTGTTCCAGATGATTTACCTTCTGTCTCAAAAGTAAAGTTAGAAGGTGCAGTAATTGTTGCAGTTGGACCTGAACCAGAAAATGTTGCATCAATAACTTTTTTTGCTTGAAATGTCAGTGCTTCGTTATTCAAACTTTTTACATTATCGATTCCAATGGGAAAAACCAATGAGTTCAAATCAGTATCAAAAAGGGTTGTATTACTTGCTCTATCATTTACATTGACTTTACTTGACAAGTCAATATCCATTGAAGGAGTATTTGCGATTCCGTTGGTAGAGTTAGCAATTGCAAGTGCTTCTATCTCTCTTGTTGAGAAGTTAAGTGTTACTGTATTTGAAATGTCTGCACTTGTTGAGAATGACAAGTTGAGTGTCGCACCACCAAATTCTAGCAATACGTCATCGTCAGCATCTAAAACTCCATCTGTGCTGTCTAAAACAATACTTCCAAGACCATCTTCAAGTCCTACGGAAAAAGATTCTGCATAATCTGTAATTTCTCTTGTTTCTGAACCCAGAGTAATTTTTGCACCATTGTAAGCATCTGCGACTGTTGTACTTTTGGCTCTTTCCAAAGTGATATCAGTTGAACCTGAAGTGTATGGTGTTCCAACATTCATTGTTATTGGTGCAAACTGTGTATCGAAAATATACGCATCAAATATTGCAGTATTACTTACGGCTACGTTTGCAAAATCACCAGAAACGTAGTCAATCTGTCTTATTTTTGTTGTACCAATTTTGGTTGAGTTGTAAGTATTTGCACTTGTTTGAGTGATGTTGTTAGATGTTACAGAGTGTAAATCAAAAGTCGTGGTTAATACCTCTGGATTAAAAACCGCTTCACTACCTAAAGACGTACCGAAATCAAAGTTCGTTACCTTCAAATTATTTCCCATATTTGGGTTGATAGGTAAACTTGTAGTTGTAGTTGTTCCTCTACCTTTTTTGACATCTACGTATTCTACACCAATACTTTCATATTCATAACCTTTTACATATGCTTTGCCTGGTTCAAGAGCAGCAGAAATACGTTCATTGTTAAATAATGTCTGTGAAGTTCCATTACCTAATGCTGTGTTGACAACCATTGAGGTCGAATTTGTAATCGATGTAACATTTGCTGTCGCAGTTCCAGAAGATAAACGAATATTATCACCAACTGCAAAATCGTTTTCAAAATCTGTGAGAACACCAGTAATTGTTGTATCAGACGATGCAAGTGTTGTTCCAGTAGCTCCTTGATGGTCGATAACTTGAATTGGAAATGGTTTGATTGTATAATCACCTGACTCATCAAAAGTTCTTCTTGCGAGTGTTTTTTCAATTTCACCATAGATCGGATACTTTACGTGTTTTGTAGGAACACCACTCTCGACTCTCATCAACTCTATGAAGTTTGCATCTGCATTTGCAGCTACAGGATCAGTTGAAGATGTTTCTTTCTTTGCAAGAGTAAGTGTAACTTTAAAACGATTTGCGCCTGGAGCATTTGCATTTGTTGTTCCAGATGCAGGATCTAACAAAGATGTGTCAGAAGCACTATCTATAATCGCTTCAGTCGTTGTTAATCCAATACGATAAGTTGGTGTATTGTTGTACTTTTCGAGAACGAGAGTTTGAGGTAATACTAATGTGAAAAAACCACCTGTGAAATACACACCACGATTGATACTTACAATCGATGCATCACCTGTTGCACTCGTTGCGGCTACAGTTGCAGTCGTTGTTGTACCTTCAAGATAAACTGTTGAACCAGCTGAAAATGCTGTACCTGAGAGATACTTGAGAATAAGAGTTGGTGCATCTGAACCAACAGAGTTGATTGCAGAGATGACTTGCGCTCGTGTAGTTCCTGCACCTACTGTAGAACTATTGTCATTAATGATTCCTGAAGCAAATGTACTTGCGGTATCTGATGTGGAAAGTTTTAGAAACTGAACTTCTGTGTCAAGAGTAACTTCACCTCCAAGGACTTTTGAACCATCCTTGAACATATGATCTCCAAATCTTGCAACTTGATTTTGGAGAATAGTTTGAAGTTGTGTTAGTTCTCTTCCTTGGACTGCAAATCCTGGGCGGAAAAGAACTCGTAAAAATCCCTTATCCTCATCGAAATCATCATAATAAGGATTTACGTTGAAATCTGTAGTTACATTTGCCATTTATTTTAAAATTCTATGATAAGTTTAATATCTTCTGTTTGGTCAGATGCTCTTGCAACTGGAGCACGATTCTCTATGTAAATAATGTCACCTGAACCAATTTGCATTGAACCATTTGCGACATTTGTCAATACAGCTGACCCACCTGTGTAGGTAAAAGTTGCAGTAGTATTATTTACACCAGTAAATCCACTCGCTGAATTAGAGGTTGTGCATTGAAAAGAACCTGGCTTTCCATCATATCCTGCACTTGCATTTGCACCATTTGTAACGTCAATAACTCTGATCGTACTTGCAGATGCATTTACATCCACTACGTAAGCGGTTGCACCATTTGCACCAACACTATTTTGTGACAGAGTAATATCTCCACTAATAGCGGCAGTATTTGATGTGAAAGTAAATGTTTTAGATTGAGTTGCAGTTGCAGCTGTATATTTTGTAAATGCACCATCAGAATTGGGATCTGTCAACAATCCAATCTTACGAAAATCATTTGTTGTGGTAAATGCTCCAGATTCATCTTGAGTCAATTTTGAGTTAATCATAATAAAATATCCACCCAATTCTGTAACAGGGTCATATCCATGACCGCCCTTTGGTGGAATGATAGGTGTTACGGCTGCACTTGCTCCTGCACCTGTCCCTTGTTGAAGAACATTCAAAGTTGCAGTTGTAAAACTATTTCCTGAGTTTACTACTGTCACACCACCAACTGAATTAGCAGCAGAACTGTTTGCTGTCAATACAATTTCTTGTCCGTGCCCGTCACCGATAATCTGTGCAAAAGGTGCTACGTTAGCAGTGATTGTTCCAGAAAGTGTAACTCCTAAAGTAGAGTCAAGAGTGAGAGTCGCTTGAGAAGTTCCTGAATTATAAGAACTGTCTGTAACTTTTCTCACGTATGATGATCCACTATAAGTGAAGTAAACCGAAGAGTTATTATATTTGTCATCATCTGTTAAAGTTGGAGATGAAAGGACAAGAGTTGTTCCTGTTCCCGATGCAATTGAAATATTATTTTCAAAGTGATAATTTGCACCATCATTAGAAATTACAAATACATCTAATGCACCATCTACTGCATTAAATTCGATTGTTGCTTGATCTGAACCATCGTTTTTTGTTCCAGAAGAACCAAGTCCTCCTGCGGTTCCTGTGTTTCCAAGTGCATTTGCATCACGGAGTTGTTTAACAGGAATATAACCAGATGTCACAAATTTTAGAGCATCAGCGGCGGAGACAGAATACATATACTTCCATATGTATCCATCTGCAAGTGCTGCAGGAGCTCCTGCGGTTGTGGTTGTTGCAGTTGGTTCCGTTGTTGATGGTTGTGGAACTCCTGCTTCCGACTTATTATTGAATAGACATTTGTAAACATTAAAGTTAGTGTTCATCACATACATTGGATACAAAGTTCCTGTTCCAGAACTGATAGTTTGTCCTGTTCTTTCAGCTAGGAGATTTGTCATTGTTTCTGTATGGTCGTACATTGAGTAATGTCTACCAGAAGTCCAATTGTGTCTGGTGACAACGTGACTTACATCAGAGGAAGCAACTTTCTTGGCCGCAATCATGTCCTTCCAGTGAGTGTAAGATGTATTTGCTGTTGTATCTGATGAAGGGTTTGTAGCAGTTGCAGGGTTAGGTACGTTTGTATCACTATAAGAACCAGACCATGCATCTGATTTACCGATGAAAAGATACACATTTGTATTCAACAATCCTTGTGCATCCGTTACTGAAGTTCCTCCAAAAAGTTCAGTTTCGTCAAACATTTCACGAAACTGCTTTGCGTTGTGAACTCTAAAATTTTGTGTTACTAGTGCGGCCACTTTTTTCTCCTAAAGTTTATTCTGATATATTTATACGGAAACTCTTTGGTCAACTCTGTGTTTGAAATATCCAAATCCGTTATTATTTTCATGCGGTTGTGCTTTGTAATCAAATGGCTGATCGAAATATAGAACACCTTTTCTAAATACAGAATCTTCCATTTCTATTTTACCATTGTCTTCTAAAAGAATATTGTCTTCACCAGAGGAAGAATCTGATTCATCTTCAAGGTAGGAACCCATCACTACTTTTGATTGTGCTTCTGTCAACATAATATCTGCATATCCACCTGAATCTTGTAATAAGATTCCTGCATCTATTAGTACAATTCCTAAACCAGAAGTTGTTCCACTATAAGTTCCTGAAGTAGTTGGTACTCCATCTTCAAGCAATAAATCATCCCCATCCTCTAACAGTATATTAGATTCAATTGCAATTCTACGTTCTTGAAATATTAGAGTATCGTCTGCAACTATAGATGATAAATCATCAGTAAAATGATGAAATTGATAATGATCAATTTGATTGTCAACATATTCTCCAATAAACTCTCTACCTAACAACTCAATAGGTAATCCAGATGATGCAGTTTTACTTGGTCTATATACTTTTCCTTGAGTTGAAATTGTCAAATCAGATGAATCAACATCATCTGAATCAAAATCTAAGGTGCCATAATCTGTTAGAGAGATTGGATCTTTAAGTGTAAATTTTGCAACATCCTCTGTCAATATGTGGTCATCATTTGACTCTGATAATAGAAAATTACCATCCTCTAGTATTAATGATGAGTTTTCTATGTCTACATCTTGTACAGAGAAAAGTTTACCATTTATAGCATCTGTATTTGAACTTTCATTTAGAATATTGGAACTATCTTCTAGTAATAAATTATCACCAGCATCCGATGTTCCATCTGAACTATCGATTAGAATTGTGCTTCCAGTAAAGTCATCTAAGAAAATTTCATCATTTTCATGGAAGAAGTGTGGGTCAGATGTCACGACCTTTGTCACTGGTTGTTCTGCTAGTAATTGATTATTGTCCTCTAGCAGAAGAACACCACCATCAGCTTCAGTTGCAGTTTCTAAATGAAGTGCTGGGTCATTTGTGATAGAGGTTATATTTTTAACAGACAGTAAAGAAAAGAACTCTGCTGGAAATCCATTTGTTGATAGAACTGTTTGTAGATATTCAATGATACTTGCAGTTGATTGAACAAGTGTCTGCAAAAAGATATCCATTTGAACTTCTTTTGCAAGTTCAACTTCAGCAGTCACATAAAGATTATTGAGAACTTCCGATATCAACTGAAATGATAATTCACGATATTGTGTAAGACCATTGTCAAGTGTCGAATTGATATTATTCAATCCCCTATCAAACATTTCTGCATTTAACAATGTCGCAATCGCAACTTCACCAAAAAGTTTCAATCCAGCTGGATGTAATAATTTCAGAACGTCTTGTTTCCATACGTCAATAGAATCGGATGTTTGAATTACATATGAAAAATCTTGATAGTAATCATTATCTTGTATTTTCTTCTGAGAACTTGGTTTTCCTGAGTCATCAGTAAACACACCCGTTTTTGTTCTTGTTGCAGTCAATACTGGTGAAAGGTTTGCCGAAACGGAACCAGATGAAGAAGAGTTTGTTGTCGCAGTTACAGTTGGATCTGTGATGTAACCAAAACCTCCTTCACTAATTGTAATTTCAGTAATTTCTCCACCAAGTGTTCCTATTGTAAAGGCTGCATTTTTTCCTTTAAGTCCACCATAATCTGTATCTGGTTCAAAAAGGTCTTCATAATAATCATTTGTGATACTTACAGTTGGAACTGATTCATAACCACTTCCATGAGATGTGATTGAAACTGCATTGATTCTACCAAATGTCTTAGTGTCGAATGTCATTGCATCTTGAATAGATGAACCAATCGCTGCGTTATTGAAATCAGAACCAAAAGAACCATTAAGAGAAATGTCAGTAGTTACAGTTGTGAATGATGCATCATCAATTGTCACTGACAAAGCGCCTGTGATTGGAGATTCGTTTTCATCGAATAGAAAAAGTGTGTCTCCGTTTGCAAATGCAGTATATTCTTTTGGAATGGCTGCGGTTTGACCAGAGTCCGTATATTGCGCTCCAGGCGCCTCATTTGCTCGGTCATAAACTCTTATCTCAGAATTTGTGATTGAGATAACCTCACCTGCTTTTGTTGCACTTGCATAAGTCGAATCATTTGCAACAAGAAATCCTGCTTGAACTGCAACGTTAAAAGGTAACGCTGTAGATGCACCTGCTAAATTAAATGAGATTGTTTCTACAGCAGATAATAGTTGGGATGTAATTACACTAAGATTATAAGTATCTCTCAGTTGAGTGACTTTTGCTTCTGCTGTTACATCTGCATTTGTTCCTGTGTTGTCAAAGGTGAACGTATCATTTACTTCATATCCATTACCATCATTTGTCGATGTCATAATGGTGACTTCATCACCAGATGTGTTTGCAACTGTGGCAACAGCACCAAAACCCTGAAGTGTCGAATCTGTAATTGTTATTTCATCAGCATTATTATACCCTGCACCACCATCATTGATTGTAATGTCTGTCAACTGTCCTGTGATTGTAGCAGAGATAACTGTTCCTGCAGCCGTTGTTGCAGTAATCGTTTCACCAAGAGTAAAAGTTCCACTCGCATCTGTGAGAACGAGTTCGATAATTGGAATTGTACCAAGTTTTCTGTCAGTAACATTTGATACAAACGCTGTAGATTCAGATGAACCACCAGTAATTGTAAGACCATTAAAAGATAGATAAGTTGCATCATAGATTAACTGAACAACTACGTCTTGTGACCATTTACCATCTGATACTTTAAGAAGGTCAGTTTTTGGAAAGTAAAAATCTACGTTTTCCTGTCCGTAAAGAATACGAAACAATGTTCTAAAAGAATTCTCACTTCCCTTTGACCGATAAAAATCTTTTAGGTGTTGTATAAACTTTCTTAGGTCAGTTGTGGATGATTGACGAATATTTGGATAAAACTCTTTCTTGAAGAACTCAAGAACACCATCAGAGGTTTGTGATGGGTCTATTAACGTAGTGAAGAGTTTTAATGCGTTGACAGGATTTCGTGTAACAGATGTAACACTTCCATATGCAGAAGAAGTACTACCAATTATAGTTTCCTCAGCTGCAAAGTCAAGTGTATTCGTAGGTTCTAAGAAAAGTTTATTCAGACCAGAGTTAGCACCCGTTCCTTTTACGACAGCAGTTGCACCAGATGTTTGACCTGTTACTGTTTCACCTACTGTAAAAGTAAATGCATTTTCATAACCTGTTACAATTTCATATGGAACAACAATTGTCTCAAGAAACTCAAAATAGTTTTTGACAAATTTTTCGTAGAGAGGAAAATCCTCACCTATAAAAGAGGGAAGTTGTTCCGATACTTGTGAAACAGCTTTTGCAGTGACTTTTGCAGACATGATTCTCTATCAGTAGGTTGTACTCAATGTACCAGATGTGGTTCCAGTTGTGGTTGACGAAACAGTACCAGTTGCACTTGTGGATGTTACAGTTGTTCCTGTTCCAGCATCATCTTGCATTGTGACAGTAATATTTGTATTTGCAATATCAAATAACTGGTTTCTTATTGGTATCAAATCATTTACCGATGGTTTAATCGTAAACTCAAGTTCTGAACCAGTAAATGAGTTTGGTCTAAATGATGACAATGAAATGTGACCATTGGAATAAGTTACTGTTCCTGCATTGTTTGAAAGTAGAACTTTTGTTGAACCAGACAGATAGTAAATCCTCATAGTTCCGTTTACATCATCAAAAAAAGCAGAATTGTAAGTGTTACCAGCTGCATCAGTAAAAGAAAATGCAGATGATACTACTGCACCTTCGTAAGTTGTCGATTCACTAAAAATTGGATTGTTAAAACTTATAGTATAAGTATTGTTTGCGGTTGTTGAAGGAACTATGCCCTTCTTTGCAGTAATTGTCGTTAAGTTATTAACAATCGATGTATCAGTATTATCAATTCGTGTTGACAATGTTGAATATCTAAAAATAGAACCAAACTTGAGTAAATTTTGATCTTTGTAATCGTTTATTGTGGTTACCACTTTCTCTGCAATGGCACCTGAAGAAAGTGTTGTTAATCGTGAGTCGTACTTTACAGTCACACTCATAATCAAATCTATGATGTCTGGGTCCACAACCTCTGGTGTAATTGACATTACATTGTAACTTGAAACTGCTGATTTAATCAATGCGATCTGAGAAGTTGAAAGAGATGTTGCACCCGCCGGTTTTGCGGAAATAAAAACTTTTCCAAATGCTGGAGTTTCATTGTCTTGTCCACCCCAAACTGAAACACTGTCGAGTCCAGAAACCTCTCTTTCTACAATTGACTTATAGTCATCAGTTGTAACTGCACGATTTTGTGTCTCGAAAGTTTTTGGTGCATTGAACTTAATACTTTCGACTGTCTCTCTGTTCAATCCACCAGCAGCTGCATTTGATGTTGCAACCGAAACTGTAGAGTATCCACCCACTGTGCCAGATGCAGAAAATGTATTTGCACCATTTACATCTGCACCCTCTGTCACAAGACCAGAAAGAAGTATGATATTACCTGTGATTGGTTTTCTTCCCAAAACACCATCTCCAAACTCAACCTCAAACTGACCACTTGTGTCTTCAGATAAGAAATAGACGTTAGAAGTGGAGTTGACTGTTGTTATATCTGTCGCTAATGTATAAACTGCTGTGTTTGTATCAGTCGCCGATTCTTGTATTGTAACTGTTAAAGTGTCCGTATCTGTATTTTCGTTTGGAAGTAGAAATTTTTGTTCTGTGTTTGCAGTATTCGCTGTGTATCTAAATGTTACTGGTACTCCTTGTGTTAACTCCACTCCCGATGCAGTGTAAACTCCATTTGCTGGTGTGATTGTATGAGAGTTTGATGTGCAGAAGATGTATGATGTTCCATTGACAGTTGAGGTAAATTGTGTGTTCTTGTCAATAGTGATGGTCGCAGGAGAATCGCCTGGTGTTACTGTAATCGCAACATTTGCTTTTGCACCTCTTGAAGACCTTGGTGTATAACCCAACATCGAGGCTTTTGCGACAACTGAATCTCTTAACTGTGCAGAATCAAGAAATGCCTCACTTGCAAGCATATTGATATAATAACCATTGTAGTAGGTATTGTAAGATAAAACATCTAACATCACTGAAATTGCAGACCCTTCAAAGTCATGGTCAGAAAATTCACTTTGAGATGCAAAGTAATCTTTTAAATTGCCTTTAATAGCATCAAAATCTAATTCTGTAATATTAAGTTTCGTGATTTCTGCCATTATACTCGTTCAAAATAGGTTTCTAATTCTTGTGGTTCTGCTTC
>CEUI01020799.1_pt1 | contig 16124 bp, 19 predicted proteins | sample 531411 | NCBI WGS metagenome assembly CEUI01 (sample SAMEA2622841, study PRJEB7988) | marine metagenome | isolation source: saline water (ENVO:00002010), including
TTTAGTAGTTACTCATGGTGGCACAGTAGATTTCTCAGGACAGGCAAATTCACTCACATTACCAGATAACCAAGCAGCTGCGTTAGACATTAACGAAGGCGGCACTTCATACCTTAAATTTACAACTACAAACTCTAGTGAGAAAGTCGTTGTTGGTAAGGACATGGATACAGGTACTGTTAATGTTACAAGTGGTAACTTCTTAGTTGGTACAGACAAATTTACAGTAGCTTCAGGCTCAGGTAATACAGTTGTAAAAGGTACTGCAAATATTCAAGGAGCAGCAGATTTAGATTCTACACTTAATGTAGATGGTGATACAACTTTAAACGGTGGTGTTACTTTAGGTAATGCAAGTGGTGACGCAATTACAGTAACAGGTACTGCAACATTTACTCCTTCAGCAGACTTTGACGGCGGCTTTACAGTAGCTGGTTCTCAAACTGTTGATATGGGAGCTAACAGAGTAACTAATATAGCTACTCCAACAGCAAGTACTGATGCAACAACTAAAGCATATGTAGATAGTGTAAAACAAGCACTCGATATCAAAGATTCAGTTAAATTAGGTACAACTGCAAACTTATCAGCAACATATAATAATGGTGCTGGAACACTTACAATGGACGCGACTGGTGTCGTAACTATTGATGGTGTAGCAACTGCTCTTAATGATAGAATCTTAATTAAAGACCAGTCTACAGGAGCAGAAAATGGTATTTACTACGTATCAACAGCAGGTGCTGTAGGCGTAGCAGGAATATTTACAAGAGCAACAGATGCAGACGCTAACTCTGAAGTTACAGGCGGAATGTTCACATTTGTTGAAGCTGGTTCAGCTAACGCAGATAACGCATACGTTCTTACTTCAGTAACAGGTACTGCAACACTAGGTACTTCAGCACTAACATTTACACAGTTCTCAGGAGCTGGACAAATAACAGCAGGTAACGGTCTTACAAAATCAGGCAATACACTAGCTTTAGGAGTTGACGATAAAACAATCGAAATCAGCTCAGACGCTGCAAGAATTAAAGGTATCACAGCAACCGCAAATGGAGACATACTCTACGGAGCAAATGGAGCAAACGGTGGTTACGCAAAACTTTCAATAGGTTCATACGACTCAACAAATAGTGTAGGACAATTACTCCAAGTTGGAGCGTCCTCAACAGTCGCATGGTCTAATACATTAGATGGAGGTACATTCTAATGGCACAAGTAATTAAAATTAAAAGGTCAGAAACAGCAGACTCAGTACCTGGTAGTAGTGATTTAGCTACCCATGAAATTGCTATGAATGTGACCGACAAAAAGATCTATACCAAAAATGCGTCAGGCAGCGTAGTATTAGTAGCAAATTATGACTCAACAGCGGCTACTGAAGACGACATTCTGGCGTTGAGTATAGCATTAGGATAGCAACATGGCATCAGCATTTAAAACAGCAACGGCACAAAGCGTAGGCACATCTTTAACAACTGTCTACACTTGCCCTTCAAGTACGACAAGTACAGTTATTGGCTTGTATCTTTGTAATCAAAGCGGCGGCTCAATAGAAGGCTCTGTAGAATTTTATGATGCAAGTACAACTAACCATATTGGCATATTATCCTCTTCCCCAATCCCTAGTGGGACTACTATTGTAGCAATTGGTGGAGATGGTAAAGTTGTTCTGGAAGCTGGTGATATAATTAAAGTACAATCAAACGTTGCAAGCTCGATAGACGTAGTTCTATCGTATCTGGAGCAGACATAATATGGCACTCATAGGAAAAGAAAATGCCCTAGTCTCCACGCTTGAGGCAAATGCAGTTGGGACTACAGAAATTGTTAGTAATTCCATAACTGCTAGTGAGATAGCCGCTAACGCAGTCGGCACATCAGAAATTGCAGCAAACGCGGTAGGCTCTTCCGAAGTAGCGACAAACGCTATCGGAGCGGCACAATTACAAGACTCAGCAGTCACATCAGTAGCAGATAATGCTATTACATCAGCAAAACTAGCTGCAAACTCAGTAGACTCATCAGAGTTAGTTACTGGCAGTATTGATACAATTCATATTGCAGCAGCACAAGTAACATCAGCTAAATTAGCAACTGATGCTGCTACAACAGCAAAGATAGCTGATAACGCAGTAACCAGTGCAAAAATAGCTGAAAACTCTATAGTTTCAGAAACACTAGCACAAAACTCAGTAACTGCTACTCAAATACCGTCAGGTACAATCACAGCTGACTTAATGGCAGCCAATTCAGTGGATACCGCAGAACTAGTTTCTGGTGGTATAGATGCAATACATATTGCATCAGATGCTGTAGTAACAGCAAAGATATTAGACTCGAATGTAACAACAGCAAAGATAGCTGATAATGCAGTTACAGCTGCAAAAATAGCAGATGGAAGTATCACTTCCACTCAGTTAGGAGCAAACTCAGTAGATAGCGCAGAGCTAATATCTGGTAGTATTGATACAACTCATATTGCCGCAAACCAAGTAACAAGCGCAAAAATAGCTTCTAACTCAATTCTAACAAGGCACATTGATGATGACCAAGTTACTGCAGACCAATTAGCGGGTAATTCAGTTACAGCTACAGAGATAGCTGCTAACGCAGTTACAGCAAGTGAAATAGCTGCAAATGCTGTTTCATCTTCTGAACTTAAATCAGATGCTTTATCAGGACAAACATTTTCTGGTAATGTAACACTATCTGGTAACTTAACAGTCTCAGGAACATCAACTACGGTATCATCAACAACTATAACAGCCGCTGACCCACTAATTTCTCTAGCGTCAAATAACAATTCATCAGACGCAGTAGATATTGGATTCTATGGGTTATATGATACAAGTGGCTCACAAGATTTATATGGTGGATTATTCAGAGATGCAGGTGATTCAGGTAAATGGAAACTATTTAAAGATAACCAAGCTGAACCTACAACAACTGTTAATACATCAGGCACAGGATATGCAAAAGCTACTCTAGTAGCAGATATTGAAGGGGACGTAACAGGAACAGCAAGTGCAATAGCAAATAATACTGTAACAGCCGCAAAGATTGTTGCAGCAAGCGTTACAACAGCTGAGATAGCAGCGAATACAATCGCTACAGGAAATATAGCAGATAACGCAGTAGATGCTACTAAAATTGCACAAAATAGTATTTTAACAAGACATATTGATGATGATCAAGTTACAGCAGACCACTTGGCAGATGACTCTGTTACAAGTGCTCAAATAGCTGATAACGCAGTTAATGCCGCAGGCATGATTGCTAATGATTTAATTGTAGCAGACCATATAGCTTCTAACGCTGTAGGTGCTGCTGAAATTGCTCAAAATGTTATAACAGTAACTCATTTAGCAGATTCTGCAGTAGAAACTGCAAAAATCAATGATGACGCAATTACAGCCGCGAAAGTAGCAGATAATGCTATTAACGCTGCAGGTATGATTGCTAATGATTTAATTACCGCGGATCATATAGCTGCAAACGCAGTATCAGCCGCAGAACTCAAATCAGATGCTCTTAGTGGACAAACATTTACAGGTAATGTAATTTTAAGTGGAAATCTAACTACACAAGGAACTTCTACATTTGGTAATGCAACAACTGATATAACCAATGCCGCAGGTGTTCTTGGTATACAAGACACTAACCCACCTCAAAAATTTCACATTGACGAGGTTGGCGGATTTGATGTAGCAACACTATCTACTTCATCTACAGGTCAAACAACCTTAGATTCGATAAGTGCTACTACATTCAGAACTTGTAAATGGTTAGTATCAGTTACTAACTCTACTGATTCAGATTATCAAGCATTAGAAATATTAGCTTTTCATGATGGATCAACTGCATACTTAACTCAGTATGCATCTATATTTGATAATGGAGCGCAAGCTACATTTGACGCAGATATTAACTCTGGAAACTTAAGATTAAGAGTTACTCCTGCATCAACAGACACTATGACATTTAAAGTCATAAGACAAGCAATCGAGGTATAAAATGGGAACAAAACTACAATTCAATGTTGAAGATTCGGGAATAAGTATTGACGGAACAGAAATTGTCAACAGTAGTAGGGAAGTCAGTAATATGGACGTTCCTGGTACAAAAATGACAGGAACTATTGCAGCAGCAAGGTTACCTTATACTGTTACAACAACAGCTCCAACTGGCGTAGGCAGTACATCAAGCGGTCACGTTTGGTACGTCTACTCATAGGAAACTAAATGGCAATTTATGTAAACGACGGGGGAACACTCCGTACAGTACGCTTCCTTGCGGTCAATGATAGTGGCACGATTCGTCGTGTCCATCACGTTTATGTAAATGACGGTGGCTCTCTAGAAGGGCCATTCGATGCCGTCCACAGTACTACTAGAAGTACAAATACTCAAACTACTTATATTTCAGGAACACAAGAAACTGCTTTTAGCACTACTTGTACCTTTGAAACAAATAAGAATACTTCTACAGTTTACGATACTACAAAAAATACCACAACTACGTTTGATACTAGTAAAGATACAACTTGTACGTATACAACTACTAGAAGTACAACTACTACGTTTAATACAACTACAAACTTCACAACAACAACTACGTATAATACTACTAGAGACACTACAACTACGTTTGACTCTACTACTACGTATACGACTACTACAACCTTTGATACAACTACTACAACTACAACTGTATTTAACACAACTACTACGTTTACTACTACAACAACTTATGAAACTAGTAAAAGTACAACTACTACCTATGATACTACAACGACCTTTAATACTTCGTATGACACGACTATAAGTACAACTAGGTCTACAGGCTTTACAAATAGTACAGCTCAGAATACAAATACTTCATATTCTACTAATACTTGTTACTCTACAAATACAAGTTGGAATACTAATACTTCTTGGTCTACTAATACCTGTTACTCTACTAATACTACTAGAAGTACTAATACTTCTTGGTCTACTAATACCTGTTACTCTACTAATACTTCATGGAATACTAGTAGAAGTACTAACACTTCATGGAACACTAATACTAGTAGGAATACTTCAAAGAGTACATCAGGTACAAACTCTACATCAGGAACTAATAGTACATCATGGAGTACAAATACCTCTTGGTCAACTGCATTTACAAATAATACAACAGTTTTGATAGACCCAGAAAGTGGACACCACACATATTCTACTAATACCTCTAGAAATACTACAGGAACTAATAATACTTCTCAGAATACTAATACAAGTTGGAATACTAATACAAGTTGGAATACTTCAAAGAGTACAGGCTTTACTAACAGTACTTCAGGTACTAATAATACTAGTTATGGAACAAGTGGAACTAATAATACTGGGGCCCATACTAATAATACATCAGGTACAAATAATACTGGATTTACTAATAATACAGGCGCACACACTAATAATACATCAGGTACAAACTCTACATCAGGCACTAACAATACAGGTGCCCATACCAATAACACGACGGTAACAGTAGAAACAACTTGGAATACTAATACTGCAAGAAATACTAGTTATGACACTAGCTTTGCTACTTCTAGGTCAAGTTCTAGAGCAACTTCAACAAGTAGGTCTACAACAACAACTTATGATACTACTAAAGATACAGATACTACTAGAAGTACTGAGACAAGTAGAAATACAGTATCTACTTGGGCAACCACACTTGGAACAATTACAAGTAGGGCAACTGCTACAAGTAAAACAACTACTTGTACTTTTGAAACAAGTACAACTACTGCAAGCTCTAGAGCAACTGCTACAAGTAAATCTACTACATGTAGCTTTGAAACCGATAAGACTACTTCAACAACTTTTGAAACAAGTAGCACAACAGGGTCTGTGTATGAGACAAGTAAGACAACATCTTGCACATACAATACAACTAGAGCAACAGACACTACAATTACAACGGATCATTTGACAACTATTGCAACAGCAACAGGAACAAATATCTTTGAAAGAATAACAGCGTCTCAAGCTGGAACTATATTCGATACTGAAGTATCAAGCGCTTCTGATGTCGGGGCTTCCTATTGGGACGGTTCATCATGGAGCTAATATGGCAAAAGACGTAAAAGAGAAAAAGCATTGGTCTAACGATTATAGGAACAATGAGATTGACGCAAAATATGTAAATAATAAAATGGAAAGCTTAATGGCAGCCCTTTTTGATACAATAGGCGAAAACGAAGAAAGAATAAAAGATTTAGAATATCAAGTTCATAAATTAACACAAAAAGTAGAAGGATAATGGCTTTAGAATCCTTATCCATTAACGAAGAGTTAGGAGATATTCCTACTCATTTTATGAAATCTGGTAGCTGTATGCCACCTAAGGATAGGTTAAATACACTCCATAATTTTCAGAAACGAGTTCTTCCTAAAGAGTATAGGAACGCAAAATTTGAGTATGACCTTTGGTACAACACAAATGAACTCCATACCATTAGAAATTGGTTATATACAGATTTTCTAGGTGGTGGTATTTACATTCGTGTAAATACAATAAAGATAAACGATCGAGTTATGCATAGTATTGCTGATTCAGACATAAAAATTGACGAAGATAGAATACAAAAGATAATCGACGGTTTAGAAAACAAGTATACTTTAAAAGTAAACAGGACAGCTTATGATAAAGTTGTATTTCCACCAGGCAGTAATTTAATACAAGGTGGAAAGAATGTTTTAGACTGGAAGAAACTTGATAAAAAAATAGAAGAAGGTTTTCTAATTAAGCCACACCCTATAACTGCTCATGTATGGATTGCTAAATATAAGGGAAGATACGGAGCAGATAAGATAATAGATAAAAAGTATGGTGGACACGAAATTCTTGAAAGATGTACTGATATAGCTTTCTGCCCTAATAGTCAAATGGGAATAGAAGGATTATTACTTGGTAAGAAGATTCATTCGGTAGCAACTCCACGAGTAGCTAGAGAAAAGAATCATCTAACTTACGAAGCAATATATCAAGGTATAGCTGGAAAAGACTGTGGTTCAAGAACAGCACTTTTAAAAATATTGTCTAGTAAAAGGTCTGGCATAGTGTTTCATTTTGATAACGATGCAGAAGAACGAGTTCAAAGATATCTTGAACAATTTTGGGAATATACAGTAAAATGATAGATATAGTAATATTAACAGAAGAAATAAATACAGAGTTTACGCTCGCCTCTCTACTGAATAAGTCGGAGAACTTCCGCTTGCACCTATTTAATAGGCATGGAATATTAAATGAAAAAATGCAACCTACTATTAAGTGGGCAATGGAAAACTTTAGAGAAGTATATGTATACCAGACTCCTTTTGAATTTAGAGGAGAAAACTCACAAAGACTAGCTAGAACTATTTTACAATTTAAAGAACATTGGAAAGACAAGCAACCAAAAGGACTACCTATTGAAAGAGTAATAGTTCATACCAGAGGAGCAAGACTATTTAATGGTAAGTTTGCAGGAAATGTTCCTACAGTTAAACAGATGGGAAATAAAGTTGCTTTCTTGTCTAGGCAGTTTCAATATCTTGACCACCCTTTTTATGGCAACTATTATAAAATTTTAGATATAAATGCCGAAAAAGATCACTATGAAGAAGATTTTATTTTACTTAATTGGCATAGATTTAAAGATATAGAGAACTCTCATTTCTTTGGATACGGTAAAGCAACTAGATTCAGAGACCCAACTGGAAAGAGATGGCTAGCAGATGTAGATTCTTTTATATTATCTGCGCATACTAAAACTCTTATGAAAAATCTATTAAATATGGAGCATGGTTGGATGCCGCTATACTTCGATATGACTTGTGATACTTTAATTAAGAAAGAAGCTATCGGACCAAAAGATGTAATAAACCATAATATTATGATGAGAAAAGCTTTTTCAGTAAATGCAGATACTACAGACTTATGGCAAGACTATCATCAATTACCAACTTTACACTATATGGCATTTCCTTATGATATGTGGACTGCTCTTATAGATGACATTCCTTTAAACTTAAGAAGGGAAGGACTTAACGAAAGACTTCTACAAAAGGCAGACCATCAAAAACGCTATCTGCGTAAAGTCGTAGAAGCAGGGTACTTACTCGGTAAAATATAATGTTTACTAAGTGGAGGCTTTTACTCGACTTATGGAAATACGAACAGGGCAAACCTGGCAATGCCGACATGGCTGTCCAAGTCATATATCACTTCAACGGCAAATCAAAACAAAATCAAATGCGAGTCTGGGCAGCAACGCCTACAGGCAAACGCTACTTAGCGGGCGAACGAATATTAGACGATATAGAAAGTTTTAGAGAAAGAGACCCTAATACTTTAGGAGCAAAATATCTAGAATTTAGAGATAAGTATAGATTCGGAGAAGTCCGAGATGAGCTACCAAGTATGCAAGACAAATACCCTGATGAATTAGAGGCAGCTTATGGATTATTCATGCAAGACGCTCATGACTTTACTCATGTAATAACAGGATATCCACCCGATACCTTAGGCGAGTTAATGCGAATAAAAGTATATAAAAAATATGAGGGTAGAGGTTGGGCAATCGTTGATTATATGGGCTGGTTATGGTATCATACTAAGTTAATAAAAGAAGTCAAAAAGTACAAAGAACTCACACGCGAGGCTCAGGAGACATCAAGATTCGTAAAAAATTATATACTTGAAGATTGGTTCAAACTTCTAGGTACTCATATCAATAAAGTTCGCCAAAATCTCAGCACCAATTCCTCGATTCTTCATAACTGGGAAAGAACTTAATACTCTAAGATTTCTGGTTTCAGGTCAGAAAGAATTTCCCATTTAATAATCCCATTACGAGACATTTCTAATGCGTATTCTTTTTCTGCGGGGACGTTGTGAGGAATCTCACTAACGGTGTTTCTAGGTAAATGCCAACTGTTAGGGTGCATTTCTCCTACTTTAAATGGGGCACTTTTAGCAAAGAAGTCAAACCCAATGAGTGTAAGACTTTTCCAAACCCATGCTTTTTTAATTAACCATAATAATACTATAAAACCATTTGAAGGTCTGCCCAAAGTTTCATTATTTACATATCCAAACTCATCATATATCTCAAAGAGTTCTTCATCAGAGAACATTGTAAGCCAGTTTCCTTCAACTTCTCTAGGTTTATTCAAATCAATACGAGTACGATTTAATAGTTTAGGTACTTTTATTTTATCTTGATGTTGTTCAGCTCTTAAAAATCCTGAAGCCCACAAGTCTATTCTTTTTCCTATTCTCTTGTTATGAGAGGAACGCGGGTACCCTTTACCCATACGGATAACTACATCAAAAGAATCAATGTGTTCTCCTTTCTCATAATTTAAAATTTCCACAGAATTACCTACAAGGACAACATTCTTGTTCTCTAGTATATCTAGTACTACTTCTAGGTTATTCCCAGCCATTCCATATCCTTTAGCATTTCTTTATCACTTTGTACATCTCTGTAATTTGCCGAATTGTGTACTGTTATTTCGGGTACTTCAATATTCTTTGGTAAATCAACTAAGTATTTAACCCAACTCGCTGCCTCATCATGTGTAAGACATGGCAGTTCTGGGTGGTCTAATAAACCGAAATTGATTGTACTAATACGGCACTTCTTGTCACTATTATAAATAAGATTATTTGATAAATGATTGAGTGCAGCTTTTTGAGATGCATATAAGTATCCTTTTGAAATGTTAGGTTGATGTGCTCTTGAAGATATATTGATTATATACTTATTTTCTTTAGTCCACCACTCTTTATACAAATGATGTAATATTTCTACTTGATTATAACCTATATGAGCATTGTTTATATAAACATCTACATCAAGAGGCAATTCTCTTTCAATTCTACAATGTATAACTTCGTGGTCTTGCAGAGCACCCGCTATGGCTTTTGCTAATCCTGTGCTACCTGTTATTGCTATTTTCATATTCTTGTATTATGTTAAATGATTCTTTTCCAAATAGTGTTCCATCGACACTACATTTATTGCAAGGAGATTGACTTCTATCTCCTTTTGCTAATTTTCGCCTGATTTTCTTCATTGGTTTTCCAAACCAGACATTGTGTAGAGTATCTTGCATTATATTTCCTACTATATGCTCTCTACCCCAATCGTTACTACAGAACAAAACATCTCCATTCCAATCTACAAACATTTTGTAGAAAGGATAATGGCACGGTTTTCCTTGCAAAGATTTTATATCGCTTTCCTCTATACCGAGCCAATCGATTGTGCCGCTTCTATTATTTAAAATAAGTCCATGATCTTTCATACTCCAATGCATACGATACTTATATCTGTCACTTGGGATATCACGCATAACTTCATCGAAATGTTCCATTTGATGCGCTCCATCATACAAGTTAATATATAATAAGGATAAACCATTTTCAAACAGAGAATATGCATACTCTGATGTCAATTTGTCCCCATTGGTATTACATTCGATTATGTTGGAATCGAGATGTGTTCTAAAACTTTTTATTATTTCAGGAAACTCTGGGTTGAGTAAATTTTCTCCAAAGCCGCTAAGAGAGATTTTGCCACGATAATAATTACGGGCAAGTTCCTTAGATATGCTTTCTGCACCTTTCGGAGTCATGTGTAAATTCCTGTTAGGGAAAACTTTTGGGTCATGTCTCGGGCAAAAGACACAAGTTCGATTACAAAGTTCGGTAGTATTAACTTCGACTGTTAGAATCGAATTGAGTGGGTCAATTGGCTCGTTCGAGAGTCGCTTGTGATGTGCAGCTTCCTGTTGTCGTCTGTGTTCAAGAAAACTAAACTGATCGTGTTTCATTAAGGATAGTTCTCCATTCTTCAGCGTACGGCTGGTCTTCATATCCCTTTAGCCATGGCCCACCATCTGTAAAGTGAACTGCTTTCGGTTCGTGAATATCATAATAACCAACCATGTTATTATAAGTTGCGGGCAAACTGCCTACGCTGTTTGTCCATTTAAAACCATGCAAATCACCCGCTGGGGCTGAATTTACATAAGTCGGGCCTATCTCCATTTCATCACAGTTAATATACATTAGAGATGACCAATATTTGTAAGGATATGGACGATTAACTTTACCGTCCATTTTAATTTTATCTTTGGTAATGAGTTCAGGGTGTTTTACTACGAAAACGTCATGCTCATCACTTTGATACTGTTCTAATTCAGCAGGGTCACAGCGCCACATAAAGTCGCCATCACAGAATAAAGCCCACTCCTGATAATTTGCTAAGTAAGGAACTAAGAATCTAGAGAAAGCAAAATCTGTTGCTTCGCCTTGATAAGGTCTTTTATACTCCTCTATATGTGCTTTCCTTACTGGTTGTATATGATGTAAACACGAGAATCTTTCGATACTCGCTTTACACACCTCATACATCTCAGGGTGCGCCTCTTCATAACCTATGAAGATTTTCATGGTTAGTCTGTAAATTCTGGGTCTTCTTTACTAAGTTCTTCTCCCAACTGATTGATGTAAGCCTGTCTACCTGTACTTATAATAGCTTGCATGGTTTGTAACCTTTGCATCTCTTGGTCTGCTACTTGAATGTGGTGGACTACTGCTTTATGGTCATCACTCAATTGGTCAATTACGTATTCGTTACCGTCAATAGTTATAGTTGGTATTGTATCGCTCATTTGAATATATCCTGCCAATTTCCTTGTGTACTAGCCTTAGCATACTCGGTAGCACGGTTTTCAAAAAAGTTGGTATGCTCAACCGCATTTAATTGCATATCTATCCAAGGCAAAGGGTTAATTGTAGACTTAAAGATTGCTTTCATTCCTAATCCTAAAAGCCTTCTATCCGCAATATAACGAATATATTCCTTTACCTCTTTTGCTGTAAGGTCTGGTACTGTAACTTTATTAAAACATACATCAATAAATGCATCTTCTAGTTCTACAGTTCTTTCCGCAGCACAATAGATTTCATACTTTAGTTTGTCAGTCCATAACTCTGGATTTTCCTGCATAAAAACTCTGAAAAGTTGGGATAATCCCTCAACATGTAAGGACTCATCTCTGATACTCCATGTAACAATTTGTCCCATTCCTTTCATTAAATTATGTCTAGGATAATTTAGAAGAATAGCAAAACTACTAAATAGTTGTACTCCTTCTGTAAATGCGCTATATACTGCCATTGTTTTTGCCATGTTATAAGGAGTATCCATATTAAAGTCGATTAGATACTCATGTTTCTCCATCATAGCTTCTATATCAAAAAACTCTTGGTACATATCATCTGACTTACCTAAAGTTTCGAGTAGAAGGGAATATGCTTCTTGATGTACCGCTTCCATAGCAGCAAATGCAACTAGCATCATTCTTACTTCTGGTTGTTTAAATGTAGGCAAGTAGTGGTGGGCATATCCTCCACATACGTCTACATCTGCCTGAGTGAAAAACTTAAAAATATTATCTAATAATAGTCTTTCCTCAGGTGTTAGCTTCTCCCTGTAATCTTTTATATCATCTTGTAATGGCACTTCTTCAGGTAGCCAATGCATTTGTTGTTGTTTTTTATAATTTTCAAATGCCCAAGGATATTGAAAAGGTTTGTAGTATTCTCTTTCTTTTAATAAACTCATTTATCCCTCACAACTTAAACATTCTTCTTGTTCGAAGATAATTTCTCTCTTAGCCTGTTCGGCTACGTTATCTGCTCTACCTATTGCTTCACTTCGCAAGTAGTATAGAGTCTTTAGATTTTTTGCCCATGCTAACATATGAGCATTGTGTAAATCACCTTTGTTTACATCAGGCGGGAAAAATAGATTTAATGACTGACTCTGACAGATATACTCTTGTCTTTGTGCAGCATGTTCTACTAACCATGCTTGATTAAGTTCTACAGCGGTTTTAAACACATCTTTTTCTTCTTCACTTAGAAACTCTAAATGTTGAACACTACCTTTATTAGCAATAATACTTTTCCATACTTCGTCTGTATCTTTCGTATGTGATTTTAGTAATCCTACTAGATATTTATTTTTCAATAAATTACTTCCAGACTTTGTTTTTTGTGTAAAAGCATTTGCTCTAAAAGGTTCTATACTTGGACTCGTATTTCCACATATAATACTAGAGCTCGCATTTGGAGCTATAGCTAATAAGTGTGCATTTCTTACTGTACAAGTATCATCATCTGGACAAGCTCCTTTCTCTTGTGCTAATTTGCGTGTAGTTTTATCTGCTTGCTCTTTAATTTGAGAAAACATCTTTATATTAGCAGCTTGAGCTTGTAAAGATTCAAAAGGAATTCTATTCTTTTGTAGATATGCGTGAAAACCCATTGCTCCCAATCCAAGACTCCTTTCTCTTTCAGCACTAAATTTAGCTCTATGTAGCTGGTCAGGTGCTCTTGCAATAAAGTCAGTTAGAACATTATCTAACATTCTGATTAAATCGGGAATGAATGCGGGGTGTTTACTCCATTCATCATAGTATTCTAAGTTGACTGAAGATAAACAACACACCGCAGTTCTTTCTTCGTCTGTAGCGAGAGTAATCTCACTACAAAGATTCGAGTGGTTTACAACTAAGCCTTTCTTTTTCTGAAACTTTGGTAATTCTGCATTTACGGCATCTTCAAACATTATGTAAGGCTCTCCTGTTTCCATTCGGTTTTGTAAGAGTTTAACCCACAAAGCTCTAGCACTTACGGTTCGTTTGACTTGTCGTGTGTGAGGATCAACCAAATCCCAGCTATCATCATAATCAGGATACTTTGTAGCGGCGTGTATTGACTCCATAAAACTGTCTGGAACCACAACACCGTGATGTAAATTGATAGACTTGCGGTTAGTATCACCACCAGTAGGTTTACGAACATCTAAAAATTCCTCTATTTCGGGGTGAGACATATGTAGATATGCTGCGTAGCTACCCCTTCTAGTTACGCCTTGTGAAAATGCTAACATTTCCGCATCAACAACTTTTACAAAAGGTATTACTCCTGTGCTTTCTGAGCCTTTGGAAGTTTTCGTACCTTGTGCACGAACATCACTCCAATGCCCACCAATTCCACCACCAAATGATGATAGAAATGCATTCTCTACGTAATGATCTGTAATACCTTCTCTGCTATCTTCTACATAATTTAAAAAACAACTTATGGGAAGTCCACGAGTAGTTCCACCATTAGACAGAACAGGAGTCGCAAACATAAACCATAGTTTACTAACATAATCATACAACCTTTGTGCATGAGCATCGTCATCAGCAAAAGCCATTGCAGCTCTCGCAAATGCTTCTTGGGGAGATTCCTCGCCCGGAACCATATATCTATCTTTTAGAGTTGTTATTGCAAACTCGTCAAGATTTTTATCTTTACTGTAATCTATTTTAACTGACATAATTTCTTACTAATCCTATAATTTCTTCACTCTTACCAAGTACTTGTGCATCAGTATCATATGTCAAATCCATCAATTCTATATTTCTAGCAAGATTATCACTTCCAAACTCGTTTAAGTTTTGCATGAATTTATATCTGCTTTCAATAGGAAGTGAGGACATAATATCAAATACATCTCCATAGTCCGCTATTAGACTACTAGCACGCTTTGGTCCAATTCCATTTACTCCTGGAACGTTATCTCCCTTATCTCCTGTTAGACACTTAAAAGTTAAGTATTTATCAGGTTCAAAATCGTAATGTTCGTCCCAATTACCCATTGTTGTCTCTTTTCTAGTTACGGTAGAGAACCGTGAAATGTTCTCATTAACAAGCAAGTCCCAATCCTTATCTGAGGATACTAGCCATATTTCTTCTAGCCCTAATTCTTCTCTTGCTTGACAAATTACCGCTGCAATGTCATCAGCTTCTACACCATTATATTTAATAGTAAGATAACCTTTTTCATTACATAATTCAACAGTTTTTTGAAACTCTCCAAGAAAGTTTAAAAACTCTTGTTTTTCTTCTTCTGTTTGGTCTGCATACCGTTCTTTACGGTTTGCTTTGTACTCAGGATCGATTTCTTTTCTATAATCACTTCCTCCATCTCCAAGTACTACTATTTCTCCGCAGTTATATGATTTGGCGAGACTTTCTATTGTCCTCACATATTCTACTTTGAAAAATTCTTTTTTCTGATGTTTCCACCTAAAAGCTAAGTTGAGACCATCAACTATAAGCAGATTCCCATTAGGAGTCGGCTTTGCTCCAAGGCTCGTAAACTCTATCGCCATTTGTCCATTCCTGTTTTTCTTTTTCTAACCACTTTTCAGCAAGACATATGTATGCATCAAGCCATGATATATACATATATTCCACATTCTCTGGTTTTCGGATTGTTGATACAAAAAATTGTGCATGGTTGGCTTTGAAAAACAAGACTGGCTCTAGTTTACTATCAGCCGCCTGTTGTGTAGTCTTTGCCCACCATTGCACAAAATTATTACTTTTATTCGTAAAAACTTTTGTAGAGATAGCGTCATCTCTATAAAATTTTACTTCAATTAGGAACTTATTTATATGATGTTTTAACCACAGGTCTCCTTTTATTTTACCTGACCCAGAGCCAGGTGTTTGTTCAAAAGGTAATCCCGTGTGTCTAGTTAGCATATTGCAAACTAGCAGTTCAGCCTTATGGCCTTTCTGTCTGCTGTTTACCATTAAACGTTATCGTTTAAATATTTGATTATGTTATCTACTTTGCGGAGTTCAAACTCTTGAACTGCGTCATCTGGAATTTCAATATCATATTCCTCTTCCATACACATTACTAGCTCTACAATATCCAAGCTGTCTGCTCCGTAGTCATCTAGTAAATCTCCGCCAGGTTCTACTGTACCTCTGGCTATACCTAATGTATTATCTATTAAAATACATAATCCTTCCTTGTCAATAGTCATAATCTTGTTCTAACCTCTCTCTATATTCTCTTTGCCTAATTTTTACTTTTTCAATATCTGGCAACTCGTGCCAGTCACACAATTTGCAAGTAACTCCCGCTGGGATATACTCTCTGCGCTCTGGCTTATGAGGGCAGATATGTAGCCAAAATGTGTCTCCATCTTTCATTTTTT
>CEUI01007534.1_pt1 | contig 16098 bp, 20 predicted proteins | sample 531411 | NCBI WGS metagenome assembly CEUI01 (sample SAMEA2622841, study PRJEB7988) | marine metagenome | isolation source: saline water (ENVO:00002010), including
TATGGAAGGTGTTAGTGCATCTGCTCAAATCAAAGGTATTGAAAAGGAAATAGATAGAAGAGCACAAGAAGCTCCTCCTAAAGAAAAGCGTATAACTTTAGAGCAACAAAAACAAATCAATGAAGCGTCTTTTGAATTAAAAGAATTACAGGATATGGGTGTTAATATAACTAGACATCCTACTGACCCTGATAGAATAGGTGAAATAGAAGTTCCACAAGAATTAAGAAATAAAGGTGTAGGAACTAGAGTAGTAAATGCATTAAAGAAAGAATTTAAAGCTAAGGGTAAAGATTTTATAAATATAGTAGCTAAACCAGAAGCTCAACCATTCTGGAGTAAAATGGGCTTTAAGGTTTATGGTAAAGCAGATAAGACTGTTAAAGTTGATGGTAAGGATGTATATCCAAACCTAATGAGATATGACCTTAAAGAAGAGCCAGAGATGGATACAGATGAATTTAAGGTTAGGGTAGGTGCATCCAAGAAGAAAGCTCTTATTCAAAGATTGGATATGCTAACCTCTAAGTTTGCAGGTAAGATTAAATATGAAATGTTTGATACTGCTAATGAAGACGTTAAAAAGCTTATGAGCCTTCATGGAGTTAAAGATATTGATAAAGCAAGTGCTTGGTATTATAATGGAAAAGTTTATGTTATAGGAGATAGGTCTACATTATCTGAGCCATTCCATGAATTCTCGCATCCATTTATACAGGAGATAAAAAAGTCTAATAGAAAGCTATTTGATAATATTTATCAAGGTATAGTAGACAGCCCTCAATCTAGAGATTTTATAAATCATGTTGCATCTGAGTATAAAGAATATCCAATGGATAGTGATGACTTCAAAGAAGAGGTTATAGTATATGCATTAGAGCAATCTTCAGAAAAGAAATACAGCTCAAAGAATTCATTTGTTAAGGCAGTTAATAAAGTTTGGAATTGGATTAAGGAAAAGATATTTGGCAAAGGTTGGAAGTCAAGCTTAAAGGTTAAAGATTTAGAACCAAACACAAGTTTAAGTGAGTTAGCTGATATCATTGCAGAGGAAACAGGACAGACTATTGATTTAACATTACCTGAGATAGTTAAGGATATTACTCCTGCTAAGCTTAAAAAGATGATTGATGAGCATGTGCCTAATTCTCAAGAGCAGGTAATTGAAAAGTTGAATGAAGAGCTACCTTATATAGAAGAATATGGAAAAGCTAAATCTAAATATTTAAGAATCCTATTTAACGATACTTATAAGTTCCTTAAAAGATTAGCAGATAACAACAATCAAGTATTAGATATGCAAAGCTTTTCATCTGTAATGTTAGATAGCCTTCAAGCTTATGGTTTAAGAGAATCTTATGAGAGTTGGGCTAAAGAGAAATTCAAGTATGTTAAATCTAAAAATGAACGTAGAGTTGGAGATAGATACCTTCCTGTTGAAGATATTACAAGCCAAGTTGTTGAGATATTAAACGAAGAACATAACAATATATTGAAAGTTGGAGACAAAAAGTATTCTGATGAGAAAGAAGGAAATACATTATATGTTAAGCAGCTAAATGTTTATCTAAGTGAGCAGCAAATAAAAAATATTAGAGCTAAAGCCAAAAGAATGACCTTTAATGAGTGGAGAGAATTCGTAGTTAAAAGGGTTTTAAAGAAAGGTGATAGGTTAGGTTCTGTAGTAGATAGAAATGGATTATTAAAAGATTACAATAGATTAAGAAGCAGTTTGTTAACTAATGGTACTGTGGACACATGGGATGGTAAACCTGCAGGATTTAATGAGAGAGTTAATTATCAAATATTTAAAGATAAAGGCTTAAAAGGTAAGATACATTTAGTATTATCGCAAAAGGGGCCTGAAAACAAAGTTAAGGGAATTCAAAATAGCAGATTTGAGAAGATTACATTAGCTGAGAACAATATATCTAAAGGAAAAATACATTTTATATCTGGTTCTGATGTTTACTCTAAAGATACTAAAACTGGACTTTATAAAGAGTCATACAATTTCTTTTCTCAAGAAGAGTTATTTGACTTAGAAGAAACTTTAAAAGAGAATAATATGGCAATTGCATTCTCAAGGGGTGATTCAGATAAACTTGGAATAGTTGATGTCGATATAAAGAGAGCTGAGACAGCAAAAGAGTTTTGGCAATCTCAATTAGATGCAGGGTTGGTTAGAAGTAGTCATGTTAAAAACTTTATGCAAGGTGATGCATTTAGCATAGCAAAAGAAATAGCTATATTTGAAGCTGTTAGCAATATATGGCCAAGATATTTATTAGATTCTAAGGGTGGCTCTAATGTCTTTAAGAGACTTAAAATCCCATTTACGCCAGTCACTATAAGTCAGGAGATGCCATCCTTTAGAGTTGAGAAGTTTAACCCACAAGAGGTTATGTTTACGTATAAAGATAAGAGTTTCTCACCTTATAAAATTATAAGAGGATTTAAACCTAAATATGCAGGCGATGGGCAATCTATAACAGGTAAATCTATGTTTGATTTATTCCAAAAATATCATGGTTTAGAGAAAACTACAGCTAAAGCAAAGACTGTTATTTACAATAAAGATGCTAATGGCAATGTTATAGCAATAAAGCATCAACATATTTTAGCTAGACCTGATTGGAAAATCACTGATAAAGAAGGAAATGTATTATATACTATCGATAAAAAGGGCAATATAAAGAATGCTAAGGATGAAGCTGTAGATATGCTTGTTACTAGCGATGAAGCTAAGATTTGGGATGTAAAACAAAATGAATTTGATGTTCCAGGGAGCTCATTAGGGTTTACAAAGTACGATGAAGATGCTCCTAATTTCTCCAAGCATGGTATTCAGATATATAATCATGTCTTAGACCAAGCTATATTTAATATGTTTGAGACTTATTATGTTCCAAGAATGAGTAAGCAGATAAAAAGAACTTATTATATGGCACTTGATAGTAAATATGGAGTAGGTGCTGAAAGATTAGCTAAATGGATGTCTAGAATATCCTCTGGAGAAGCTCATATAGGTAGACTACCTGTGTTGTCTGAGTTAGTAAAACTAGGAGCAGGAATGCATCCCTCAGTTACAAACCTATTAGATTCATTAATACAAACTAGAAAGGTATTACCTTCTTTAAACCTATCTGATTCAAATGGTTCTAGATATGATATATCTATGGACTTTACAGATGAGTTAGGTCAAAAAGAAGTATCTTTATCTTCAGAAAATTCTAGAATGGTTTATCAAAGATATGCAGATGCTTGGGGTATTACATTAACAGATGCATTAACATTGCCTATAGATGAAATAAATTCATGGTTACAAGAGAACGAAGTGTATGTTATGGTAACTAGATATCCTGTTCCACATGTTGGTGGTTCATTTATGGCTAGAGTAAGGTCATTGCATGATAGGAAGTCTGTTATAGAAATGAATGCATATGATGTATTTGCTAGGCTTGAAGGCGATAATGATGGAGACGAAGTTATAGTAGAAATGCTAGACCCTCAGGTTGAGTCTGTATATAAACAATATTTTGATACTATAGAAGTTGGAGCTATAAACTTAGATAGATTTGTTCCTAAGAGTAGAGCTAGAGTTGATTTATCTAATAACGATGCTAGAATTTCGCTTATAGCTAACGCTACAGCTGGTAAGATGGCTATTGGTGAAATAGCTAATATACAAACTGTATATGGAATAATGTCTAATGCATATAATTATATTAATATTGCTGGTGCCAATATAACAATTAAGCAGCCTAATGATTCAATAACATTCCCACAAGCCGTTTATGATGGTTCTAAAGGTAGTTGGAGAGGTAATGTTAAAGATTATTTAAGAGTATGGTTGCAGGCTGCAGTAGATAATGCTGAATATGGATTATTAGGAGAATGGGGATATAAACCTTCTACTAAATGGGGACAGCTTAGTGGCCAACAAAAGATATATGCTAAACTTATTAGAATAAATGGACAAGATTTTAACCCTGATTTCAGATTCCATATGCAAGCTTTTAGACAGTTTGAAAAGATTATAAGGTTTCATAAGACAGCAGGTCATTTAAGAAGAGGTGGCAATTTTGAGAATAGAAGTTTTAAATTAAGTGACACTATATCACATAGTAATGCTTATTATAGCATGGTTGGAGATAATGGTGCGACTAGAGAAGCAGGTATAATGTCTTTATTTGACCCTATATTTACAGAAGTTTCAATTAAGAATAGAAGGCTTTTACCAGTGGAGCATATAGCTGTTATGGCCGCTAAAGAACATGAGGCTTTAAATGACAGAAGTGATTTATTTCAGATAGGTGATACTCCATTTATGCTTCCTGAGAATGCACATGAGAATGCACATGTAGAAGCTATAAAGTATATAAATGAAAAAGCATTAAGTATGATAGAAACTAGAATGAACAAAGATAACATTACTAGAAAATCAAAGGAAGGTCAAGAAGAGGTAAGTAAAGGTCAATCTTATACTCGTGAGATGGGTGGAAAGTTCATGAATATATTATCTAAATACAATGATATAGGATTAAGGACTATGGATGTAGATGCAGAGTTCTCAGAGTTTAAGGATGAATACCATGCAAAATTTAAAGAATTATCAAATACTGCTAAGGCAGCTGCAACTATATCGTTCTTAAGAGGTTACTTGAAAATGTCTGATAAGGTTAGGTTGAAGAAGCATGCTAATTTTCCTGTTGCTATGCCACCTGTAAGCTCTTCTAAATTTGAAGCTAACTTATTAGATAGCAATATAATGAAAATATTTTTCAGACAGTATAACAAAAGTTTAAGTGAAAGAAGGACTACAAGCCCACCTCCAAGTGTAGGTAGAGATATTACTCTTCAAAAAATAGTAAGGGAGATATGTAAATAATGGCATCAGCATGTGATACAGGTAAGAAGTCTTTAAACAGCATAGAAAATAATGATGCTAAACGTAGAGAGAATTCTCCATATTCTGGAAGGAATAAAGACGTAGCATCTAAACTGCAAGAAAGAGGTATACTTTTAGGTTCTGTTATAGATGAAGGTTTAGCTGATAAAGCTTTAGATGATTTATATGGACCTGAGAATGAATCTGCTAAATTAGTTGCTAAGATAGAAGGCTTACTTGATGCCAATGAGGGTATTCAATTAATAGTTAATGACTTTATATTGCAACATGCACCTAAAGGTATAAAACTTGGTAGCCCAACAGGTAGGCTTAAGATTGAAAATTTACCTGTTAAATCTTTGAAATTAATTTATGCTAAAGCTATTACTATGTCTAAGCAGATAAACCCTAGAGGTGAAGCTTATTCTAATTTTGGTGGTATATTATCTGCAATAAGAACTCCTAAAGGATTATCTTGGAAAGAACCAACAGGTGCATTTTATAATATTACTAAAGCCACTAAAGACTATCCTTCTAGAGTATCAAGTAGAATTAATATGTTTATTAGTGACTTGAATCAATTAAAAGGATTTGCTAAGAAAGTTAAAGCTGGTAAAGAAGGAACACCAACTATGACTATGCAGACCATATTTAGTGAGGTTAAGAATTTAATTAGTGATGGAGATGGAAGAGCCAATCAAGACTTGTTTCATAAGTATATGATGGGATGGGTTAAATATGAAAATGGTGAGTTTTATATATATAAAGATTATGAGCCAAGAAGAGAGTATCAAGTAAAAGGTTCTCAAGAATGGGTTGATATAATAAAAGGAGAAACTAAGATACCTAAAGGTGCCATTGTAAGACTTAAAGGTTATGAAAGCACTAAAGATGTTATGTTCTCATTCCAAAGCCCTGTGAAGTTAAAGGACTATGAAGATAAACAGGCAGGTATAAATAAAGGTGATTGGGATTTAAAGATGCCAAAAGCATCTGTTGATAAATTTTTAAAGCTAGCAAAAGAAGCTAGGAAAATAGATGATTTAGTGTTTACATATATGGAAAGAAACATGAAGTCCTCTATAACTAAGCTAGTCAAAGAACTTTCTAAAACATTTCCTAAGCTTATGCCAAATCAAACTAAATCTATATTCTTTAATCCTTCATCTAAAGAGTCTAAAGCAATATTGAAAACATTAAGTAAAAAGGATTTAGATGCATATAATAGATTGAAAGATATATTTGGAATGTATGCAAATGATGAGTTCGTTATAGCTAATGGAGGCAAAGTAGAAAAAAGGAAAAATCACTTCCCTGTCATGTATAATAGAGATGTATACAAGTTGATGGTTGATATGATGGCTGAAGATTTTGAGGCTGCAATAGATAATGCTCAGTCAATTAAAGATGACCCTAACTCTTCTCCAAGCGATAGAATTAAAGCTAAAAAAATGGTTAATGATTTTAGAGCTAAAATGAATTATGCTAAGTCTATCTTAGATAATTTAGACGGATATCATTTAGAGAGCACACAAAACATATCAATACCTTTTGCTAAAGACAATAAGTATTTCAAGAGAATCTCCAATGCGTATGATATTAGAAGCACAAGAACAGATGATTCTGTTTATTATGACTATTTAAGGCATGTTATGTCTTCAATAGAAAGAAATAATCTTACAGCTGAGCTGGTTAAAAGCTTAAGAATAGCAAAATCAGATGCAGTTAAAAGAAGTGCTGTAAATATATATAGAGTTTTATTTGCAGACCCTAAAGCAGAAGGTGTATTTGGAACTTCAGTAGAAGGGTTAACTAATAGGTTTGGGAAAAATATATCTCCTGAGCAAGCAGGACAAAGTTTACGTAAAATCGGAAGTTATTTATCAGGTGTATATTTGAGTGGGATGGGTAGTGCAGTTACTAATAAATCAGCTATGCTTCAGAATATTATAGATTATGGCAAGGAATATTCTGATAAGGCTAAAGACATTATGTCCGATAAAGATATCTTGGAGAAAGTAGAAGTTTTGATAAGAAGGTCAGGTATTGCAGAATTTTCTGATTTCTTTAGTAAATCTATGGTTAATGGCGTTATTGATATGCAATTAGAAGAAGATATATCTAATGCTGTTTTAGGCGAGATGGTTATGTATCACTATAACATTAAAAAAGGAAAGTCTGAAGAATCAGCAAGAGAAGAGTTTCAAACCAATGTATCCAAGTATTTAAAAAGTTCTAGTGTGTTTTTAAAGGAAGGTGTAGGAAAGATTATAATTCCAGATTCCGATAGATTGGCAAAAAGGAAAAAAGATTTAAGTAAAAGAATGCGGCAAACTACAATAAATAAACTTTTAGATTATGCTATAAATAAAGAATATCAATTTAAACTTACATTAAAAGAGCTACCTATGTCAAAAATTGCAAAGGCTAGAAAAGCTGTAGTTGATAAAGCATTATGGGGAGCTGAATGGTGGGCAAGCCAGATGAGAGCACATCGCCTAACTATGAGTCAAACTGAGAAATATTTAAGAACTTTATCTTTTGTTATAGGTGTTCAAAAAGCTCATGATTCTGGGATTCTTAGAAATGATGTAAATTGGTGGGATTATACTGATGAAGCTGATATAAGTAAAGCTATTGCTATAGGTAGAGAGTATAATGAGTTTACAAACTTTGGTTTGTCTACACAAGAAGCTGGAAGATTTAACTATGGTGACCATGGTAAACTATTAGGGAAGTTTAAAGTTTGGGCTCAACAAAAATTTGGAAGAGATGTTAGATTGTTCCATGAAGCTTATCTTTCTCATAAAAGTATTGCAAGTATAGAATCTGGAATATTTGACAGCAAAGCAGTCTTAAAGACTATGCAAGGTGTTTTAGGAAAAGGTAAAGGTAAGCAGTTAAGGATAGCAAATCCTGAGACTCAAGCATTACGAACATTTATAGCAACACAAGGAGCTTTAACATTGCTATGGGATATTTTTATAAAAGGACCATTTAGAATACCTTTTCTTACAAGACATGCATATAAAGGAATATTAGGAAAAACAACAAGAAACTTCAGTTCAGACTTAATTTCACTTCTATTTATGCCTCTAACTATGGCTATAAAAATTACTTTAGCTAATGGCCTTGATGAAGAAGAAATTGAAAGAGATTGGACTTATTACATGAGAAGAACATTTTTAGGCTATGTCCCTATGATGGCCCTTGATACAATTTTGACTTTATGGTATCTTGGGGCTGGAGAAGAGGAGAAAGCTTTTGATAAATTACCTATACCAGCACCTCCGTCAGCTGTAAATACAGTTAAAGAAATAATACATTATACAAATTAAAACCTATTGTTGAATATAGTATCCCAATATAAGAATAAAAGAAATATAGGGATAAATATAAAAGGCTCCACAAAGCATAATGCAATTATTATAATGAATACTATATCGCTAAGCTTGATATCTAACATCGACTTTTGAAGTACGTTTAAGTACACCTATAATTTCTAATTTTTCTTTTGGACTAAATTCTTCATACCTTCTGTTTTTAAACATTGATTCAATATATTTATTTGTAATGTTTTCGTGAAGCGCAGCAAACATAGCTGTTTCACTCTTTGGTTCTATCATCAGTTTCTCCTATTAATTCTAAAAATGATTCTAATTCTAAAGCTGCATATGTCTTAGTCCTATTTCTTTTAAAGATTAAAACAGGCACTCTATCGTCAGAGTTACCTTCAGCTTGGTTTAATGATTCCCATATATTTAGACGCTCTTGATTCTTACACTCAAAGCTATATGGTATGAAATCTTTTGCAGTTGGAGAGAGAATGATGTCTTCACCAGACTCTCCCATTATTGCAGTTTTTATATCCCCATTTCTTAATGATGGGAAATATGTGTACAGTTTATCTCTTAGAAAGTTCTGTAATCGTCTTCCCTTGCCCTTTGCTGAAGATGGCTTCATATAGTTTTGTTCTTTCTTTATCTGATGGGTTTGATAAAAAGTCTTTAATAGCTTCGAGGCGCTGGCCTCTAACAAAATTTACCATTTCTTCAACTACGTTGTCAAGGTTTTTTGAGTTACGTGCATAGAGTATCAAATGCTGCACTTGCTCTTTTAAACTCATCTCATTAGACATTTTCAAAGTCTCCAATTATTATAGGAACTCTATCTTTAACTAGGCGTTTATAGCCTAAGTCTTTAGCGTTCATTGCATACTTTTGTACGTCCTCTTTGAGCTTATTACAGAGTATATCCAATGCTTCTTCGCTCATTTGAACGCCACATTTCATGAACTCTTTTCTAATATACTGCTTAGATAATAACATTTCAAAGACCTAATCTCGAATTTACAGATTTCATCTTATTCTGCATTTCTAGTACTATTGTCTTTAAATCTTTAGTTAATTCTACTGTTACTCTTAATAATTCTTCGTTATCTTTAACTCTATCGTGTACTCTTTCAATCCTGTCTAATAACGAATCTGTCTTAACAGCAGCCTTTTTCTTTTTAGGCTTAGCATTATCTTTTTCTGCTACTTTATCTAAAGCACCTTCGCAAGCTTTCTCAAGCTCTTTTACTGTTATCTCTTTCTTAACCATACTACTCCTTTATTCTTAGTCCAAAGTTACATTGTTTTTCTAGTTTTATCAGAGCCCTTTTTATTATACCATCCATATCAAACTTTATAGCTGGTGGCTCTTTCTCTCCTAATAAATCACATAACGCTTTTCTATATCCTTGTGCATAGGATATTTCAGCTTGCGATTTATATGAAGGCTTTTCTATAAATTTAGTTTGTTCTTTTATCTTTTTCTTTATTTCCTTTTGATTCATCTTCACTCCTATCATCCAGATAAGTACTTATTTCATGTCAGTTTTCTGCGTATCCACAATTAGTGCATTGCATATGACAGTTTAAGACTTCAACTTTAGTTCTACAATTAAAGCATATACCATATTTTCTAAACTGGTATCTCTTTAACTTCTTTTCACTGTTCATTTCTTACTCCAAATACTGCTACACAATAACTGCAATCTTTACTGTACTCATCTGGATATTTATGACCTTTACTACATTCACTTGGTTGAGGACTTAGGTCCTTTAGTGTCAGTATGTCCATTATCTTTCTCCATTTTCTTAGATTCTTTCTCCATAAATTTAAGAAACTTTTCCTCTTTACCTTCAAAAGTAATATAATTTCTTATCAGGTTGCCTATACCATCTAATACTTGGCATATCTCATCCTGACCCTTATGTAACTTAGCTAAATGGAATTGAACCTCTTTATTCGTCAGTTTTTTCATACAAAGCTCCTAAATCTGTTATCTTTTTAGTTAGTCGTTTAAAGTCTTTTTCACTTACACCTTCAGCTCTATCTAATATTGTTATTATCAGATTAAGGTCTTCGTCTCTGGTTAATTTATTTTGCATTATGTTTCTCCATCATTTCTTCTAGTTTATGTACATATTTCTTTCCTGATTCTCTTTTAGCGCATTTATGACAAACTACCATCTTCATTCCAGTTAACATAGCCTCCCATTGAAACATTAACTTTGACCGTTTACCACACATTTCACACTCAAAAAGATTTTTACCTATATATCTGCTAATCATAATTGGATAGGGAGACAAGTTTCCTCATCTCCCTTACCCCTCCTACGCCATTGCACCAAGCAAAGCATCAGTAATATAAGCGTTATGCTGAAATGATGCTACTGTAGGCTTCTTATCGTGCCAGAGTATATCTGTGCATGAATTATAGAATTCCCACAATGAAACATCATCATTATGATACTTCTTTAGGTAGTTGTCAGTTATCTTACCCCAGGTTGTTACAGGGAGTGCTGGAATTAGAGTCCTGACCTTTTTCATTTCATCGATATCAAACGTAGTGTTCACCATCTTTCTTAAGCCACTTATGGCTGTATCTATATCTGATGAACAGTTATCTATGGTATCAACGGCTTTCATTATCTCTTCTTCATAGCCTTCACTAGAGCTATCATGCTTAAATCTAAAGCTCTGGAAGGTATCTTTACTTATCATTCCATTAGTGCATGCTAATCTCACTAAGAACAATCTAAATGATAATGCAGTGCTGCCATCATAGCTATTCCAGAAACCAATACCAATACCTACATCATCTCCTACTTTAACTGCTTCTGTTGTAGTACGGCATTGCATTCCATAGAAATACCTTCTACCATCAAAGAATGTCTTTAATGGTTCCCAGTCTAGCTTAGATTGGTCTGCTATATCATCTGCTAAGTTTTTAACTTCAGTATTTGGAATAAGTAGATATTTATTACCTACTACTCCTACTTCTTTCCATTTATTAATTAATAACTCAGTCTCTTTATCTTTAACCTCTTTTTCCATCTGTACAGCGAAAGCAGAGGATGCTATTCCATTATAATCCAATGGAACCTTTCTGATTGGTGCGTATGCGTTCATTATTTCTCCTTGTTATTTTAGATAGGCACATTTCACATTGTTTACCTTCAAACTCTTCTGTATATCTTTTACTCCTACAGTAGCATTTGAATTCTAAACCTTCGTAACCCATCAAACTTCGTTAGCTGCTAATATATTAAGTTTGTTTACCTTAAGGAGTACATTAAGGCTTCCTCTTTCTCTATTAGCTTCTGTTTTAATTGCCATAGTTTTAACCAAACCATTATCATCTTTACCTGTAGTAAGAGATAGTATCTTGCTTGCATTGTATGATATTCTGAATGAACCTCTTACTGAGGATATATTCATACCTTCATGAAATGCTTGCTTAGTTATCTCTGATACTGTAAATACGATTAGGTTGTTCTTAATTGCTAGTTCAGTTAATGCTCCAGATATTTCTTCCATCTTCATATTCATATCTTTATTCTTTGATAGCATTAATCCCATATGGTCAACAACTACAATCTCTGGTTTAACTGGTAACATATTTATTCTTTTCTCTAGCTCGTGTGGATAGCACGGCCTATAATCCATATGTAGCCATTTAAACTTCTCTGCCATTCCTCCAGAATTATTAGAATAATAATCTCTTAACTCATTATCATCCCATTTATTCTCTATTTGGATAAATCTAGACCACATTTGTCTTGGAGACATTTCCATCTCTAAGAAATATGTAGGTTTCTTTAATGCATTTACCCAATTCATAAATAGCATAGTCTTCATAGTTTTAGGTGGAGCTTGAACTACTACTAATTCACCTGGGTATATAGGAAAGTCTTTGTTATATAACTTGCCTATATTTACAGGAGTAGTATCTCCTTTTAACCAGCTTATTAGATTAGATTCCATATCTTGAGGGCTCATTAAACCTTGAGCTCTTTTAGCTGTATATAATGTGCAACTATCTTTACAGAATTTGTCCATTATATTATCCATGCATCCATATCTATAACCTTGACCATTATGACCTTTATAGCAATCTCTTACTATTCTATGCATTTCTTCTTCTTTAAATGGATGTTCTGGAGTACTTACTCTTTGTCTCCAATCTTCCATTATTAGCTTTACAGTTTGTTCTGGATATCTCCATCTAAACCATGCTGCTAATCTTAATGCTATTGCATGTCTACTTCCGTAAGCAGAACCACTTAACATCTTTTGAATACAGGGATAAAGCTGTCTATCTGGCTCAGCTCCCATCTCTGTTTGAAATGTCACAGTTTGTTTCTTTACTTCTCTCTCTAATATATTGAATACTGGCTCGCATTCAAGTTTGGGGATATCTATTCTTCTAGGTTTAGCTGCAGTAGCTTTTATCCATATATCATCAACATTCTTCATTTCATCATTAGTGATATATATTTTCCACAATCTTGATTTAGAATTTAAAGTATTATTTAGCCTTATTATCCTTGTCTTATCAGTAACAGAAGGGTCTGCATAGTTGTATATCCCTCTCTTGTTTAACTCATCCTTTACCTTTAAATGAAGGTCTACAGATGGTTGCCACTTAAATGCGGATTGAGGTATTCCTAAATGAAATCCTCTGCCACTGAAATAAACATTGTATGGAACTTTTATTAATTCCAATAGTTTAATTAGGTCTAACGCTTTTTCTCTTGCTTCTTTTACATTGGTGCCATCAACGTCTAGAAGGTATTCCTCAGGAAGATATACTTTACCAGTATAACCAGCAAGTGTCTTCTCTTTATTGAAATAATCTACAACATCGTTATCGTATTCATATAAGGATTGAAAAGTATCTTTAGCTGTAAACTCCCATTTACATGCATTATTAGACTCAAAGAAATGATGTCTATTTGATAATCCGAAAGCGAATTCTCTTATCATATTTTCTCCTTATTAGTTAATAAAGAGAGCCTCACATATTCCTTTGCCTAAGTCTCTACTAAGTAGCTTAACATTAGGACTTACAGGACCAGTTATTGACTCTCTTTATATGTACTGATTATAGTGGGACTTGGTCAGCTAGCCCACTACTTTCACTTACGGTTTGAGCCATTTTAGCGGCTCTTTTACGTTGATATTCTTCAGCAGATGCTTTAATCTTTTCGATTCTAGACTCTGTGAACTTATCTACGATATTTTCAAACGGATTAGCAGGTGCTACTTTCTGAAATACTTCAGTATATCCATTATCCTTTTTATAGAATAATACTTGTAGTCCTTTACCTTTTAGTCCTGCTGGTGAATCATCTAATGTTGCGGCTGTTTCTCCATCTAGACTTTCTTCTTCTAATACATCAGGGTTGCTATATCTTATCATATTAGATATGCTAAACTCTTCACCTTCTTGGTTTCTAGCTTCCCATACTCTGCATTTAAGAGATTCTGGATAACCATCAAAGAATAAATCAATATACTTTGAACCATTATAGTCACCATAAACTGCATTGTTTATAACAACTGTTTGCCATCCTTCATCGAATCCACCTTCTGAACTCTTCTTTACTGTTAATCCCATATTAACTCCTTATCGTTTGGCTGCTTGTGCTGCAGCATGTTGTTTACTTAATCCTCTAGTTGCATTACCATCGTCATCAAATTGTGCTATACCAGTCATAGCTGATAAGCCATATCTTCTACCATATGTCATTGATGAACCTACAGCTTGTGCATCTGATTTACCACCTATAGGCATTCTTATTTCACTTTTTATCCATTGACCAGATTCGTGTAATAAAGTTGTTGTTACGTAAAAACCGTTAGTTTTAGTACAATAGTCGTTTCCTTGGACAACAGATAATCCATATTTAGTTAAAGCAGGTAAACAAGCTTGTATTACTGCATGTAAATCTGCATAACCGCTGTTAAAGAATGGATTAGTGCTTTTCTTTTCAGCTCCCTTCATTTCAGATTGGGCTTTAGCTAGTGCTCCAGCTAATTTATCTAATTTATCAGATTTCCAATCATTATTAGGGACAGCTATTTCTTCAACCTGAATTATTTCAGGCTCTTTTACTTCACTCATGTTAAGTCTCCTTTTTAATAGCGAATTGAGTGTATAATTTAACATTTCTCAAAGAATTATCCGAGAAATATATCAATTATCCTGTTTTAAGGTGTATCTTGCATAGCCTGCTTTACCTTCCAAGTCAGTTGTTATATTATGACCGTCTTTATGCTTAAGGTCATAGATTATAGCACTGAGCCTGTATGCTTCAAACAGGTCTATAGCATCTTTTTGAGTTATAGAACCATAAGTTTGCATATACATTAAGATTCTATCTTTTTTACTTTGTTTTTTCATGTTATCTCCTTATAAGACTGGTAATACTTCAGTTTTAGTAAACTTTTCACCTGGAAAAGCTTCAATTTCAACTGTTTCGTTAGGATTTACCCATAATAATGCACCACCATCATTACCTTCATCATCCATTTGTGGCATTATTTCTGAACCATCATCTAATGTTAATATTATTGGTCTTTTATACCATCCAAAGTCTTTTTTGGCAGATAATTTACTTAACCATCTAATTTTTACTATTTTTTTACCTAATAGCATTTTGTTAGCTGAAGTTTCCCATTTTTTACTTAGTTCTCTTTCATTCATAATTAAGCTCCTAACATAGGCACATCTGAGCCTTTAAGTATTGCATTTACTTGACCTGTTAGTTCTTCAAGGTCATTTATACCATGTAAAACATCACAGGCAGCTCTTTTCTTAGATTCAAGCTCTTTAATCATCTTTCCTGATTCTGTTTCTGTCTCTTGACCTTGAGCTGTTTTATTGCAAACATATCTAAATGCTTTATCTATATCTGAATAAGATGAACCATTATATATAGAAGGAACTTGAGAATCATATCTTCTTTTTCCCATAGATTCTAATATTTCATCATATACTGCTGTTATCCTGCCACCTAATAAATCAAATTCATCTTTAACTTTCTTATATCTTGATAAAGTTTTATCCAATTTAATAGTCTTTAAGTACCTTTTATACTCTGATTCAGATATCTGCTGTACATCTGCAGCTCTCTGTTGTTTAAGTATATTTATCTTCTCATTTATTGAGTTCTCTATTCTTTCAACAAAGTATTTTCTTTGCTGAACGCTTATTTTTGCCATGTTTTTCTCCTTTTTTATTTTAATCTAAATCTAAAGTTGAATTCATCAAGATATTCCCTATCTTTATCTGTTTCTATCATATCAAATTCATTTATAAAGCATTGATATTTATATTCATCCTCAGGATGTATTTCTGAATCAAAAGTCTCACTTGCATATCCATCAGAAGGATTGGTTCCAGTTACACAGAAATCAATTCCTCTGTCATGTACACCTACATATTGGTATCCATCAAATATTGGATGGTCTTCTATAGCAAGAGCTATAGCACAAGAGTTCGCTTCACCTGCTTCTCCTTTATTTATATGTTCTCTTTTAACTTCACATTCTTGCCACAGATAGTAGTTGTTTATCATATTAATCTCCCCAATTATAACTATTTATATAATAATTGAATGTTATAGAGGATATTCTACCCTCATTAAATAGTCTTTTTAAGTTTTGTTTTGCTTGTTTACGGTTTAACTCACCATCTTGGAATAAATCCTCTTGTGGGAGTTCTTTTTCTGCTATTTCATAAGCTTCCATGTTTCTCCTTAAGTTGGAGAGAGAGCTGGAACAGTTAAATTATAGGGAAAACTGCTTTACACCTCACGATATAAAGACTCTCTCAATTGTATTAAGCTTTTTTCTCATTCTATGGTAGTGCT
>CEUI01020458.1_pt1 | contig 16094 bp, 12 predicted proteins | sample 531411 | NCBI WGS metagenome assembly CEUI01 (sample SAMEA2622841, study PRJEB7988) | marine metagenome | isolation source: saline water (ENVO:00002010), including
GCAGCCATACCAGTTGATCCACCACCTTGGATACCAGTTACTTCTTGAACGAAGGCTCTAATTTGTTCTGGGTGAAATACTCCACTTGCAGTTCCTGGAGCCATTCCGTAAGAAGCGTTGTTGTCAGTTTTTAGGTAAGACACTGCACCTGCTACATGGTAGTAAGTAAGGTAGCTACCTGCTGATCCGATTGAGTTTGAGAACCCATCGAACAGAGTTGTAAGATCACTTTCTAGTAATCTTCCTAAAGCACCACCTTGTACTTCTCCAACATGAGCAAGGATGTCTTCGTTGTTTTGTCTAGCTAGTCTGTCCGAAACAAAAGTCATAATACCATGTTCAGAAGCAGTTACGCTTGTCACAGTAACAGAAAGTTGTTGAGGAACTGATATGTCTACACCTTCAGTAAGTGCTGCTGCATCGTTTCTACCCCAAACTGGAATATTAACTTGCTTTGCACCTTTAGGGATGTCATATCTTGCTACCAACTGGTTTGTAGGGCCAGCAGGTTCGATATTTGCTATTGCAGAAGCAATAACAATGTTAGACATATCTGATAGACTCGAACTAGACGATAGTGATAGTCCACTTGCCATCTTATTTATCCTTTATCTCAAGTTTATTAAAGGCTTGCGTAGCCTTTATTGCTAATTTCTTTTTTCGCTGCACGATACTGTGTAGCATCAATTTGACCATTGGCCATCATTTGAGATAGATCAGATAAAGTTGAAACTCTGTTACTGCCACCTTTGGGAGCAGAGCTCGTACTCGGCGGAGCCTGAGATTGAGGAGTAGGCTCTTGTTGTTCACTTGCCTGTGCAGGTTGTTTAGGCGTAACCATTCCATCTATGTTCTTCTGTGCAAGTCTTATCAACTGTGCAGTAGACATATTTTGGTTCCACCCTTTCCAGACCTTTTCGTCAGTTTCCTGAATATTTAATCCAGATTCCTGAATCATCTGCCTGGTTGTTTCTGCAAGAACTTCTTGTTGTGGAGACATTTTAGGTTGTTCTTGCACTTGTGGTGCAGGATCCTGTTGCTTCTCTTCTAACTTATTCTTGTAGTATTCAACCTGTTGCTCAGGTTCAAGTTGTTCAACTTGAGCTCGTTCAACACTCTCAGTAAATTTCAGTACAGGTTCCAATCTTTTATCGATCATATCCTGCAACTCTTTTTGTTGACTTGCCGTATGATTGGCAAATCTTCCCTGAAAAGAATTTAATGCTTCTTTACTAGCATCGGCTGCTGCCTTTGCTGTCATTTCCGCTATCTTCTCTGGAGAAAGAGTTGTTTCTGCCTTCTCTTCTTCTGGTTGCCCTTGAGCTTCCATTGGTGTCGTTGCAGCATCATTTACTTGTTCAGCTATTTGCTGTTCTTCTGCCGTAACAGTTTCTTGTTGTTCTTCTGAAGCCTTAACTTCTTTTTCGTCTGCCATGAGCCGTAACTCCTTAAACTATCGGACATTTTGTCCGTAGGACATTTTATTCTAAAATAACATTGAAGTTAGGTTTAAGTCAAATACTACTTTAAGGATTCCCTAACCCTGCTCCTTGTTCATATACTTCTGGGTCTATTAATCCAGGCTGATGCCAAAAATCTTCTTCTCCAATATTTTGGTTGTGAATTAATTTTCCTGTGTAACCCCATCTATATAAAAAAGCATCTACTCCAGGATTTTGCTGCCTAAGTGCTTTTCTTACCCTACTAATTTTGTTTTTTAATGTTCTAGCATAAGGTATCTGTTCTTCTATTTTTAATCTTTCGGTTGGAGTTCCGTTTATCCATGCTCTTCTTATAGACTGTGCATATTCTGGGTCTGCTTCGGACTGAATTACCGCCTTTTCTGATGACTCAAAATAAAATTCATACTTTTTTTTCTGATTATAATATTCAGCTTGCAACGGATGAAGTTTTTTCCCACCTTCTAATCTTTGTTGAACGTAATCATAAACTTCATCACCCCATCTGTTTCTGAATGATTCGACTGCTTCATCTCTTGCTGACCAATCATAGCCTTCAACTCTGTCATAATCGTTATTAGCGATAATTTGATCTATAAATTCATCATAAGCAATATCTTCTGGTTGGGATTCATCATCAAACTTAACTGCTAAGTCTGTAAAATATCTATCAACAAGTCCAAGATCACCACCTTCTTGAGTTCTAATTTTAAGGTCTTGAAAAGACAACCTTCTTTCTGCATTTATTTTTTTTAGAAATTTGTCTCTAAATTCTCTTGTGGTGTAATTAGGATTTTCAAGCATATATTCATATATCTCTTTTGTTTGGTCTGAGTATTTTTTATTTATTCTGTCTCTTTCGTAATAGTACATTTCAACTTGACTTGGCAATTCTTTAGCAGATTCTCCTGCAACCTTTTTTGCATCTTTATCCATTATCTGTAAAATTTCGTAATTGTTTGTAAGTTGAGTTTGTTGTAACCTGTTTAAATCTTCATATTTTTTTCCAAAATCAATTTGTGCAAGTTTATCTCTTTCATTGTTTCTTCTTTCCCAAATGCTATTTGGTCTTACTCTTAAACCAAGAAACTCTGTTCCAAATCTCGTTGTTCTTTCAGCAATATTTGCCCAACCACTTGGGGAATGAGGGTTATCTTGCAACATAGACTCTACGCTAAAAGGAAGGATTGATTTTCCTAGGTGTTTAGCCATATCTAACTTACTGTCAATAGGTCTACCTAAAAAATCTGTTCCATACGTTATATCTCTTATTAATCCTGTGGTTGGAGCTCCTCTACCTCGAAGCCAATTAATTAAAGGATTGCCTTTTTGTTCTTCAAATATATCTTCGTCTGTAAAAGCATTGTCTGCTGTATTGGCTATAAACCTCGCAAAACTTGTCCAAAAAGATCCAACTCCCACTCTGTTACCATTTATTTCTACAGTCATAAATTTAGAATCTCTAGGGTCTAAATGTATTTCTTGCCCTAGTGCAGTTGCGTAGGCATGATAAATACCCATTCCAACTCCAGCCATACCAACTAATGACTTTCTTGCTTGATCTCCTCTTACTCCACCTCTTGTCACATCTGCTAATAAACCAAGAGAGGATCTTGTGTATTTTGGAGAGAAAAATAAAAAACCTCTTTCTAAGGCCCTTTGACTTGGAGGTATACCTGCTTCAACAGCACTTAATGCACCAGTAGATTTATTTAAAAATGTTGCTAGGCCAGCAAGGTCATCAGACTTTAATGCTGTTTCTCTTAACGCTTCATATCCTTTAATCCTAAGAACATCTGATGATGCCGTAAAAGACCTTTCAAATCTTTTTAATAGACTTCCCACAGTTTTCTCACCTGTTTCTCTAACAACTTCTCCTGCCTTTCCAAAAGGATCTGTGACTGTTCTTGCTAATCTTCCTGCTGTTCCTATACCTTGGTAAATATCTGTTGCTTGCCTACCTAGTTGAACTCCGTTTTCAATCATGTCATCTAATAAAGTAACTTCAACAGCATTGCCAAGATCATCTACTCCTCTTCTAACTATTTTTCTACTGGCATCTTGCAAAACATTGTTTAAAGCTGCTTCTGTTCCAAATGCTTTTATTCCTGTAGAGGCTGCTTTTGCCCATGCACCAAAAAGTTTTGGTTTAAAGAACGCTGCTCCAAGCATAGGTAATCCTTGCAAAACCATAAAACCTATATCAAACCCTGTCTTACCAACCCTTAAAATGTCTCCTATTCCACCAAAACCTTGAGACAAATTTTCAAAAGTACTTGCATCGGCTGTACCTACAAGTCTTCTAAATTTTTCAGCAGTTTTTTTTGCATTTTTACCTGTAAAAAATATTTGATTAAAAGTTCCTGGTAGCTCTTGCCCTTCTCTTGGAATCGTTCTAACTGCATCATCTTTTCCGAAAGGTGTGCCTTTGTTTGTTTTAATAGATTGAGTATATTTTTTTGCAGCCTCTTTAATACTTTGAAAAGCCTCTTTTTCTATAGTTATTTGATCTTCAAGTTTTCCTCCTAATTTTCTTATTAATTGTCCAGTTTTCTTGTCTACTTTTCCGCCACCACGAATTATTGCAGTTAAATCATTAAAACCAACTTCATTTAAAGTTTTAAGTTGGCTTTTTGTAAAAGTATTTCCTTTAGCAGCCACACTGTTTAGTGTTTTAAATACAACATTTCTTGCAGTTTTATTTGCTGAAAATAAAATTTCTTTACTGCCTTTTTGATATAAAGCCTGAGTTTCTTGTGCCAAAACTGCTTCATCAATAGTTTTATAAGCACCTTTAAGGTATGCACCCATAGTTCCAGATATTGAGTTTGAGTAGGTAATTGCACCATTATCTATGGCTTCCTGCATAACATCATCTAATTCAGAATTATCAAAAGCTCTCTTTTTTTGGCTTGCAGGTTTTCTTCCTAATCTTTTAGTAGCATCTGCATCAAACACTTTTTGAGCAAGTTTAAAGATAACTTTTCTTGGAACAACTTTTCTTCCTACATCAGCACCCTCATAAACAAGCCTTGAAAATGCAACATTCATTCCTTCTGTCATATCTGCAACTTCGTCTACTTGGTGTATTACATTTGCTATTCCTTTTTTTTGCACAACATCAAGTTTGCCTTTGTAGATTGGATTTAAAAAAGTTTCTAATTCATCAGGGTTTAATTCAAGCCACTTTTTACTTGATCCGTCTGCCCTTTTAAATACACTAGCTGCATCATCAAGGTTGCCTTCAACTCTGTAGGCATCTTCAAAAACTCTACCCCAAAAAATTCCATCAGCACCCTCACCAACCCCTTCTAATGTTTTAATGTTTCCTACTTCATCAATTTGAAACATATTGTCAACAGTTCTACTTGTAGGAATATATTTTTGAGCAACTGAATCAAATTCCATTGGTTTGATTTTTTGCAAAGACCCCACTACTGCTGGATCTCTTCTAGCTTCCTTTCCTAAAAGATTAGCCACTACAACTCCAAAATCATCATTTTGGTCAAGAACATTGCTGTAACCTTTAAATTTGCCCAATACAGGTTTTATTAAAGTAGTGTATATACCTGATTTTGCAAGAAAATTATTTACTTTGCCACTAGCAGTAGCTTCAACTGTTTCTGCTACGTTTTTGTGTATTACAGAAGAATCAACTACAGATGAAAAAACTTTCGGTGTTATTTTTGTAACTGCCTTGGTTCCCTTAAAAGCTGCAACAAATGGTTTGGCTAGTATAGCTCCTGGAATAAGATTTAAAGGGTCGGTTACTATTTCTAAAGGAAGTGTTGCCCATAACGGCAAATCTTTTTCTTTGTAGGCTTCCCTGCTTGTCATTAAAAAATCACCAATTTTAGCTCCAAAATCTTCTTCTTCAGTCAAACCTCTTAACCTAGTTCTTTCTTTTCTTAAATCTTTATCAAACAAACCAACAGCCAAAGATGCTGATATTTCTCCTGGTATGGCTATTGTTTCTAAAGTCTTCTTTGCTCCTGACCCTAGTTTAGACCAAAAACCTTGTGTTTCAGGTTCCAAAGGTGTTTTTCTGCTATTTACAATACTTTGCGTTGCCTGTTGTGCTTGTATGTTTTGTGGTTGTATTCTTTGTGCTTCTTGTTCTTTTGCAATATTTTGAGCTTCGAGTGCTAGTGCATTATTAGCTCTAGCTTTTAATAATCTTTTTAATTGTTCTTCATCTGTATTTGAAGACTGTGGCGGAAAAACCATTATAGTATTCCTAACCTTTCACCTAACGGGTTCCCTCCAAAATACCCTTTTAATGGACTTGTGCCTCCTGGTGTAAACCCTGATGCTCTAAGAGCCACTTCGTCAGGAGCAATACCTTGAACAGCAGCAGCACCAAAAATTCCTTGCTGTCCATAATTAGTTAAAGGAATATCTGCTTCCGTCATTTGAGGATTGTAAAATGGCACATCTGGAGCAGTAAATCTTGGCAAAGTTGTTGGTTCGGGTGTTGGTGCAACTGTAGTTGGTCTTGCTTCTTCTACCGCAGTTGTTATTTGCTGTTCATCTATTCCAAAAAATTCTTTATTAGGGCCAGCGTAGTTTGGGTTACTTGCAATTTTGTTAAATATGAAAGGATCAGAAAAACCATAATTTCTAATTTCGGTATTTGGAATAAACCTTTCTTCTGTAGCACCTGTTGCAACATTTTCTATGGTATAAAAAGCTCCTTCTACAGGAACAACAAATCCTTGGTCATTAACTACTTGAGGTGGAGTGCCTGGAAGCGAAGATGCTCTTATTCTTATAGACTGCCCTGTGTTAGGATCATTTACTTGTGCAGTAGATTCTATGTCTCTTTGTGCTTGAGCCAACTCAATATTTGTTTGATTGTTATTTGTGTCTAAGCCTGTAGTTGTTGTAGTTGCAGGTGACACAGGAGTTTGTGGAACCCCACTTGTTCCAAATGTAGTAGGTGCGGTAGGCATATTTAATAAACCTTCAGGTATATTAAGAGATCCTGTTCCACTTGTCGGCAAGGCTCTGTTTAATTCATTTTGCAGTTGAGCAAGTGGATTGCCACCTGATCTTACAATCGCTGCTAACTGAGCAGGGTTTGAATATATGTCGGATAATTGTCCAAGTATTCCTGCTCTTCGTTGTGCTTCTGCCTGAGATTGTTGTTGCCCAAGTTGCTGTGCTTCTAATTGTGCTTGCAGCACAGAAGGAATGTTTTGAGCTTGTATTCTATCTAATTCTTGTTGTTGTTGTCTTTGCAATAATTGCTGTGGAGTAAATCCTTGCACAAATCTTTGTTGACCTGGTTCAAGAGGATTTCCTTCTGCATCTAAAGGTGAGTAAAACCCACCAAGTAAACCACCAGATGCCCTAAGTGCTTCTTGTGTAAGCTCTTGTCTGCCTAAAGGAGTAAGTTCTTGCGTAAGTTCTCTCGCATCTCCCTCTCCCCTAGAAACACTTGCTAATCTTCCTCCTGTAGAAGATATTATTTGCAATTCTCTTTCTAAATCTGCTAATTCATCAGGTCTTAATCCGTCTGCTGGCCCTGCTTTACCACCTGTTGCACTTATCTGTGCTTGCAAAATATCGTCAGCAGATGCTTGCAAATTAGTTTGAGATCCCAGCCTACTTGCATATAAGTCAACTGCTGCTTGTATTGCAGGGTTAGGTAAAAAATTTGTGCTTGTAGTTGTAATTTGCTTTACACCTGTAGGGTCTGCTGGGTCAGGGCCAGTCGAAGTTGTTTGAACTTCTATGTATAAATTTTGTGGATCTAGTAAATCTGTTGGAAACCCTGGCAAGGCTGTAAACCTATCTATCGGTATGTCATTTCCAGCCTGATCTTTGGGTATATTTAAACCTATTTCTTTAAAAAAGTTTTCTAGCGTTGCTCCTTTATAAGTAGGAGCAGATTTTACACTTGTAATTCCGTCTGTATCTATTCTTGTTCCGTCTGCTGTAGTTATAGTTTGTGGTTTACCATCTCCGCTTCTAAACCCTTCTCCAGCCAAAACTGCATCTATATCTTCTGCTTTTTTTTCAACTTCATTACCAACATCAAACTGTATTTTTTCTGTGCCATGATATTGAGCAAAATTGCCTAGACTAAGTTTGCTTGGTTCAAGCTGATAGTCTCTTCCTAAATCTTTAAATATGCTCGGTAAGGGGCCTCTGGTTGCTTTAAACTTAAAATTGTCAAATATCTGAGATTGTATAAGATCACTATCTTTTGGCTCAGTAAGAAATGCAAAATCATTAATATTAATTTCTCCCCAATTAACACCTTTTTCAAACGCTTCATTTGTTATTGGATATTCATAATTAAAACTATTTTCATAAATATTATCTGCTCCTGGTGCTACAATAAAAAACCCTTTATACGCAGTGTTACCCCTGTCTCCTGTAAGATTAAACTCGTATTCTCTATAAATTGTGCCATCTTTTTCTATTTCCCTAAGAAGCCTTGCTTCTCCAGGATAACCTTCTCTTCTGTAATTTGCAGAATCGTAAAATTCTCTTTCTGCTGCTCTTTCTGCTGCTTGTTCTGCTGAAAGTCCACCACCTGGAGGAGGAGGTATGTCAAAATCACCAACCTTTTCGTCAACCTCAGGTTTAAATAAAGGCCCACCACTTTCTATAACATCACCTTCAAATTCTCTAACTGGAGTTCTTGTGTCTATTGAACCTGGTGCAGAAAATTCAGGGTTATAATCAAAAGGATTTGTAATTGTTCCTCTGCTGCCAGCCATTCCAGGTGTTGCTACTCCATAACCTGTATCAACATCTCCGTAAAATGTTTGACCATTTGCTCCTTCAGAACTAGCCATTTGCATAGTAGGTGCAACTACTGGCGGTAAATTGGTTCCAGGCGGAAGCAAAGGAGATGTTCCTCCTTGCGTTACAGTTGGCATATTAGGATTGCTTAGATTTATAGTTCTTCCACCTACATTAGTTGTTCCTGTTCTTTGGTCAAAATTTCTTTGAACTTCTGGAACATACCTATCCAATCCTCTGCTAGTATCTGGCAAAGTTAGTTGGGTAGCACCACTTTCAGCAAGTTCATTGTTTATTAATCTTTGAGCATCAGCTTCAAGTTGTAGGTAAGACCTACCTGGTCTATCTTGAACTTCTACTTGCTGTTCGTAAGACTTTCCGTCTCCACCAATTATGTAATATCTAAATATCATATCTATATCCTAAATGGGTTGCTTATCTTATTCAAGGGATTAACCTTGGTCTTTTGTTTTTTCTGTTTGGGTAACTCAGGTTTAGCAACATCTTTAAAAGATATGTTTGCCTGTTCAAAGAACTTTCCAACCATTGTGTCAAACTCGTTGTATGCCAATTCTATTGAATTATCTTTACCTGCCATTATCCCATACCTGGCGGAAGATCACTTGTAGGTACTCTTCGGTTGCCAGTCCTTTGCCCTGCTATTTGCCTTCCGACAAGTTCTTGCTCTCTAAGAGAACCTGGAACAACAGGTCTAGTGTTTGTTTCTACTCTGCCAGCTTCAGTCGCTGGTGATCTTGCAGGTTGATTTACACCTGAAAAGTTACCTGCATTAGGTAATTGTGTTTCTCCCTGCGTATTTAAAATATTCTGTGCTATCTGTTCTGCTTCTTGTCCGCTAGTCATTCCTGTAGCTTCAACTAATTGTTGTAGTAATGGAACTCTTCTTGCTGCCTCACCTTGAAGAACCTGTTGTACTTGCTCTCCTTTGAGGAAGTTTTCTGCTAGTAGTTTTGATCTTACTTCAAGTGCATTAGATACACCTGCTTTTCTAAGCGATGTATCGTGGTCAACGAATCCTGCTCTCCACAAGTTATTCCACAAGTTAAGTTTTCTTTCTTGTTCCTCTGGTGAAGTAGGGGAGAGTTGAACTAGGTTTACATAGTGACCTCGTATGTCATTAGGTCTTACTACAGCATCAAGTGGGCCTGTTTCTGTTTTACCAAATACAGTTACCTTATCTTGAATTACATTTTCAATAATGTGCAAGATTACAGAGTTTCTATCTTGTAGTCCTCTTTGTGCTGCTTCTACATACGCACCAAAGTTAAGTGCAGCAATTCCTGCTAACACAGCAGTATGATAACCCGAAGCCGCACCTGTGGGTCTTTCTCCTCTTGATACGGCAGGAGCAGTATTAGATTCAATAGCCTGTTGCATCATTTGTTGTGCAATTACGATTGAACTAGGAGGATCTGGTGTTATTGCCCTTTCCACATTTACATTCTGTGGCAAGAAGTTTTTAGCACCAGGAGTTTCCTCGTACTGTTCCATAACCTGCTCGGTAATACCAGGAGGCCCTCTAAAGTCTCTAGTAGGCCAAGCAGAGTTACCTACAATATCGAGGTACTGCGAAGCTAACCTAGATTCTGCTCTAAGCATATCAAAGTTACCATGCAGTATCCCACGATAAAGTGACGAAGGGTCGTTCCCCTCTGTCATTAAGCCTGTATGTGGCCAGTACATTGTAAAAGGCAAAGTCTTGTAGCCATGTCGCTTTGGCTCTAATGCGAATTTGCCCTCAGCCATGTAACATACTTGACTGTGAGTCCAGGTTTCCACAAATTCCACTGTTCCTTCTACAGGTCCTTCCCAAGACGGAAAGTGAGCATTTACCCACGAAGCATCAATTTCGTAAAAGTGCATTACCCATCTTGGATTTTGAATATTATTGGTATCCCACACCATCATTTTAGGATTGATACAAGTTGAAGTGATAGGCCAGTTAATGTTTCTCCTGTTTAAAACATCTTGCAGCTTTTCTTTGTAATCTGATACATCTCCATCTTCTGGAGGTTCTGGGAAGTCTTCCCATCTGTTAGCAGCAAACTCTGTTTTCTCAAATGATATTCCATAGAGTGCCATGTGTTTTGCTGTTTCTCTTCTAGTTGGTGAGAACTGCTCAAGCATATGATTCGCACCCCTGAGAAACTTCTCAAGCAGTTCTGCTCTTACTTGTCCTTTAGGCCCAGGTGGAGGAACTGATATGTCTAAAAATTGAGGAGTCACATGAGCAACAAGAGTATTAATTGTTGAATGTGCTGTTCCTAACCTTATCTGTGAACCTGTCTCTGGAACTGAAAAATCAAAGTTTGATAAATAAAAATCTTCTGCTTCTTCGCAGTTTTCGTAAAATTCTTTAAATTGTTTTCTTGATGAATCTAAAGTTGACTGAACCCACTCCAAAGATAATAATGGCTCTTCTAAAGGATTCGCACTCTCTCTATCAATTTCTTCCTGTGGATTCATTCCACCTTGCGAAGATGCGTTATAACTCATAGTCATAGGACTTCAGTTCCTTCTTCTTTCAATGCAAGTTCTTTTCTCTGCCTTCTCCACTCCAACAACCTAGAACCCTTATTTTTATAATTGCTATTTAAAGGCTTTATGCCTCTTGTCGATCTTGGAACTGTCAGAAGATCCACAACATCTTGTGCAGGATCGCAAGCCATTAAAGCTAAACATTCTGCATCCACCCAGTCATCTCTGCCGTTTGACACAGAATAGAATTGATGACCTCTATTTGCCGTTTCCCTATGAGCAATGTCTTCTAACTGACTTATAAGTTTACCCCAACTCTGTGGAAATGTCACAGTTTCTTTTTCAAGAGATAGTGCGTAATCTAAAAACAACTGATACTTTTTACTTGGAGTAAAGTTATATCCCACAACAGGAATTGAGTGTTCCATTAGTTCACGATAAAGCACATCTTCTCCTAATTTACCACCTAGACCTGTAGAGTCCATGTATATCTCTTCAAGGTTCCACCTCACAGCTTCTCGTTTAATTGTTTCAAGTTGCAGTGACCAATCTGTTTTCATAAGTTCAACTGCAAACACAGAAGTTCTCGTTATCCGATTTTTAATTACTAATACAGTGGGATCGTTGGATCTACCTATGTCTAAACCTGCAACATATTTTTCACCTTCTACAGGAGCCATCATTTCGTATGCTCCTCCTGAATACGCTTTGGTTATATTCCTGAAGAAGTTACCTGCTCCCTCTGGTTGCTTTGCCATATAGAACCTTTCCCAGATCCCCTCAGTAAGCGACCCTTTCTCCTCCTCAATCTCAAGTCTGTCATCTTCTGTTAGGTAGGGATTGTCAAAGGTAGAGGCGTGGAAAGACTGTCTTCTTTCAGACGGATTTTCCTTTGCCATCTTGTAGTTACGAGCAAACCAGTGTTGGGAGCTTTCTGGAGGAACGCCCTCGACAATGGCCCTACCCAATCTTCCAGGAGAGTTAAGTGTAGGTCTTACTTTATTCCAAGCAGCCTCTTTAATATCTTGGCTTTCTGCCATGTGTAGAAAATCTAATCCTACAGTTTGCAGTCCTTCAGGGTTGTCAGCAGATTTCAGTTCCCAAAATACCGAATGTCGCCATCTATTAGGTAGCCAATTACCTTTTTCGTCTTTTAGATCCAACCATACATGCAAGTCGTCTTGTTTAAATCCGCCACCTCTGCCACCGCCTTGAGCCTTGGTTCTGGTTTTACGAACAATATGTTTCGGAATAAACGCTTGCATCTCGTTCCATACTTGCATCATCTGAGCTCTTGTAGGAGCAACTGTCCAAATATGTATAGGAGGTACAAGACCTGCTTGTTCTGCTGTGAGCTTTTCTCCCTTGCCTGGAAACTGCACTGGATTTATAGAGGCTTCTCTTATTTGCCGTAGTGCTTCCTGTAGGGCAGACCTGGTTTTACCTGCTCGTCTACCTGCTTGTACAAACTTAATCTTAGCTTTGGATTCGTGCATCTCCTTTTGCCAAGGATAGGCTTCGTACATATTGGGCATACTCTAGTTCGTCTCCTGTGGTTTTTGACTCTGCATTGTCTCGGCTTCAGCCTTAGTGTTCAAAAACTTGATGTCACTTGCAATTACTTCAAATGATTTCTTTTGGTTCCCTTCTTGATCGGAATACTCTTTGCTTTGAAATCTGCCCTCTATGTATACTCTCTGACCTTTGGTTAGGTACTTGTTTACATTCTCGGCAGTTTTACCGAAGCAAACTATGTTGAACCACTCGGTTTCATCTTGTGACACCTCGTTTATCCTTCTTCTATAATTTACAGCTATTGAAAAGTTGGTTACAGGTGTCTGGTCAGGTGTGTACCTTAATTCAGGATCCCCGCCGACATTACCTATTAACAGAACTTTGTTTAAACTTGCCATTCTTTTTCTCCTCGTCTTGTCTTGTTTTTTTTGCAAAATAGTAGTGGTGCTGCCTACACAATCCGTTTGCAAACATTCTTTGCTTGCAACCTAAATCTTGTCTGCCACACATCATAAATCTGGCAATCCGTCTCCAGAATAGTCTGCTTCAGGTACATGACCATTGTCTTGCACTATCCCTGGTTGCCTCTGATCTTCCATAAAGTATTTAATCTCAGGTCTCGATGAAACAGGTTCCATGTGTTCCAAGTATCCGTTAGCCATCATCTTGAGTGCAAAGTTTACACCAGCACTACCTTGTGCCTTTGCTCTCTCCAAGTGCATAAAACTAATCACAGCCGACTCGTGTGCATATACAGTGTCTAAATGCGACTTCTTAATATAAGTTTTCTTAGAACCTGGAAAGATAGGGTAGGAGTCAGTATCTCTGTATTGATCTAGTCTCTTCTTAAACGATAGGGTAGAGGCGATTTTCTCAGATAACTTTTTCTTATCCCAACCAAACTCCTCACACATTTCATGTATTCCATCTTCTCCTGCACCAAATACAGGTAGGAGTACATATACTTGTTTAAGTTGCCTTGTCCACTTCTTCCACTCAGGAATTGCCTTGAGAACACGCCTTTCTATTTCGGATACCCCAGAAGAGCTTTTCGCAAGCATATTTTGTATAGCCATAATTACATCTCCCTTACATACTTAGGGCTAAAATCTAACGGACACCTTGACCGAAAATAATTATTAATTATACACTTATGCACAATTAATGTAACCGCACAGTAACGAAATAGGTGAACCAGGTCACCTCAAAAAGACCAAAACCTATATGGTTACTCCTACTGATAGGGCAAGTGTCGCTGTCAGGACTACATAAGGGGTACAGGGTCGGGAGTACCAATGCTTATCTAGTCAGGGAAGTTAGCGATTTTAATTTATAGGACTCCTATATATAAGGGGTGGCCTTTATCTAAATTTAAGAGATATTTAAGTTCAAATTCTTTTTTCAACGCACTCAGTGCCTCATATATATATCATTTACAGTTGTCGGTGTATCGGCGTACCTTTATAACCTTTATACGATCTGTATCAACAGAACTTTATATAACTTATATCAACAGAAATAAAAGTAAAGATTAAGTTTAAACAACCTGGCCATGCCAACCTTAAAAGAGAAGGGAACACCAACGAATCCAAGCAGCAATATAATTCCCCTATAAAATAATTATCTCTTATAAAGAACTCTTTTAATCCTCAATAATACTTATAAGAAAAAATCAAAATATCTTTAAAAATAACCAGTTAAAATATCAGTAGGGTAGAACCTTTTAAAGTACTCCCCTATCAATCCCCTACTAATAATATTAAAACTCGTTCTATGTCCAATTTTTAGGGCTTTATATTATATATATAGGGTTTTGAATATTGGCCCAAATAATTATTATCCTTGGCAGCAATAAAAATATTACTTGTACTCCCCTATTCTTTTAATTCCTGCAGGTAATCCCCTACTCTTTTAAATAATAAAAAATACAATTTTAAAAAAGGGGTTGACAATAATTAATTTATGGTGGTAGTATGGATTCTAACAACTCATAAACAACACATTAAAAGAGGTTAAAAAAAATGAAAAAAGTTGAGAGTAAAAACCTAAAAAATAAAACTGAGGGCTACTATCCTCAAAGAAGGCAAGTGATGAAATACATTTATGAAGCCAAGAATATAGCTAAAAGGTTTGGTATTAATCATCAGAGGATAGAGGTTAGAATTACTGAAAAGCACGATTGTATTTTAGGCCAGGCCACTATAAATAGTAATAAAAAGTATATTTGGATTACTGAGGACGGATTGAATAGATCAGATTTAAGGATTACTGTATTTCATGAAATCCTACATACTCTATACAATCAGGAACATGTTAAAGGCTGCAAGATTATGAATGATACAGCAACTACAGAAAATGTTTCAGATCAAGAGATAACAGATATATTTATAAGATACATAACTAAGTGTAACTGATGAGGTTTTAATAACCGAAACTCCCCTATCTTTTGGGGAGTCTTACACAAACAATTAAAACTGAGGAGGTTTTAAATGAAAATTAAATTAGACGCACAGTCTTATCAATATAAACAATTAAAAGACTTTTTTGGAGCAAAAAATAAAGACCATTTAATCTATCTATTGCTTCAGGCTTTTCAAGATAAAAAAGATAAAAAAGAATATGATGAATATAATCATCTTCTCATTGAAAATTATCTAGAGAGGTCGATAGACCTAAATGAAATGTTTACAATGATTGAAATAAAATCAGTGTAACTGAGGAGGATTTTATATCCGAAACTCCCCTATTTTTTGGGGAGTCTTACACAAACAACAATTCATGGAGGTTAAAAATATGAATGATCCGTTAAAAGATTTAATTAGTTCTACTTATGAAGAGCTAATTATTAAACTAGATACTAAATAAATAACAAACAATTAAACCTGAGGAGGTTAAAAGTGATTATAGAAAAAAATAGAGAAGGGGCAATAGTAATTTTTGGGGATATAGGAAGAAGAATTTATTACTATTACTCTAAAAAAGAAGCAATACAAAAATATAAAAAAGAAGTAAAAGAAAAAATAAACAATTAAAACTTAGGAGGTTTTAAATGACTACACAAGAAAAAATAAATTATTCAATCTGCATACAATGTTTAGGCTGCTATAATTCAGGGAGAAATAATTTTCAATGGGTTAATATTCTAAATGACAATTTAGAAGAAAAAATTAAACAACTTAAAAAGTCTTGTACTTGCGATTATATAAAATGCGATGAAATAGAAATTTGGGATTATGAAAATGTACCTTCTAATTTTTCATTAAATGAATATGACGATTTAAAAGACTTTTTAGGCGTTTTAACTGATCAGGGCCATGATCAAAATGATGTAAGAATAATTTTTAAATATCTTGGAGATATTGGCAGCAATTTAAATGATGTCAACGCTAATGATATTAGATTTGAAAAAACTGATAATTTAAGCAACTGGGCGTATGATATGGCGGTTGATGTTCACGGATACGATGAAAATACTTTAATTGGTGTCAGCGTAGATTGGGAGCAAACAGCAAAAGAATTTTTATATGATTATTCAGAATATTATGATGATGTAAATCATGAATATTATTTATTCCCGAATAACCAATAACAATCCAGGTTTTAAGGGGAGTACCTGCAAACAACTCCCCTATTAAACAAACAATTAAAACTGAGGAGGTTTTAAATGATAATTTTTAGAGAAATAGACAATAACGGCTATTTAATAGGGGATCAGGCTGCATTTTGTAGCGGTTGCGATATTCCAAAAGAATTTGAAAATGAATCTAAATATGAATATTACGATTCTTCAAATTGGCCCACTTTAAAAGATGATTTTCAAAATGATAATTGCTTATATTGTGATAGTTGCAATAAAAGACTTTT
>CEUI01027724.1_pt1 | contig 16091 bp, 11 predicted proteins | sample 531411 | NCBI WGS metagenome assembly CEUI01 (sample SAMEA2622841, study PRJEB7988) | marine metagenome | isolation source: saline water (ENVO:00002010), including
TCCATACCTGTTTCTTTTGGTAATTTTAAACACATTACAGAAGATAAGCCTGTAAAAATTTTACCTTGATGAATATGTACTGGATTATATTCGTTGGCTTTCATTTCATTAACCCATATAGAATTTATTGATCTATGGTTTTCACCAACTTTATTCCATGTAAGATAATGATTAAATATAGAATCAAACCATTGTAGAATATCTTGAGGTAAAAAAGAATGTTGGTGCATTTTATTACTGTTAGGACCAGAATAAAATAAAGACACTTCATCTTCTATTTTACCTACAAGTTGTTTGTTTGCTTTAGGTAATTCCTTTTTTCTTTTTTCGTATATATCGTTAAGAGCAACAAATACCTCTAAGGGTACTTGGTATTTTAAAACTGTTTGACCAAGATAAACAAAGTCGAACTTCATATTATTTTTTTAGTTTTTTATTTTCTTTACCTTTAGGTAGTAACTCGCCATCTTTTATAACTCTATTTAATGTATCAAGTTGTCCTAATACATTAAAAACTTCAGGTTGAGATGAACCTGGTGTTAGTGTTGCTTTTTGATGTTGTAATCTTAACATATAAGATTTAGCTTGGTGGGTATTAACATCTTCTTTATCAAATTTACCATCGTCAAATTCTTTTTTAAGTTTAGACCATGTTGCTACTTCTCTCATTCTATGTTTAGCAACTAACTCCATACTTGCTTTACCATAAATCTTTTCTTCTAATTCTATTTGTAATAATTGTTTTTCTAATTTATTTTTTTCTTTACTTATCTTATCTCTTATCTTTTCAATCTCTACATCATTCTTTCTAGCATCAAAAGATAAGTGCATTAAATTTTCAAAGTGAGTATTCTGTTCTCTTACACATTGCCAATACTTTGCAGCTTTAGTTGGATATTTATTATCTGATAATACAGAAAATCTCATTTCTGTTTCTGTACGAAACATTTGTTTTTTTTTCCAAGTATCTTTAAGTTCAGGAATTAAACTTTTAAATTGTTTAACATCCTCTTCATCCAAAATACCTGTTAAGTATTTAGATTGAGTTTTAGCTAATGTTTGTATGTTGCGTTTTTCTTTTGACATAAAGTCATAACCAATCTACTTATTTATAGATTAAGGTCAAGTCTTAATCTGTGTCAAATGTCTTAGTTGTGAATGGTACAGTCCACTCTTCTGTTGCATTAGAAACACTACCAGTATTACCACTAAATGCTAGTCCTGAAACAGATGAACCTGATCCTCTAATATTGGTTCTTGCTGTTCCTAAATCAGCCACCTCTGTCCAGCTTGAACCATTAAATGATTCTGTAATTGCAAGGTTACCACCTGGAGTGCCTCCTCCAAAAGCTAACCCAGAAGTAGTGTTGCCACTACCGCCTGGAAATTGCCTTCCTGTGTTTAAATTTCCAACTTCTGTCCAACTTGATCCATTCCAAATTTCAGTTTCATTATGGGTATCGTCTCCTCCAAAAAATATAGCAGATGAATTACTTGGTCCCGCTCCTGCTCCACCTTGCCTTTGTGTATTTACATTGCTAACTTCAGACCAACTTGATCCATTCCATGTTTCTGTGTTAGCAGTAAGACTGCCGTCACTACCAGAAAATAAAAGAGCACTGCCTTGAACCCCAGACGAGCCTCCATAATATCTACCTTCATTTAAATCTCCAACTTCTGTCCACGATGACCCATTCCAAGATTCTGTTACAGCTGTAGACCCTGGATTTCCTCCAAATACAAGTGATGATGTATTATCTGCACCAGCTGATGAACTTCCATATCTATCTGTGTTTAATTCAGTTACTTCTGTCCACGAGCTTCCATTATAATTTTCTACTTGTGCAACTGCAGCTGTTGTATAACCTGATATACAGTTGGATGAAGTTTGAGTTCCAGACCCTGATGTTAATCTTCTAGCGGTATTTAAACTTCCTCCAGTAGACCAAGCACCTGTTCCTTGTGCAGCATAACCTTTTAAAACACTGTCAACACCTGTTGCAGTTTTAACCCAAACTTGTCCAGTTTGTACTGCGGGTGCGGATGGGAAAGCAAATTCTTCTGTAACAGCAACATTTGTAGTTGTATAACCACCTGTTGCAAACATAGTATCAGGCGAACTTTGTGGAGAAGCTCCCATTTTTGATCTTGCAGTAGATAAATCAGCTACTTCAGTCCACGAAGTTCCATTCCAATGTTCAGTAACGCTTTTAGTTCCTGGTTGTCCACCAAAAACATATCCTTCAGTAGAAGTTCCAGAATGAGAACTATAAAATCTTTGTGTATTTAATTCAGCTATTTCAGTCCATGCACTACCATTCCATGATTCAACTGAAGCACTATAATAAGGTGCTGATGCTAAACCACCTCCAGCTAAAATAGCAGCAGTAGAACTACCAAGTCCACCACCTAATCCTGTTCTAGCTGTATTTAAATCTCCAACTTCAGTCCAAGAAGAACCATTATAAGATTCATTAACAGCTTGATCGCTACTTCCATCAGTACCACCAAAAGCGATTGCTGCAGTCTGTGTTCCTGCTGCACCAAGTTGATCTCGTCTAGTATTTAAATCTCCAGATTCTGTCCAGTTTGTACCATCATATTCTTCAGCTTTTATTTCTTTGTTAGGAGAACCTGATTCTAATCTTCCAGCAACAGCTAAACCAGCTGTTTGCGTTCCTGTTCCAGCAAGTAACCATCTTGCTGTATTAAGATTGTTTCCCTCTGTCCAAGATGTTCCATCATATTCTTCTGAAAGATTATAAGCAGGTGGATCACCTCCACCACCAAATACTAATCCTGCTGTAGTTGTTCCAGCACCACCCATAGATTGTCTAGCTTGATTAATATTACCACCGCTAGTCCATGCTCCTGCATAAGCAAGTGGATCAGTATCTGTAACTTTTATTGTGTAACCTTTTATATCTTTATATTCAGCCATGTTAATCCGTTATTGTTAAATTACTTAATGAAGAAGGTATAGTCCATTCTTCTGTTGCTGCTGGTTGTGTAGGAGCAGAAGCAATACCACCACATACTAATCCATTTGCATACGCACCTATAGAAGTACCATTATAATTTGCTGTAGATAAATCTGCTACTTCTGTCCATGCCGAACCATTCCATGCTTCTGTAATAGTATAATAAGTTGATCCAGCTCTACCACCTACAAATAAATGTAATGGAGTGCTAGTACCTATACACATTCCACCTTGTCTTTCTGTATTTACATTAGATATTTCAGTCCAGGATGATCCATCCCATGTTTCTGCATCATTAGTATTTCCAGAACCAGGATGACCTCCAACTCCCATTGCGTCTGTTGAAGTGCCTGAACCTCCAATTTGAGTTCTTGACATATTTAAATCAGATACTTCAGTCCAAGAAGAACCATTCCAGCTTTCTGTATTTGCTGTTGTTCCCCCGCCTGATACTTCTCCACCAAAAGTAATAGCTGCTGTGTTGGTTGCTCCACATCCACCTGCTTGCGCTCTTGCAGTATTAACATCACTAACTTCTGTCCAAGAACTTGAATCCCAAGACTCTACATTTGCCATACCTGATGCTTGACCAGCAAGAATCCCTGAAACAGATAAAGCTCCTGATGGTGTTCCTGCTCCTGTATTATATCCTCTTGATGTATTAATTTCTGTAATTTCTGTCCATGATGAACCATTATATTGTTCAACTGCAGTATAAGATGCACCAGGAGAATATTTATTTCCACCAGCTAACATTGCAGTAGTTTGTGAAGAACCTATAGCAGCATTTTGTGATCTAGCTTGATTTAAATTTCCTCCAGAGGACCATGCACCTGTACCTTGTTGAGTTAATGTAACTTTCATGTCGCCTGTATCACTACGATAATAAACTTGTCCTTCTGTTTTTATTGAATCTGTTATTGTTGCTGCTGTAAATTCTTCTGTTGCTGTTCCTCCAGGACCGCTTGAACCACCAGCGATAGCTAATGCTTGAGTAGCTGTGCCTGCACCATTAACTTCTCGCCTTGCTGTTGATACATCATTAATTTCAGTCCAAGAAGAACCATTCCAATATTCTACTAAGGCACTAAGTGTAGGACCACTATTAGTTGTTCCTGCAATTACCAATGCAGCAGTAGAGTTTGCTGCTGCAGCTGCATTATATCCTCGAGAAGTATTTATGTTTGTGGTTTCTGTCCAACTAGAACCATTCCAAGTTTCTACAGTTGCAGATGGGTTTGCTGCTCCATCTGTTACTCCACCTGCTCTTATAGCATCTGTCTGAGTTCCACCTCCTGAAGTTCCATATATTGCTGCATTTAAATCACCAACCTCTGTCCAACTTGATCCATCCCATGTTTCTGTTAAAGCATATGGTGTAGAAGAAGGAGAACCTTCTCCGCCAAATATTAAAGCTGAAGTGTTTGAAATTCCTGCTGAACCACCTTCTCTTCTTGCTTGGTTTATCTCGCTAACTTCAGTCCAAGAAGAGCCATTCCAACTTTCGCAATTAGTTACCCATGTAGTAGTATATCCTCCAGCTGCTATTGCAGATGTTTGTGTTCCATTTCCAAATATATCAAATCTTCCTGTATTTAAATCAGCAACTTCTGTCCAAGCTGTTCCATTATACTGTTCTGTATTTGCACTGCCTCCTGGATATACTCCCCCAGCTATTTGTCCTGCACTATTCGTGCCTGTTTGAGCAGTAGCATCAAACATTCTTGCAGTATTGCAAGCTGCACCACTAGACCAAGCACCATTAGCTATACCTGATCCTAAAGGATCAGATGTCCTATTTTTAATAGCTTGTCCTTTTATAGCTTTAAATTCTGCCATGAGGATTTTACTATGGTAATGTTATATCTGTTGGTCTTGAGTATCTAGCTTTGTATTCATCAGATTTTGCATCATAAGCGGCTTGTGCTGCTGTTACTTCTGCATCAACAATAGCTTGAGCTTCAGCTTTAGTTTTTTCAACACCAGCTACTCTACCTATCCATCTACCACCATATACATTATCTTCAGTAACCCAAACATCACCAGGGAAGCCTTCAATATGAAACATTTTTCTATCTTCATGACGAATAAATGGATCACCATTGGCTTTCTTTCCCCAATTTGCTTTAACACTGTATTTGTATGCCATAGTTTCCTCCTTTTTTGTTGTTATAAATCATTTTTAACTCGTTGTAACTGTTTTAATTGAATGAGAAAGTGTCCATTCTTCTGTAGTTGCTACTCCTGGATCACCTGCTGGTGTTTGACCACCTACAGACATAGCTTGTGTATTTGTACCTGCTGCAGTTCCTATATTTCCATTAACTGCAGTTGCTAAATCAGCAACTTCCGTCCAACTACTTCCGTTCCATGATTCTGTTTTTGTGCTTTTTGAAGGTTCATTTCCACCAAATAATAAAGCAGATGTACTTGTTGCTCCTGTACTTCCTCCATGTGATCTTCCTGTATTAATTTCAGTTGTTTCAGTCCAACTACTGCCATTCCAAGATTCAACTACATTTAAATAATTAGGTGGATTAAAACCACCAAAAGCTAAAGCTGCGGTTGAAGTTCCAGCACCACCAGCTCTCATTCTTACTGTGTTTAAATCTCCTACTTCAGTCCAACTACTACCATTCCAACTTTCTGTTTCTCCTTTTCTTGATGCTGGAGAACCTGCTTCTCCACCAAAAGTTAATGCTGCTGTGCTAGTGCCAGTTCCTTGATTACCTTCTCTAGCTAAATTTAAATCTCCTACCTCTGTCCAACTACTGCCATCCCATTGTTCATTTGCTGCACTTTTTGGTGGTATTGATCCGCCAAAAGCAAGAGCTGCTGTGTTAGTTGCTCCACATCCACCTGCCGCCATTCTAGCTGTATTTAAATTTGCTAATTCAGTCCAAGATGATCCATTATAAGATTCTGTTTCATTGGCAGCAGCAGAATCATTTTTATATCCACCAAATACAAGACCAGCAGTTTGTGTACCTCCACCACTAGACATCATACCTAATCTTCCTTGATTTAAATTTCCACCTGAACTCCAAGCTCCAGTTCCTGGACCTAAAAATTCATATTGACCATTCGATGAATTATAATAAAGTTCACCTGCCACTTGTGGGTAAGTTGTAGGCATTGAACTTGATCTAACTTTAACAGTAGTACCTTTGATTTCTTTATATGTTGCCATTTATCATTATCCTTTAACCAACCAACCTTGTGTTGAATCTGTAAAAACTAATGTAATTGCAGCTCTCTCAACACTTATTGTTAAGTCTGCAGCTGATCCTTCGATCTTTTGTGAATTTCTACCGACTGTTAAAGGATAAGTATCAAATGTTCCAGCATAATCTATAATTGACACTTCATCTCCTAAACTAGGTGATGCTGGTAAAGTAACTGTAAATGAACCTGATGTTGTATTTGCAAATACACCTTCTAAAGCAGATGCTGTGTAGTTAGCAGTTTTAACAGACTGCCAATCTGTTCCTCCACCTGCTGCGTCAGAAAATACAGGTGCAGCACCAGCTCCTTGAGAAGTTAATACTTGTCCTGAATTACCAGTTGATACTGCTGCAGGATTACCACTAGCATCATAAGTAATTAGATTACCATCTGTACCAGAAGCCATTTTTGCAAGTGTTACAGCATCATCCTGTATTTCTGCTGTAGCTACTCCTGAATCTTTAATTGTTATTGCACCTGAACTAGCAGCAAAGTTATCTGAACTAAATGATGCAGCACCTTTTACAGATGTAGAAGCATCAGCTAAATTTATTGTAACTGTTCCTGATGTACCACCACCAGATAAGTTTGTACCTGCTGTAACTCCTTCAATATCTCCTGTACCATCAGCACCTGAGTAAGAAAAATGTACACCAACACCATCTGTGTTTGAAAACGATCCACTTGAAACAACATGAGTTACTGGAACTTTTGTATATCCTGATGCGTCTGTAACTGCACCTGATACTTTAAAAGTTGCATAAGTTGATGCTGTTCCTTCTTTGGTAATTGTAACAATACCTCTAGCTGTAGAATTAGAAACATCATCCCAAGATTGAACATAACCTGATATATCTGCTGAAGCATCATCTGCATCATCCACATATAAAATAGAAACAGAACTTAATGTACCATTATTAAAAGCGATTTTACCTGCACCTGGATCAGCATCAGAAGTTGAGCTTGACCAAGTCATTGATAATTGTGAGTTTGTACCACTTGCTCCCGTAGAACCTGTTGCTCCTGTACTTCCTGTAGCACCTGTAGAACCTGTGTCTCCTTTTAATCCTGTTCTTGTGTAATGAACTGATAATTCATCAGCAGCACTAAAAGTATTATTAGAAGCAAGGTGAGCAACTGTAATTTTGTTGTAGCCGCTTTCATCACTAACCGCAGCTGTAATTTTAAATCTTGCATAAGTTGAGCTATCGTTAATATCTACAATGTGTAAAAATCCTTTAATTGTAGAAGTTGATCCTCCCCAACTTTGAACATCTGTAGCTGTACTAGCACCATTAGCATCAGCATCATCAATATAAATTTCTGTAGCTGAAGCATAAGTTCCATTGTTAAATGCTATTTCTCCAGCACCAGGGTCTGCATCAGATGTACCTGTATCAAACTTATAGAAATAACCTGGTATTGCACCATCTTCTCCACTTGCTGTAAATGCAATCCAACATTTATCATCGTTTGCAAAAGTACCTGCAGAGTCAATATGAACTAAAGTAACTTTAGTATAACCACTAGCATCCGTAACAGCACCACTAACTTTAAATACCATCCAAGTATCTAATGTGTTAGCTTTTGAAATTCTTATTCTACCTCTATTAGTATCGTTACCTGATACATCATCCCATGATTGTACCCATGCTGAAATATCTGTTCCATTGTATTCTAAATCATCAACATATATTTCTGTTGCACTAGCAATCGTTGCGTTATTTAATCTAAAATATCCTGCTCCAGGATCAGCATCTGTAGTTGTTGTTGAATATTGAAACATTGCTGAATCTCCACCTGCAGGTAAAAAATCAGCTACTGTTGTTAAGTTACCATCGCTATCAAATCCTAAAGTTTTAGATGCTCTTGTACTAGCATCATCTGTAAATTCTGGTGTTGTAATTGTGTTTGTTCTTGAAACTTTAAATGATCTATCAAGCTCCTCTTGCATTTGCTGGACAGTCATGGTTGCACGATCCAAACCCTCTTCGTGAGTCTCCGCAGGGAATGGATCATTGGCTATATAATCTATAGCCTGTGTTTGCGGGACAGCTCTTCTAATAACAACAGTTTCGCCTGAAGCTGGGGTATTACCAGAAGTGAAAGTTACATTTCCACCTGAAGCATCTCCTGCACCAGAAACTGTATAGTGTGTTGTTAGAGTCTTTGTTGTTTCAGTTCCTGTTGAGGAACGGATAATGACCTGAAGGTCTGTGTCTGCAAATATTTTAAATGCGTAAGCAAATTCAGTTGTAGAGCCATTGCCTGAATATGAGTTTTTTACTGTAGTTGAAGATACTGTCATACTTAAAATCCTTTAAATAAACTAGAAGGTTTAGTCAATAAAAATTCGTGTCCACTTTCTTTCATTCTTTTTTCCATTCTTCTTAAGCTACCAGGAGATAATGTTTCCATGATCTGATAACCTATAGCATAATCAAAGGCAGTTTTTAAGTAAAATAAATTTAAAAAAGGTATATTTTCTTTAATTGATAAATACCCTTGCTTACCTGCTTTAGAAAATTCTCCTTTAATAAGATAATTAAAAATGGCTGTTATCTTTGTTGCTTCAGTCAAACCAGGACCAGCAAAAGTAGCTAAAGCACTTGTACTTTGTTGAATTTTTCCAAATAAAAAATCAGTATATATACCTAATCCACCGCCTTGAAGTATAGAAGCAAAAAAAGTGTTTTTGTTAATTGGGTCTCTTGGTTTTTTACCTTTTAATAAATCTTTAGCACTCATAGATATATATCCAAAAATAGCAGAACCAGCAACTAAAGTAGTTATTCCTGTAAAGGCTCTCATTTTAGACCCCGCTTCACTAAATGCTAATTCTCTTCCTATTGCTTTTTGGAATATAGCAAATGGAAATGCTTTAAACTGACCCCAAAATCTTATAGCTTCACCAGGTCCAGTCCCCGCCTGTAATCCTTGTTTTAAATTTCCTCTAGTTCTAGCATCTGGTTCTATTACAGCATAAGTTGATCTATCTAAAAACATTCCTAATACTCTTGTTTTTAAATTATCTCTTGCAATGGCTACTTGTCTTTTAGACATTTTTGTAACACCAGATAAATCTTTAATAACATCATCAGATAAATTATCTATGTTTCTAACTGAAAAAAATTCTTTACCATCGTCAGCTTTTTCTACATCCATTTTTCTAATGACATTCCAAATTTTTTCATTAATACCAAAGTGAGTAATCAATCTTTTAAATTCAGGTGTTAAATTATTAAATGCAATTTTTCTTTGTTTAGCAACAAAGTTACCCATGCCTAACATTGCTCCATCTTTAAGAGAATTAGTCCACCAAGCTAATCCGTTAAGTTTAAAAAAAGTTCTTTGTATTTGTGTAAAATTTCTATTTAAGTTATCACCTACAGAATATCTGGCAGCTAAATCATATATAATATTATCTGCTATAAAACCTAATTGTTCTGCTATCTCTGCTTTTTTTTTTGCATTTTTTATTTTAGCCAATCTACCAAGAGCTTCAGCTACACCACCAATATAAGATCGACCTTGCCATTTTAATTCTCTAGCATACAAATGAACATCGGCTATTGCAGATATTGTTGCTCCTCCTAATTTTGCCATAGACATAATAGAACGACTAATTGCAGACCATTTAGCAAATTCAAATCCATTAATAGTATTTACTGAACCATCTACTTCTGACATAAATTTATAATAACCTCCTTGTTCCTTTTTAACAAAGTTTCCCACTTTTTCTGCTTGACCTTGCTTACCTTTTAAAATTAATTGTCTTTTAACTAAATCACCTATTTTTAAAAAATTTTTTTGTGGGTTAGAACCAAGCATACTCATCATACCAATATTTCTACCCGCCATATTAAAACCATCAAACAAAGATTCTTTTAAATTTTTTCCACCAAACATAGCATTGTAATCAAACCAATCATCAGAAGTATTAAAATGTAAAACTCTTTTTGCACCAATTCTTTCTGCTAAACTTCTTGAACCAAAAGAATTACCTGCTCCATCTACAACTTGATTTTGATTTTTAATTAAAGAATTATAAGCAAAAGTTAAAAACTCATCTATAGCTTGAGGAGAACCATCTGTGTTTGCAAAAGTTCTTTTTTGATCTAGTTTAGGTAAAATATATTCTTTCCAAGCAGCTAAATTTCTTTCTGGTGTACCATTAATTTCTTTTATATTTTTTCTGTTTTTTAAATTTAAAACATCTACAGCATTTCTTAATTGAAAAGGATCAGATGATTGTCTAACAATCCATCCAGCTAATTTTTCTGTATTAGCTCCATAATCATTATATTTTTTTCTTATTGTTTCTGAAAATTCAGCTATAACTTTTCCTAGAGTAATAATATCTTTATTTTTTTCTGTAATTTTTGCATCATTACCTATTTCCCAAATAACTTTTGCTACTTTTCTTTCTATATCTGCATTAGCTTCTGCAAATAAAGTATCAACCTTGTTTTCTTTTAATTTAGCATTAAAAGAAACAACAATATCTCTATAGTAAGAGAGTTGAGCAAGAGCAACTGAAGAACGACTACCTTGTTTTTGTAAATTACTTCCAACTAAAACAGCAGCTAAACCTTCTTTAGGATTATTAGGAAATTCTTTTAAAACATACTCAACAGTATTTCTAATTTTTACCTCATCTTCTAAAGCATTTAATTTGTTAATTTTTTTTTGTATTTGTTGTCTTTTTAAAACACCATCAGCAAGTTTAGATACAATCGTTTCATCTAAAGCTGCAATTTTAGTTTCAGATTGAGCTTTCTTAATATCGTTTAAAATACTTTGTGCTTTTTCTGTACCAATAGAAGATTTTTTTAAAGTATTCTCTATTCTAGTTAAACATTTATCTGCCATAATTATCTTCCATTAAAACAATTAATACCATCTATAATAGCATCTTTTATTTCCTTCTGTTTTGTATTTAATTCATCAGATTCTTTAATTGTTGTTCTAATTTCTTCACTATCTTTAATGTTTAAATCTTTTTGTTTTTCTTTTAAAACATTTAATTGTCTTTCAACTGTACCTGCTTCTTCATCTAAATTTCTTAATGTAATATCTTCTTGGCTTCGACTTGCTTCATATTCATCAACTGCTTTTTGCTCAACAGGATTTTTAGTTCTTGCTCCTGTATCTTGAGAGGTAACTTCTTGTTTTTTTAAAGGCACTTGTTCGTCTATTTGATTTTTTACATTTACTCTTTCATTAGGTGTAACTTTTTCATTAAGTTGAGCATTTCTTAATTTAGGATCAAGATCAGCTATATTTTTAACATTGACAGGTATATCTTCAATTAAATCAGAAATAGCTTTTGTTAATAAAGTTTTTCTAACATCAGGATTAGTTTCAGCAAGTTCTTTCATAATCCTAGAATTTTCAGGATAATATTCTTTATATAAATTAACTACAGGTTCATCTCCATCTTTAATACCAGCTTTATCTCTAGCTGCTTTGATTCTTTTTTTAAATTTTCTAGCTGTATTAAAATCTTTTAATTTACCAATACCAACATGAAGTCCTCCACCCAAAATACCTCCAAAACTAACTGCCATAAAACTATCTACTAAACCATAATCAGATTGTTCTCTTTGTGCAGCTGTGTAAACCAGAGGTTCAGCAATACCAATACCTATAGTTCCTTCTACAGCACCTTTAGCAAATCTTGCTTTTGTAAATCCATATCTAGCAACTAAACTAGCAAATCTTGCTTGACCCACATAAGGAACAAACATTAATGCAAGGTTAATAGGATCGAAAATGCTAGTTACCATAGCTGTTCCAAATTTAGCTAATGTTGGTAAATACAAATTACCTAATCTTCCTTCTGGTCCTCTTTGAATAATACTTTGCCTATTAATTTCTGCTTTTTTTCTTTCTACAATAATATCTACTGTTGATTGTTTTTCATCTTCGTCAAAAAATAAATTATATTTTCCATATTTATCATTAAGTTCTTGTCTATCAACTAAAGGTTCACCTGTATCTTCTGATCTATTTGTTTCCAATTCTGATAATCTTAAAATAGACGAAACAGGATTATATTTCCAAGCATCTTTTGCAGTTTCGCCTAACACTTCACCTATACCAGTTTGATATTTATCAAATCCTCTTTCTTTAGCATATTTATCTGTATCTAAACCAAAAGATATATTTGCCATAATTAAGCTCCTGGAGGTAACTCTTCGTTAAGATTTCTAATATCCATATCAATATCTGTAGTAGGTAATTTATAAGAATCATCATCAAAATTAACTTGTAATAATTCACCTTTTTTATTTTGTACCAAACCTAAAGAACCATCAGAAAATTCAATAGCAAAAATAAGACTATTGCCATCACCACTATTAATCCAAACCCCATTATCTTTAGCTTGTTCTAACATTTCATCGTTTAATTCTTTATCTGATATATTGGGATTATTAGATTTAAAAGGCATCATATCAAAATCTTGAAGATGATGTTTTTTTATATATTGAATTTTATCTTGAATAAACTCTATATGTTTTGGACTTAATCTATCATTATTATAATTTTTAGGTATAAAATAAGTATCTTCAACAACAAAATTATTTGTAATATAATTTGTTGCTTCTTCTATAGCTTTAGATTCCTTCATTCCTGCAGACATTTTATTAATAGCTATATAAGTAATTACATTTTGTATATCTCCTAATTCATCATTAGCTTTAGTTGTATTCATTTTATTAGAAAACATAACTGCATTTCTAAAATCTTCTAATTCATCTGCAACAGACTCATTAATGTCTTGAAAACTTAAATTTGATTGTGTTTTTAAAAATTCATTTAGTCTTGTTCTTTCTTCTTTAGTATCTATGCTAGTTGCTAATATTGCAAAATTTTCATCATTAAAATAAGAAACTAATTTAGCAGTTACAGGTAAACCTTGAGCAGTTAATTCGTTTAACACTCTGCCATATTGCTCACCATATTGTTCTTCTAAAGTTTGTAAATAACCAATTTTATTTTCTGTAGGCTGACTATTGTAATCCATAACAACTTTTTGTGCAAAATTAACTGGCAATACTCTAATTAAAGTAGGATCAATATTCATGTCTTCTTGTGCTTGAACTACACTATTAATATATTTTTTAAACAATAGTTGTTTTGCATCTTTATTTGTTTCAGCATTGTAAGCATCAAAATTATCTCTAACAATAGCATTATGACTTAATATTAAAGTTGCAGCATCTTTTTCAATAAGTTCATTTTTTTGACTAATAAAATCTTTAACTTTTTCTTTATACTGTTTATCTTGAGCATAATTACCAGATTTTAATTCAAACATATCTAAAATGCTTTGTTCATCTCCAATTTTAGAATTAAATATTGCAGTTTTAAATACACTTATTTTTTTTGTGTTGTTTTGTGTTTCTTTAAAATCATTAAAAACTTTTTCTCCGTAAATAGATTTAATGGCAGCTTCATTAATACCAATATCTTTTCCATCTTCTAATGCAGCAATATAATTAATCATATTTTCTTTTAGTATAGGTTTGGCTTCTAATGCAGCTTCTCTTTTTAACTGTTCTCTATCTTCAATAAATAAACCTTTATATTTTCCTTCATCAAGATTAACATAAGTTTGCACAGGGTCTTTTGTCATATCTTTTTGTACTTCAAAAGTAGCAATTAAATTAGGAATAGAAGCATTTTTAGTTTCATAATCTTTAACAGTCATCAAACCATCTAAATAATCATTTTCATATAATAATTTTAAATCATTAGGTAACGATTTTTTTGCTAACTCGTTATTTCCGTAAATAGCTTCTGTTAAAAGATTTTGTTCTTTAATTGAAGAAGCAACTGATCTTTTGTTAATTAAATTATTGTAAACTTTATTATCAACTGAATATATTTTTTTTTGTTCTTCTAATAAATAACTATTAGTAAATAAAGTTTTTACTCTATCATTAGATGCTTTATTTGCAAATTCATCTCTTATAGCTTTACTTTTTTCCATTAAAAATTTATTTGCATCATTTGAATTAGTAAATTTAATGCTAATTTCTTGACTTACATCATTTAATTTAATAACAGCTTGATTTTCTAACTCGAGAGCTTCAGTTTTATTAGAAGCATTTTGTTCTGCTGTTTTATATTTAACTACAGCATCTGTTAAAGGTTTAAAAGCACCAGCAACTGTATTTAATGGTATTTGTAAATTAGATTGAACAGAACTTACTTCTGCAGTAGGTCTTGCTTCTGTTGTGAATGTAGGTATTTTTGGCATTACATATCCCCCACTAATACACCTTGATCTTTTTTAGGTGAACTAAAACTATTCATAGTTAATAAACTTCCCCCTATTTGAGATACAGTTTGTATTTGTGCAAGTCTTGCTTGTTGTTTGGCAACTTGACCAGATATTATAGCAAAGTTTGCTCTTTCGTATGCTTGAGCTTTTCCAATACTAGCATTGTATCTCATAATCTTATCTTGTAAAACTTTTTCTCTTTCATTAGCTTTTAATATTTTAAAATAAGTTCCAGATAATTCTGCACCTGATTTAATAGTTGCAACTTTTTGTTCTGCTTGTAATTTTTTAAATTTTTTAGCAAAGGTAGCTACATCAAATTCAGCTTGTTGTTCTATTGCATCACCTTCTTGTTTAGCAACTTGAGCATTACGATTTTGTATAGCTTGATTAGTTTTACCTATTACATTTTGTTGCTGTATTTGTGCTGCTCCTATTGCTACTGGTATAACCCAAGTCATTAAAAAATCCTCGCATATCTGAAGTGATCTGAACCATCAAAACCATAATGTTTCATCAATCCTTCGTTTTGTAAACCAAGCCATGAAGCAAACTTTAAACCTATTTTAAAGTCAGCTCTTACAGCTGTTTGTACTCTTTTTATATTATTTTCTTTAGCTAGTCTTGCAAAATTTTTCTTAATGGCTCTGGCAATAACAAGTGGGTGATTCCAAACTTTATTTGTCGCTAATACCCAACCTTCTGCCACACCATCCCAAATTATTTTCATTCCTGCAGATGCAATAGGCTCATCATTAATAATACAAGTATAAGCTAAACCATTCTGTTCTAATTGCATAGCATCTCCATCATATTGTGCATCTTTATCCATAAGAACATGGTTCATTTGACTAGCAAGAATAATCTTACCATGGGTTGCAATATAAGGCACTATTTGTAATAAATTTTTAGTCATTGGTTTGTAAATCTGGGTATAAAGATAATATGGTTAAAGGTAAAGGCTGAGTTTGTCTAACAAAGATAAAACCATCAGTATCGTAATTACCTCTAAATTCTACAGTTTTGTCCCCTGTAAATACAGGTATACCTTCATCCATAGGATCAGATGATGTTCTAAATGGTATTCTTTCCATGTTGCTTAAAGACTCTCCAACCTCAACACCAACAGATTCATATAATCTAATTGTAATTTCATATATTCTTTTTGTCTTAGCTTGAGATGTTCCATTTTGTGAACCAGCATTAAGTCTCATAGTTTGTAATATTGATTTGTAAGCTAAACCTAGTTTTACATTAGTTGCTGAACGATCTAATGTAACTGAACCACTTGATACTGTTTTATCAGGATGTGTTGCACCATCTGCTAATATAGAAACTGTTTGTCCCTCAAGGTGATCTAAACCTGAAATAGTTGTAGCAGCTGAACCGCTATAAGATAAAGCACTATCTAAAAAATTAAATGTTGTATTATCTGTTTCTGTAAAATCAAAATTATTAATATATTCTACAAACCTTCTTGTAGAACCATTAATTGTTCTTTTAACAATAACCCATGTTTGATACTCTGTATCATCAGTTGGAATAACAGCAACACTTTCACATACTGCTTTACCTTCATCAGTTTTTGCTAA
>CEUI01015624.1_pt1 | contig 16066 bp, 31 predicted proteins | sample 531411 | NCBI WGS metagenome assembly CEUI01 (sample SAMEA2622841, study PRJEB7988) | marine metagenome | isolation source: saline water (ENVO:00002010), including
CTAGAAACAGGTCGTAAATTAAAACTAAAAGATGTATCTCTTGATGAAAGAGATGAATTGCTAGATAGTGTAGATTATAAGTTGGACTCTAAAGGAAATATCAAAGGAGTTCAAATGATGAATACTACTATCACTAAATGGCTTAGAATAGGTTTAGATGGAGATACGTCAGACGACTTTTTGAAATCTCTCACATTTGAAGAAAGAACTGAAATCTTTTTAAAGATGCAGGAAACTTTACTTGTGGGGGAAGGGAAAGCCTCCGACTAGAACTAAATATACATTTTGATAGTTGTGGAGGCTGTCAATACCATAGTTACCCATATAAGGCTGAAGTTCCTATCTTGATTAATGGTAAACGAGAAAGAAAAGAATTTACCTGCGATGAAGATGTTTGGCAAATAATTGACCTTTTAATTAAAGAAGCAAAAGATGTTAATTTGCAAGGAAAGGATTTTGATGTTGCTCGTTCAGTATATGTTCAACTTCCATTTTTTGCCTGTAGGAATATTATATATTCTAAGAAATATCAAAAAGATATTCAGAAATATATCTACTGTAAGGATTTTGGAGTATCTCCTTATGAGGGAAGTTTTCAAAAGCATCCTGCGAGGTGGATAGAGAAAAGTTTTATAATTAAAAATGCGTTAGCTAAAAAAGAGAACGCACAGATAGAAAAGGTTAAAGATGGCAGCAAATAATATTACTATAGGTTTTAATGCTACCGGAGATGAAAAGCTTATAAAGGCATTTAAGGATTTAGCTACAGCTCAATCTAAGTTTAATTCTGCTACTAAAAAATCAACATCATCTGCTAAAACCCAAGAAGAACAGCATAAAAAATTAAATGCAGGTATGATGAGATTGAGGGCTAACTTTAAAGCTCAGGGTAAATCTCTTATGGATGCAGGTGTTAATGCTAAGCTATATTCTTCTGCTCTTAAAGGTAATTTAGTAGCTATTGAAAAGGTAAAGATTGCCGTAAAAAGATATACCGAAGAACAGAATAAGGCTAATGTAGCAACAAGAATACTTGGTGGTAGTGTAGCTGTTTTACGTTCTAAAATGCTAGTGGCTGCTTTTGCTTTTAGTATAGTCAGAAAACCATTTTTGGACTTGATGCAGGCTTATAGCGATAGTATAGAGGTATCAGGAAAATTTAATGTTGTTTTTGGTGAAGTTGAAGGTGCAGCTAGAGATTTCTCTAGAGCATTGGCAGGTGAGTTTGGAAGGTCGCAAACAGCTATAATGGATTTTATGTCCACACTTCAAGATACATTTGTTCCTCTAGGTTTCGCAAGGGGTTCTGCTGCAAACTTATCATCCTCATTAACTAAATTAGCTTTAGATGTTGCAAGTTTTAATAATAAAATGGATGCAGATGTTGTTAGAGATTTTCAATCTGCTATTGTTGGTAATCATGAAACTGTAAAAAAATATGGAATAATCCTTAATGAAGCTAAGGTTGCACAAGCTGCAATGGATATGGGTTTAATAAATTCATCGGGTGAATTAAGTGAATATGCTAAAGTCTTAGCAAGAGTTGAATTAATAACACAAGGCACTAAAGATGCTCAGGGAGATGTTTCAAGAACTTTTGATACTTTGGCTAATTCTGTAAAGGCAACACAAGCATCATTTCAAGAATTTAAAGAAGAATTTGGTGAAATTTTAGAACCTGTGGCAATGGCTTTATTGGAAGTTGCAGAATTAGCTATGAATTTAGCTAGACTAATAAAAATCCCTCTATCTATGATAAGTGCAGCTTTTGGAGCAATAGGTCAAATACTTAATAGCGTTAATATTGTTATAGATGGATTTTTTGACTTATTTAAAGAGGGGACACCTTCTCTAACTGAAGCTGAAATAGAATTAGCTAAGTATAATGAGCAATTAAGAATACAAGAAGAATTAAGTTCTAGCGTTGGCAATGCTATGACATCTCAAGAAATTTCTTTGCAAGGTTTAAAAGATATGTATAGCCAAACTAGAGAATTTCAAGAAGAAATGTTAGACAGTCAGATAGCGTTAATAGAGAATATGGGTGGATTTACAGATGATAATAAAGAATTGTCAGCAGTTTATGATATGCTTATACAAAGAAGGGATAAGCTTACACAATCTCAAAAATCAGCCACAACAACAGAGAAAAAATTAGCAGAGCAAGTAGTTAAGTCTTCTTTTGCGATGGGAAAGGCTTATGATAATACAGGTATGGCAGCTTTAAAAGGGGCAGAGAAAGTTATTACTGCAGAAGTACAAACTATGACAGTAAATTTAATGAGGAAATTTATAGGTGAAAATCCTTCATTTATTGGATTAGCTCTTGCAGGCATGGCATCGTCAATAGTTGGTTCTTTAGTTGGTCAAGGAATGAGAAGTGCAACTAGAGTAGTTCAAAAATTTGAAGATGGTGGATTAGTTGGTGGAAGACGACATTCTCAAGGTGGTACTATGATTGAAGCCGAGCAAGGCGAATTTGTTATGAGTCGTAATGCAGTAGATGCTATAGGAGTAGAGAATTTAAATAGAATGAATAGAGGAGGAGGAGGAGCAGTTAATATTACTTTCACAGGTAATGTTATGAGCCAAGATTTTATAGAAAATGAGGCTATACCACAAATTAAAGAAGCTATAAGGCGTGGTGCTGATATAGGAGTTGCTTAATGGAATTACCTGCAGTATTTAAGTCAGACATACAGACTAATATAATCAATATATTTCCTACTGTTGTTATTGACGATACTATATTTTTATCAACTAAAAACCATTCTAAGGCGATTGGGTATCTTTCATTCCCAAGCGTATATTATAAACCAATATTATTAAGCGTCCCTAGGATTAAAGAGTCAATAGACTTTGAAAGTAGAAAATTTAAAATATCTAATGTTACCTTAAAAATATCTAACTATGAGATTAATGGGGAAAGATTTACAGATATACTAAAAAATAAATCATATTTAGGTGCAGAAACTATTATACGTTGGGAAACTGTTGGAGCAAAAACTGAACAAGATAGATTAGAAATTTTTAAAGGTACGATTAAAAGGATAACTCATGACAATAAAACAGCTAGTGTTCAATTAGAAGATTTAACTCAAGTATTATTCCACAAAGAGTTACCAAAAAATCGAACATCATCTGCTTTGTCGTTGCCTCCTAAAAAAAGGAATAAGCCAATTCCTATGACTTATGGGCATTTGGCAAAAGCTCCTACCGTACTAGATATAAATAATACAATAAAGGCAGATTCTGAGGCTGTTACAATAGTAGGTAAGAGAGGTTCTGCTAATAATTGGAATTTTGAAGATGACGTTGAATCATATTACGAAGAACATCCTTTTTGGGGCGATTTTTTACAGCAACAAGGAAGTCTAAATAATCAAGGTGTTCCTGCCCTTACTATGGTTATTGATGATTATGAGGTTTATGTTCCCGAAGAAACAACTAAAGGGGTAGGTTTTTCAAATAGTGGTATCTACACTCAAGACGAAACAATGCAATGGGAAGACGGTGGTGATGTTGCAGGGCAAATACGAATTAATCCATACAAAGCTTCTATTAGTGAGGATAATACGACCAAATATTTAATTCAAGTCATTAATGCTATGAAAAGCCCTTCGGTTAAACTGCATTTTAGGCTTTTATGGGACGATACTGATGGGGACCCTACTGAAGACAGTATTAGTAACGATAGTGGATATGGATGGCGACCTAAAAATGAATTTAGGGATTTTGTGAGTCAAAAACTATCAGATGGAAGCTATGATTATAATTCCCTAGATTATTTAAATTCTTATGACCCTAGTAGATATTGGACTCAAAATGAAAATGATGGGATAACCTATCATAATTTATCTAAGCATTGGGATGTCAATGGTGATGAATATTCCGGGCTTAGACTTTCAGAGGCAAATCAAACACTTATGAGAGTAAGTATAGATAGTGAACCTCCTTTTGAATATTTCAGAATATATAAAATGGTTCAATTTGCGATTAATGGATTTGATTTTCCTCGTATGTCATCTCATGGAAGTGATAGCACTCATTCTCTATATATTACATCTAGATTAAGAACCGGGGATTGGGATGATGGTGGAGGAAGCACTCAGGGTATTTGGAAACAAGCTAGATACCCCCATGCAGGAACTGCATCGCTATCTACTAAATTAGACAATAGTGATGACAATGCTCCTTTTGAGGTCATTGTTCCTGAAGCAGGTCGCCCTGATTGGAAATTTAAATACTTATTTGGTTTTACTGACGTTGAGGATGATGATAATTATTCAGGTTTAGTAGATGGAGAAGAAGGTTATGAAAACTTAATCAGAGTTTATGATTTAGAATGTAAAACTGTTTCTGCACCATTAAATGATTATGACCCTACTGTACACTCTTGGTATATACAAGTTACTCAATCAACTGCAGCACTAGGGCAAATAAATTTATCTTGGGGAGCTTATATTGGGGGGCTTCAAGTAAACGATTATGGATTTGAGCATAGTGTGCGATGGAAAATGGCTTTAGGTGGTAATTGGAGTGAAGTTGATATACTTCAATTATTAGATATTGAAAATCCAATTCAAAAAGATTATTATTTGAATGTTCTTGGAAGGCAGGATGAAGATGGTCTTATTACAAATCCAATAGCTATAATGAGAGATATTGCAATTAATGAATTAGGCTTAGATGAAGATATGATAGATGAGGATAGTTATAATCATGCAAGAGTTCAAAATTATTTTATTGCCTTTGCATTTTCTGTTAATGAAGTAAAGAAATCCAAAGATTTGCTAGAGGATATGGCTAAATCAACTTTATGTTATCCTTATTTTAAAAATAATGGTAAGTTGGCATTTCCTTCGCTACAAGTAAGATATAGTTATGATGCAAGTAATATTGATAATGAATTTGGTTATTTGGATGCGATTAATATAAAAGCTAAAGATGTGATTAATTTTTCTTTTAATAAAACAAAACTTGAACAAGTATATACAGGTATAGAATTTAATTATAACTATAGTTATGTATCTGAGGAATATAGGGATAAAAAAGACGGCATACAATTAACTAATAGTGAATTAAATTACAATGGTTATAAGTCAATAGACGACAATATACTAACATTTGAATCTCCTTATATAACAAACGGTGATGTTGCTGATAGTTTTATGAGAACATTGTTTAGGTATTATAAAAATGCTCATCTAGAGCTAAAAATCAAACTTCCATTAAATTATATATCTTTAGAGGTTGGCTCTTTAATTAAATTTGAAGAATTGATTAATGGTGTTTTGGCTTATGGTATTGACTACACTAAGGTAACTAGACCTAAAATTGATGGTGGAGGTCAATGGCTATATCCTATATTTTTTGTTTCATCTGTAACTAAAAATTTAAACTCAATAGAGATAGTAGCACAACAAGTACATCAGCTATGGAAAGATTGGGAAGGTGAACTTTGGGATTATGACAGTTGGCTTTCGGCAGGATTAGTTGAAGGGTTTACATTATCAGAAGAAGAAGAAGTAATCCCTGATGAAGAAGTAGAGGAGGAGGTTTTTCCACCTTCAGGAGAAGAAGAAGCACCTATAGAACAAGACCCTGTGAATACTATTGAGATGATAGTTGATACATCCATTTCAGGTGGGGCATTTCAATACTATGAATTTGCATTTACAGAGGAATTAATAGGTTCTCAGATAGCTCATTATTTTACTCCAAGTGCTTGGGGTTTAAACTCATTCCAAGATATAATCCCTAATCATTTCCATGATGAGAGTTCAACCTTTAGGAAGGAGTATGTCTTTTTAGAATTTAAACTTAACCCTAAGGTAACTCAGTCTTACGCCAATACTGAATTTCCTTATCCATTAGTATTTAGATTGATGTACGAAGAAGAAGATTTAGGTCATGGTGATAAAGAATTTCGATGGGTACAATTAGATGAGTTTGGTGAGCAGTTTCACATTGTAGATAGATGGGATATTGATTTTGAATATAATCAGTTTGGCATAGGTCAGGGAACTGTTCTTGCTATCGGGGGTACTGCTGTTCCCTTTGTTGATTTACAATTTAAATTAGAAACGCACTATATTGCTTACAGTTGGGATTTTTTAAATTCTTTTGGAAATAATCAATTAGAACTGTTCAACCCGGATATTGGGGGCTTAACATTCAATTCTCAAGTTCCCTTGCTTTACCCTTATCAATCCCCATATGTAGGCACAGGAGATGCTAATTTTGATGGGGTTATTAATATTTTAGATATAGTAGCTTTAGTTAATTATATATTAGGTACAGGCTATCTTTCTGAACAAGGGGAAATTCAGGCAGATGTAAATCAAGATGGGACTATTAATATTTTAGATATATTGGAGGTAGTAAATATGCTTCTTGGGACCGAATTATGATAAACTTACACCACAGAAGAAATGAAATTGCTATGGATTTTTCTCAAATCGAATCTGTTGCTTGTATAGATATACGATATAAAGGAAAAATGTATGCAGAATCTATGTTGCCTGATGATTGGCAAATATTTGAACGTAATGGTAGGATAATATGTATTTCGCTTGGCAACTCTATACCTGAATTACTATTTCAATATACAGGTCTTATCGAAATAGAGGGTGGCATGGTTGTAGATAGAAATTTAAATAAATATCCTATATATATAAATGTTCACGATATAGATTATTGGGAAAATATTACAGGCGAATATGATAAAGATTCTACCGTTTGGACTAATTATTCAGGAGTTCATACTCGTGAGAAGGGATTGTTAAAAACTTCTATCGTTAGAAATGGTTTAGTAACCAAGCCTAATGAATTTTACTATGCAGATGGAACTGTTTACGAGGGGGAATATCATCAACATGAGGATGGTCAGGCTATGACCGGTGGACTCCATAACGAGGATTCTGTAGATATTTACAGAAAAAGAGAAGATGGGGAATTATACAATCCAAGAAAAAGAAGAAGTAAGAGAAGTTTAGTCGAAATTGTTAAGACAAAATTAAAGCCCGTTATTGAAAGAAGTAGGGCAGAAACATCAGGAACTAAAGGTTTTAAATATGAAGGCGACCCAACAGAAGGCACAGGAACTGCAGGTGTTGGAGCAGGCAGTTCCCCATCATATTAACAGGAGATATTTATGGCAAGACAAAATGTAGGAACACCAAAATTTTATGTGGATTTAATTCAGTATTGGCACGCAAAAGGAATAGTAGCAGGGATTGGACCGTATGGCGATAGTAGTGGTCCATTCGCAAATACAGACTTTCCTGACGTTTGCCCTGAAGGATTAATTGACCAATCAGACGGTTCGGGATGGAAACCTGAGTTAATAGGATTTAATCCTTATAGTTATATGCACAATGGTAGGACTTTCAATACTGATGGTGAAGGCGTTGGTTATTTAAATCATCTTTTATGTTTAAAAGAGAAGGTTTTACTCCCTGAGTCAGGAACAATGTTTATGAGTTACTTAAACCATAATTTTGATAGCTGTGGGGTAGCATTAGGTGCTACTCCATTAATTGAATTGTATAAAAGTTATAATAATTGGTTGGATGAAGGGAATAATTTTACCTATGGTGTAGAACAAATGTCTAATATGGGTGGTGCTTGTCAAGTAACGGCAGATTCTTTAACGTCTATATGTAATATGGATGATTCTATCGGATATAATGGATTTTCTATAGCAGAATTTGATTCAACTAATTTAAATGAATGTAATCAAATAGAAGAATTAGACCCTCCTGCTCAAGGAAATCGAGGATTTGATACAATGATTTGGAATATTTATAGCACTACGTTTAACTCAAATACTGACGCAGCTCAATTTGCATTAGGCTCGTTTAATTTTGGACAAGTTTATACTATGCCTCATAGTCCTGACCTATCTCTAACTATGACTAGGGAATTTGATGGTATTGAAAAACAGGAAACTCGTGGAGGAAGCACTCTTACTCAAATTAGTTATGATGGTCCTCCTAGATGGAGAGATAATTTAGGAGCATGGGAATTAAATAATACAGATGAAATAACTAATAAAAAATATCTATTTAGAGATAAGATGACTAGAGGTAGGAGAGTATGGTCTTTAAAATTCTCATATCTTTCTAGTGATGATTTATTTTCTCCTACAGAGTTGTACACTTATGCTCACGCATCAGATATAGAAAATAGTGATGCAGGTTATAGTTCGTCTGATTTTAATGATGGTTTTTTTGAGAATAATTTTAACAACGATAATTCTTTTATGTCTGTAGTAATGTCTAGAACTATGGGTGGAAAATTACCATTTATGTTTCAGCCTGACTCTAATAATAATGCTCCTGACCAATTTGCGATATGCGAGTTAGACCAAAAATCTGTTTCATTCAAGCAAGTTGCTCATAATGTCTATGATGTAAGTTTAAAAATTAGGGAAGTTTGGTAATTATCTTCTTGGGTCTTCTACAGGGAATCCTAGTTGTGCAAAATAGCGAATAAGCCTATCTAAGAAATCAGAGAACTCATCTTGCTCTAAGTTTTTAGTAGATTCAATTTTGAACTTTACCTTAACTATTTCATGTAGTTCATCATAGGTATAGCCTACTTCATTGGCTACTGCTTTTATAATCATCCAATAATAGTTGTTTTGCTTAGGAGAACGGGTCTTAGGCATAGGTTTAACTATAATCCATACATCGCCCTCACTTTGAGAAATAAACTCGTTAAACGACTATTTATCGTGTAGTTCTAATTTGCCTTTTTTAATTGAACCTGTGAATTTCATTCGCAGTAAAACCCCCTTAAATTATAATATACTTCTTTCCATAAATCTCTATTGTATTTGTCTGTGAATTTTCTATGCCCAAGTGAGTGGTATTCGGTGTGGTGGATTCGACACAGGCTCACACAGGAAAAATCTTTAAGGCTAGGTTTTTTCCTATTACCACCCATACCTATAAAATCCATGTGGTGTGCATCTACTTCTAGTGAGCCACACACAGAACAAGGTTGAGATTTAATGTACTTTATATATTCGCTATTCGTTATCACCGAATCTTCCCTCTAATTCCATTAATCTTCTATAATCTACAAGCCAATCATCAAATCTCATTACAATCATAGTTTCGCCTCTATCTTGCTTTATAACTTGCATATCTATATTAGGCGATGGTAGAATATAAGCAGGTAATCTATGTCTGCATTTAGCTTGAACAGTTATATCGCTATCAATTACTATATCCACTTCTTCAGGTAAGCCTAAACTTCTTCCATCGCTACCCCAACTTCTTTTAGCAGGTATATCGGTTTGCTCGCACATATTAACGATATATCTTTCAAATCTATTTCCTTTTTCCTTACTTCTGTTTGGCATCTTATCTCCTTTTTCTTATTTCGCCCTCTCGTTTTGCACATTTAGTACATATAATTAATTCAGTCTTAGTTATAATACCTTTCCACTTATAAAAAGGACTATTAACTTTATAACCTTGACACATCTCGCACTTTCTTGACATCTTGCCAAGACTAGACATTCTCTAGCTTGCCACCTAACTGAACAAATCTTTTTTCTAAGGTATCTATCATATTTTGTTTTATAATACATCCTGCATATTTACTTCTTTCGCCTATTCCTTCTTCTCGGTAATGGCGAAGCATTTGTTTATAACCATGCAATACTCGTCTTCTACAATCCCGTTCTCTTTCTTGTTGGAGGTTTACTTCTTTTGCGAATTTTGTTTCCATAGGGTTTCCTTTTGTTTTGTTTTTTTAACCATTTTTTTCGCCTTTCTTTTGCTCTTTTTATGTACTGCTCCTCCCATTTCAATTTGGTTGCAAATTTGTAGGTAAGAATCCCTACTGACAATATTATAAAAATTGAATATATCATATTTTTCCTTATATACTATTTATTTCACTTAAAGTCTTAGATGCTACATTATAATTATCAGTATTATCAGATATAATTTTTAATCCCTCAATAGCTATACCTAACTTTTTTTCTGCTAATTTTAACTTCTTTTGTAGCTCTATTATATTATGTAGAAGTTTGTCTTCCATAACATTTTTCCTTTTTTATATAAATCTTATAACATTTAACACAACAATTTTCTCCTTTAGGATTTATAACAACTGCATCCTTGCCACATTTGCATTTTTTCATACAGATAATTTCCTTGCTACTTGCTTTGTTACACTACTCATAAATTTTCTAAATTCTTCAGGGTTTGAGTTTTGTTTCATTTCTTGTTCTCGCCTAAAATCTTCTTGTTTTCTTTTCTCTACACAATAGTCGGCATATAATCCATTATAATCTCGCTTTGCCCATTGCTTTAGTCTTCGCCCAACCTTAAATGTTTTCTCTGTCTTCCATTTATACCTATTGCCTCTAGTGGTTGTTTCAGTCCAATACTCTATAAATTCATCACACATTTCTTTTCCGTAATCCTTAATATAATTATAAACATCTTCCCCATTTATAATATTTAAATCTTTTGATACTGCTTTTTTAGGACTATCAAAAAAAAGTTCTCTAAATTTCCCAATACTTACCCTTTTTCTTTCCCCGTTCACTATAAGCTCTACTTCCACCATTGTTTGCCCGTCTTCTTTCTGCTCTTGAAATCCTAATGTATTTTTCAACCCACCATGCTTTTCCATAATCATTACACCTTTCTTCTTTATCTTTTCCCATATTAGCTCCTTTAATATAAAAAAAAAGGGGGAAATTAATCCCCCTCTTTATTAAAACGGCACATCATTTTCCTTAAAAGGACTATCAATAGCTCCGACCACTTTTGATTTTTCCTCTTTAGGTTTAGGCTCGTTAAATTTCAACGAAATGTATTTCTTGGTTTCCCCACTTGTATCTTCGTAGGTATTAGTCCAACCGACTACAAACCAATCCTTACCTCCGACATTAACATTCCCACTTAAATTTGGGTGTTTGTCAGATGCCCTTTCTTTAACAGGAAACAATGCTCCTGAGTTATCATTCTTTTTCATTTATTACTCCTTTATGCTAGATATGTTTGTTCTTCATCAATTACACAATGATTGTAAAGTTTGTTTAACATAAACACAAAATCACTTGGATTATGACAATCTCGTATATGTTGTGGAAACCTTTTGCATTGTTCAATCATTTGTTTTTGATTATATCCTTTTTTCTTTACACATTTTACAAAACCATGCAAAAAGTTTGAACTCATAGAGAACTGCATATACTTACTTAATTCATCGGCATATTTTATAGTTCTATTCCCTATTCCTTTGGTAGATATACTCCATCTACCTTTTTCAAACAACCCTTTATTAACAGCAAATGACCTATCGCAAGAATATAAATTATAAACTGCATTTACTGCTAAATCATAATCTTCCATGATTTCTCTTACAACTATATAGTCTTCATTCTTGTGGTAAACTATTCCATTGTTTAAATAGTCAATAGGTTTCCAATTATGTTGCGTTGTGTCTAATGCAATCATAGCCTCATTTACATTAGGGACATCTACTATTATAATAGTTAAAGTAGATTTTGTTTGTTCTGCTACATACTTCCTATGCCAACCATCTATAACTATAAAAGACTTGCCTTTTTGTACGGCTATCGGACATGATATGAAGCCTAAATTAGCAACAGAATCTCTCACATCTTTAATAGCCTTAGCTAAGAAATTTCTATTGCCCTCTGCATTTTCCAAAACAGAATAATCATATATTTTAGCTATACCTAAAACATTGTCATTATGCCCTATGTCTTTTTTGTCGAACTTTATTAACTTGTATTTATCTCTCATTGTCTTTACCTTTCTTTTTGTTTGTAATTCCGATATATTCTTTTATATCTTCTTCTTTGTTGTTTAATATACAATCACAGACACAAAGTTCCGAATAACCTGACCTATCATCAAGCACATTATCAAATAAGCCTCTGCCCTTACACCATAAGCATTTATTATCTGCAAATCGTGATATTTCCTCCTCAGAGGCTTTTTCGATAAATAACTCATATGCCCAATCTTCGTCATTCACTATCCATGTCCTTTGCATACACATTTTATATTAAAAGAGTCTTAACTTCTTAGTATATTCTCTTGACCGAAGATTATATATATCTTCTATCAACCTTAAATAGCTTTTCTTATCAACACATTTTATTAAAGTGTTCCCTTGATATGATAATTTTTTAAGGAATTTATTATGGTTGTAATCCTCATTGCCAAAACAAGTAGCCATAGCCCTTATAAACATCCCGTCTTTATAATGTTTAAAATATTGCCCTATGGAAATTAATTTATTTACAAGATTAATCGCCTCTTGCAAATCCAAAACCTGAAACTCCCCCTCAGTAAACCTTCTTCTGCTTTTCCTGAAATCATAACTGCCTTCCAATAGGAGCATATTGGCTTCCGAGCCTAGCCTATATTCCTTTCTGAAGTTCCTGTAGGTTAAATAATTTTTATTGTTTCTATTGCAATAGTATGTTTCCCAATCTAAAAGACTCCAATTTTTTGTATTGGTATTTAATATTTGAGTTTCTTTTTCTCCATACCCCTCTTGCTCTATATAGGGAATAGGAAGACCTAATTCCTTTTGAGCTAAGAATCTATGTTGCCCATCAATAATCTGACCTTTCTCATTTACGAGTATAGGAGATATTAATCTTCTTTTCTTCATAGATTGTATGATTTTATTTATATGACCTTTACTAACACTTCTATTATTTGAAATAAAAGAAAACATATTATAATCCTTTGTTTCAAACACTTCATTTATCTTTTTCATCGTACTTTACCTTTCTTGTTATTATTACTTGGCTTTCTTAAAATCATCTGCTTCTACATCTGAATATATACCATATTCATAAGCATTTATAATTTTTAAGGTTAGCCTATCTTTTAATCGCTTTTCTGCCATAGCCCAATTATAAGGATTCTTATTATTAAAGCTAGACGATTCGCCTGTACTCCATACCCTTTTCTCCCCCTTAGTCGCCTCTCCCATCATGGCAACATTAGAATTAGTATCTCTAAAGACTTGGGGTAAGTGAAAATCAATCTTCTCTATATCTGCAATCTTCTCAACTGCATCATGAGTTATAATCCAATTAGATTTTCCCCCAAACTTCATCTCCCAAAAGTCCGACTTTGAGAGATTATATTTATCTGCTAAATCCTTGATATTCATCTAAACCTCCTCCTTATTATGTAATATACCTCAATCCCAAAGTCTATCATACATAGTACCATAAATATACCGACTAAGGCTAAAAACAAATATAAAACTCCAATTAATATATTAAGCATAATCTCCCCCTACCAAGATATACTTAACAAATCTTGTCTTTGTTTTTTCATTCTTGCAATTTTCAGACTTTATATCTAACCCCTCATTCTTTCGCAATCTATAAATCGCATCAGATAATCGTGTGTAATGATATAATGTAATTGCATCCCAAGACGTTATGCTTCTATGTTTTAGTAAGTGTTCTCTTACTTTATCTATTTTACTCATCTTCTTCCCTTTCTATTTGTGAATATGTTATATCTTCAACATCGTTAAAATGACGTAACTGCTCGGAAAATTCCATTCGTGAGTGCTTATCTTTAAACTCATAAATTTGAACTTCTCTCTCATCTTTTAATTTAACTGCTATAAGATATTTCATATTATTGTGGTTTATAATCCGGATATAAATCTTTAACCTTACACCCTAATAATTTAGCTAGTTGTTTTATTTGGTCGTTGCGAGGTCGTCTTCTACCTGCAACCCATTGTGAAGGCTCTGTTTCGTGAACAGGTGGATTAAGTTGCTTTGAAATCCACTTAGCTTTTAAGCCTCTGTCATTTATAATCTGCTTTAAGTTATTTTGCATATTTCCTCTCTCTCTTATTTGTTAATTTATAATATTCTTTGCAATATAGCAAGGAATAATTTATTTAGTATTTTTATTACTGTTGAATAAATTCCAAAGAACCTCGCTTGTTACTAAATTTTTAGGATTATCCATATTTTCAAGTGCTACTTGATATTCTCTTGCTTCTTTCAATGAATCAAAGCTTTTTATTAAAACGGTTTCTGCAATCAAATCTTCATAAAATTCATTTTTTTCATCACAAATTTCTATTGTACTCCATATTCTATACTTCATTTTATTACTCCTTTCATTTATTTTAGATTTAAAATATTATTTAAATTCATTTTTTTATTAAGATTGTTCTCTATCTTTTTAATCTTATTTAATAGAGAATCTTTGTCTGCTCTAACTCCATCAAGTTTATCCCTTACAGATATAATTTCGCCTTTCCAATTTATAACCTCATCTTGAACAATTATTATTATTGAGTTCAATTCCTCTGAAGTTTTTTTAAGGCTACTATACATAGGATAATTAGCCACAACCGACATTATAATTATAATTATAACATTTATTATTCTATCTTTCATTTATTACTCCTTTTTTTTTATTTGCATTTATTATTTAATATTTTATAAGTTAGTTCGTTAAATCGTTTGGCTAAAATATACTTTTGGGGTTTAACATTTTTATTACAACCAAGACCAAAAGGGGAATTTTGTATCATACTTGGTAAAGCATAGCGAAAATAACAATGCTTGATACTTGGGCAGTATTGCCGACAAATGGTTATTCGTCTTATTATAAATACTGATAATAGGATACCTAATACTTGACGAATTGATACGAGGTATAAAGGTAGTGCTAACCTCCACTTTTTTAAGTGGGGGAATAGCGAAGCTCTACCTAGAAGGCTTTCTGAATCTCCACAAGGTATATAAGATTTATTAAGATTTATAATATAATTCACACGAAACCTCCTAAATAAATCGTGGTAAAAAGTGGTCAAGTCTATTCCTTTCTTCTTGACCATTTTTTATTTACGTTTCCTATCATTAATTTCCATTTTTATAATAGATAATGCCTTTTGTAAGTCTGAATCATCTAAGCTAATAGCATTACTATAAATTTCCCACAACATTAATTCATTTGCTTTCTGTTCTTCAATTTGTTGCATTTTTAATTTCCTCCATATCAAAAACTTTCATATAAATTTCTTGCTCTGAATATAATCGTAAAACAGATAAAGGCACTTTTATTATAATTCTACAATCAGAACAATAATGCAATTCAGTTTCATCATCATATTTACTCATATAGTCCAAAGTATTATTATCGCATTTTTTACATATATTCATTATAACTCCTCTCATTTAAGCTAAACTCACAAGGCTTACATAAATTCCAACCATACTCATCATCTAAATCATAAACCTTTACTTTATACAAGCCTATATTTATAATATTATACTTAGGCTCATCATTACATTGTACACATTTAATCATTTATAACCTCCACATTTAAATCGTCATCAGGATAATGACAATCATGTGTTGCAGAATACCAAGTATTATTTATACAATAATGAGATGGTATAAATAACATTTCCTCTTGAAATTCAAATTCACATTTATTACACATTCTCATTTTATAACCTCCATTTCATAATCATTACTATATACTAAAAAATCACTCCATTTATCATTCATTTTATAACCTCCTATTTATAATTTAAGTATTCTATTATATTATAAACCAAGCTCATTAAAGCTATTAAAAAAATCCAATTTATAATATAATCAATCATTATTAAAGTATCTAACCAGTCCATTATTTATAACCCCTATTTTTTAAAAATTGATTAAAATCACTTGTTTTTTTATTAGAATCAAACTCAATTAATAAATCAACAATCTTATCTACATTTTTTTTATCAAACCAAGTATTTAATGCTTCTTCAATAATCATTATTTATTATCCTTTATTCAATTCATTTTTAATTTCAATAGCCATTGATTTATGTTTATATATATCATAAGATTCTTCATAATCATCTGTCACAACCTCATAAAATGTACCATATCCATAACCAACATTTTTTCCTAAAGAACAATCCCCCTCTTTGTCTTTCCACTCTTTAAACTCATTTATTATCCATTTCATATTTATAACCTTTCATTTATAATTAAAATTCTTATTATTA
>CEUI01064407.1_pt1 | contig 16045 bp, 21 predicted proteins | sample 531411 | NCBI WGS metagenome assembly CEUI01 (sample SAMEA2622841, study PRJEB7988) | marine metagenome | isolation source: saline water (ENVO:00002010), including
GGTATATGACTAGCAGTGTCTAGCTGAGTTTCTATGTCTTACTAGCCATTAATACCCTAACACATCAAGATTTCACCTTTTTTGGAAATCTAAGCCCACTAATGTGGGCACATACTACACTGTAAATGCAGTACGTTTGGAGTCCATTGCTTGTGCTTGCTCTACCATCTTCCTTACGTCTGATTCCTTAAACACTAACTCTGCTTTGTTACTACCAAAGTTGACTATCACCTCACCTGGTAATTCCTTTACAGTTGAACACTCTACAGTACAAAGAACTTTACGACCGTTGATTTCCAATAAGATTTTCATAAGTTACCCCTTTCTAAGGTATTACGATTCTAAGTTAAAAGTGGAATTCCATATCCCACTCACTACCCATATGGGGGGTGAATATGTCTGAGCATCAAAATGACACAACTTTTTTAGGTAAACATAAAATAAGACTTGACATACATAGTAAATTTGCTATATTTTTCTTATATATATAATACTATTAATTAATATATACACAATGACATTTGAGGAATTCACAGGGAAACTAGCACTAATACAGGCTGAGGAATACTTATCAATAGAAGATACTCTTTCTTTAAAAAGAGATATAGTAGGTACTAAAAAATTATGGGACTGTACCAATAAAGAATTAGACGATATAATGAAGCAATACAGGAAAGTATATAAAAGCAATAAGTATCGCCAAAATAATGTATATTATAAGTCAAAATATGTCAAGTCAAAGAATAAGTACGGTTATAGAAAAGACTGGGATTGAGCCAGTACCAATAGAAATAGATGGAGATGTATATGATGTTCATCCCAAAGTTTTAGAGCTAATAGAAAGCCTTTCTTTGCAAGTTAAAGAGATAATGGAGTTAAAATTCCCAGATTTAATTAATGATAAAGAAAAAAATTAAAAAAATAGAACATCGTGTTTATGACGATATTGAGGAGTTTAAAGAAGACAATCCGAATACAACTGTAAAAACAAATTGGAGAAAAGGAGAAGAAGGAGAGTGGGTAGTTGCAGATGATTTAGGTGTTGTCCAGATTTTAAAAAAGGCGCAACTTAACCATCCGAATGATACTAAAAATTATAAAAATGCTAAAGGATACATTCGTACTGTTGTGGGTACTTTCATTATCAAAGATAATACAGTTATGGATACGGATTTCTCAAAGCATCCAAATAGATATACCTTCAGCACCTCTCTTAAGAATACAAATGCTAATATTAAGAACAGAAAACACACTACAAAAAAAGAAAGGGCTTTTTCGGCAAATATTGTATCTGGTGCTGGCGTGGTTAAATCTTATATGGATGCATTTGAAGAGAATAATCACAATAAAGCAAGGAGAAAAGGGCTAATGCTATTAAAACAAGATAGAGTAATTGAAGAAGTTGAAAAAGGAGCTTTAGATGTTGCCAAAAAACTAGGTATAGACCACAATTATATTTTAAAAAATTTGAAATGTCTTTGCGATAACTCAGAAGACGAAAACATAAGACTACAGTCAGTAAAAGAACTGGGGAAGATAGTTGGAACTATAGGTGGTACGACTATTAAACAAAGAGAAATGGGAGTGTTTGGAATGTTTGAGGGATTTAGTCCAGATGCTATTGACTCCGCTAAAAGAGAAGTAATTCCAGAAAAAACAACGGAAGGAAAATAACATATGATTTGTCCACGATGCTCAAGCCTGCAAGTCAAAAAAGATGGAAAAAAGACAAGAACTTCAGGTAAAAGAGTACAAGAGTTTAAATGTAATAGTTGTAAAAAGTATTTCTCTCTACCAATAGAGACTGAAATAAAAGATGGCTTAAAAATGGTTGAGCCAGGTCAAGTCTTTGAATATAAGTCAGATAAAGTAGTTAGGGTTCATGGGATAACAGATGTTCACGTTGGGGCTCATGAATTTGATTTAAATAAATTCCAAGAAGCTATAAAAACTATATACGAAGATGACAATGCTGTTTGGTTTGGTAATGGCGATTTGCTAGAGTTAATACCCCCAAATTATAAAATATCACAAAGAGGACAAGAAATACCCCCAGATGAGCAGTATCTTACTTTCTTAGATTTAATAAGACCTATTCAAGATAAATGCCTCTTTATAAGAGGAGGAAACCACGATTATCTTAGAAGTTTTAATATTCTTGATATGGATGTGTGTAAACTTCTTGCAAATGAAATGAATGTTCCTTACTATTTAATGCCAGGCTATTCCAAGATTAATATAGACGGGCAACAATGGAATCTTGTTAGTGGTCATGGTAAAGGAGGCGGAAAAAACGGAGACCTAGAACTAGAAAAGATGGCTCAAGTTTATTCACAAGGAGATGTTTTCTTCTTGGGACATAATCATCAATTATATGCAAAGCCAATAGACTCTTTAAGGATAGACGGAGAAGAAGAAGCTTTACATAGGAGATGGTATGTTAGAGGTGGGAGTTTCTTGAGGTACGCTGAATATGCACGATATAGTTTTTATCCAGTTGTAAGAACTGGTTGGGTAACAATGGAATTTAAAAAGAATGAGATAAACTGTTGGACTAATTAATGCAAGGAAATGTATATAAAATAAGAAAACCTATAAATGAAGATATGTCACTAGGAGAATCAATAAAGAAAATGAAATCTTTAGCAAATGGTATAGATGAATATCATATTATAAACCCAACATCTAATGTAGTATTTAGATTAACGGATATAGTAAAGATAATAAAAAATATAGAGACACCTGAACTTATTGGAGAAAGTACAGATTAGTTTTAATATCAATACACAAGATGTATCTAAAGCTGAAGAAGTATTACAATTAGCTCGTAATGACCTTATCGCTTTTGGAAAACTTTTTCTTCCAGATGATTTTATGCGTAGTGAGACACCTCCTTTTCATTATGAAATGGCAGATGCCATTGATGATAAAAACTGCAAACAGTTGGCTATTATCCTCCCAAGAGGACATGGGAAGACGGTATTGACAAAATGTTCAATTATTAAAGACTTTTGTTTTACGCCAAAAGATGATATGCACTTCTATGCTTGGGTGTCCGCTACGCAAAAACTATCCACTGGAAATATGGATTATATTAAATACCATTTTGAATTTAACGACAAGATTAAATACTACTTTGGCAATCTAAAAGGAAAGAAATGGACAGAAGAAGATGTTGAATTAAAGAATGGTTGTAAGTTAATTTCCAAGAGTAATGTCGCTGGTATTCGTGGAGGTGCTAAACTCCATAAGCGATATGATTTAATTATACTTGATGATTTTGAGCATGAGCAAAACACAATCACACAAGAAGCAAGAGCTAAAAACTCAAATTTGGTCACTGCTGTTGTTTATCCCGCGCTTGAGCCTCATACTGGTAGGTTGCGTGTTAATGGTACTCCCGTACATTACGATTCCTTTATTAATAATCTTATTATTAATCACGAGCGTAGCAAGAAAAATCAAAAAGATTTTGCATGGAAAGTAATTACTTATAAAGCAATCTTGCCTGATGGTTCTCCTTTATGGGACAGTTGGTTTCCTGCTAAAAAGCTAGAAGAGAAAAAGAAATTTTATCAAGATTCAGGCACCCCATCCAAGTTTTATCAAGAATATATGATGGAAGTCCAATCGGAAGAAGACTCCGTTTGGAAACGTAGCGATATAAGATACTGGAGTGGTCATTATGAGTATGACGAAGATAATGACGTTAATTATCTCTATGTCAATGGAGATAAGATTCCAGTTAATACTTTTTTAGGATGTGACCCAGCTACAGATATTGATACTAAAGAATCTGACTATTCTGTTATAATGGTTATAGCAGTAGACATGGAGAGTAATGTTTATGTAATGCATTATGAAAGACATAAGTCTATTCCCACTATTGGGTCTAAGTCTTTAACAGACGGAGAGATTATTGGCAAAAAAGGAGTAGTTGATTATATAATGGAACTTCACCAACAATACCATTGTTTATCAAGTACAGTTGAAGATGTAGCTATGAATAGGTCAATTTTTCAAGCATTAAACGAAGAAAGAAGGAGACTAAATAAGTTTGGTATATCTGTGATACCTCAAAAGCCAGGAGGTCAACAGAAAAGAAATAGAATTTATAGCGGATTAACTGGAAGATTTAGCATGGGATTGGTTCATTTAAAGGAAAATATGTTTGATTTAATTAACGAAATCCTTACTTTTGGACCTAGAATGGCGCATGATGACACAATTGAGACACTTTATTATGCAACTTTGCATTCATTCCCGCCTAAATATGCGCGGGACAAAGACAAGAAAAGGTGGTTTAAACCAAAAAGGAAAGCTAAAAGCTGGGTAGTAGCATGATTGATGAGAAAAAACAAGAAGAACAAGTACAAGATAGTACTGGAGGAATCTGGAGCAAGATGCTAGAATGGACTGGATGGGCAGATGCTCTTCAAGATGAAAAAGAAAGAATGCAGATGAAGATGAGACTTGACGATGCTAAAGAGTGGATAAATATGCCATACAAGCAAAGAATGGAAATGGTATATGAAAAAGGTGGAAAGCATGGGGATAATCTCAGTTCAGGTGAAGTTGTAGACCCAAATTCTTTAAGATGGTTTATATACAATCTTGATGGTAATGACAAACAAGAGGTTAGGATTTTACAAGAAAAATTAAATGAGTTTTTTGACGGACATGGATGGGAATTAGAATCAATTCCTACTGATGGAGACTTTGGAAATAGAACTATTAGCCGTATGCAATATTTTATGAATCAATATGATAAGCATTATAATACTGAGATGGACACTAAGGAATCTATCAGAGCGGCGGAAGAATTAATATTCTATCGTAATGACCCATTTACAGAAGAATCTGACACGATGAGAATAAAAGAAAATTTGCAAAAAATGAGACCTAATAAAGAGGTAGAAGATATTTTAAAAGATTTAAACATGATAAAACAATATGAGTGATATAAAAACTGACTTTACACACAAACCTGATGACGCTTCTCTAGAGAGTAGAGGGGAAATGGGCTCACCTTCTTTTGGAGGTGGAAAAACTAAATCTGTATGGCAAGGATTTGTTGACGCATCAGGATTTAAAAAACGCCATGCAAAAATGATGGTAAAACGAAACAGGAGAAAAAATGGTAAGTATTAAACAAATGAAGTCTCTTATATCAAGTGTATGCGAAGATATGGGAAAGAAATTTTCATCTGAAGATGCTATTAATCTTGTATTGGCTACTGGGATTGTTGAGAGCAGATATGAATATGTCAGACAAATGGGCGACGGTCCCGCGAGAAGTTTCTGGCAAGTAGAAGCGGCTACTGCTGTAGATAACCTTGCTCACTATCTTAAGCATCGCCCTGATTTAATGAAAAAGTGTGCAAAAGCTAGTATGGTAGATGTTAAGCATTGGCAGAGCTTTGAAGAAGACTTATGGGAAGAAATCCTTGAAAAAAATATAGCCGCTGGAATTGTTCATTGTAGATTGAAATATTGGAGAGTTCCAAAGAAAATGCCAAATAGTGTTGAAGGAAAAGCAGATTACTGGAAGAAATACTACAACACAGAGGGAGGAAAAGGCGACCCTGAACATTTTGTAGAAGTTTATCAAAAGTATTTACGATAATGCCAAATAAGGCAGCTAAAAACAGGAAGAGAATGAAGCGTAAGCTGAATATGGAAAATAAAAAAATTAAAAGATTAAAAAGGGAAAAAAGAAAATATGGCAAGGCGAACCAATAAAAAAATAGCAGAAGACTATTTTCAGTTGTTTAAGAATGCCAATGGTAATTGGCGTAAAAAATGGCGTTCAGTATCTCAGAAGTCAGAGGATTTTTATTTAAATGACCAATTGAGTGGTGAAGAGGTAAAAGCATTACAAGAGTCTGGAATGCCAACTTTTGTTATAAATAGAATAACCCCAGTGATTGAAATGATGAAGTACTTCGTTACAGCTAATAGCCCAAGATGGCAAGCTGTTGGAAGCGATGGTAGTGACTCTAATATAGCAGCTATTCATGCAGATTTAGCAGATTATTGTTGGTACATATCAAATGGAAGAAGTGTTTTTTCTCATGTCATTCAAGATGCATTGGTAAAGGGCGTTGGATATTTCTTAATTGATATAGACCCTGACGCTGATAGAGGAATGGGTGAAGTTATGTTTAAGAGACTTGACCCTTATGATGTATACATAGACCCAATGAGTAGAGATTTTCTATTTAGAGACGCAGGATATATTCAGATTAGAAAAATACTTCCTAAAAAACAATTAAAACAATTATTTCCAGACCAAATTAGAAAGATTACTAAAGCTACAGGAAGTCCAGAAATAAGTACAGATTACTACTCCCAAAGAAATAGTGCGTTTTCTGATAATGTAATTCCAGAGGATATAGGAGACGAATCATTTGAAATGGATGGTTCTAAAGATGGTCTTTTAGATTACTATGAGACGTATGAAAAGATAAAAATTGCTTTTATTAATTTAAATTATAAAGTTCCACCTGATGAAGAAATGATGGTTCAAATACAGCAAGAAGTTCAAAAGCAGATGGAAATGTTCATAAAAGAATTAGAAGTTAGCTACAAAGAACAAATTATGGCTTTAGATGCTCAAGTAGAATCTGGTGAAATGTTAGAAGAAAGAGCATCTCTTGAAAAAGAAAAACTTCAAATGCAAAATCAAGAAGCTATTGAACAGAAGCAACAAGAATTAACCTCTATTCTTCAACAAGAAAAAACTAAAGTTGCAAATGTGGTTGTTACAGAAGAAGAATACAAAGCTATGTTAGAAGCTCCTGAGTTTAAAAAACAAGTGATTGATTCTGTAAAGTTTTACGATACTAGAGTAAAATTAACTTGTACTTTGGGGAATGATACAGTTTTATATGATTATATACTACCAACAAGCGAGTATCCAATTGTTCCGATTTGCTATCAATGGGTTGGAACTCCTTACCCTGTAAGTGCAGTAAGTCCTTTGGTTGGTAAACAGCAAGAAATTAATAAAGCTCATCAGTTAATGATACACAATGCAAACCTAGCCTCTAATTTAAGGTGGATGTATCAAGAGGGCTCTGTCCCTGAAGAAGAATGGGAACAGTATTCATCTGCCCCTGGAGCATTGTTAAAATACAGACAAGGATTTGAAGCTCCTTCACCTGTACAGCCAGCTCCATTAAATAATGCATTTTTTGGAATTGTTACAGAAGGAAAACAAGATTTAGAATATATATCTGGTGTATACTCTTCAATGCAGGGCGATACTGGAGCTCAACATGAAACTTACAGAGGAATGCTAGCCGTAGATGAGCATGGCACAAGAAGAATAAAAGCGTGGATGCAGACGACAGTAGAGCCCTCACTTGAACATCTTGGAAAGGTTTTTAAAGAGATTGCTCAACAAACATATAAGGCGAATAAGGTATTCAGAATTGTACAGCCAGATACAAATGAATCTAAAAGAGTAGAAATTAATGTTCCTGTCTATAGTGACTTTGGAAATGCTATTGAAAAATTCAATGACTATGCATCTGCTAGATTTGATGTTAGAATCGTTGGAGGCTCTACATTACCAGTCAATAGATGGGCATTAATGGAAGAATATTTTAGATGGTATCAATCTGGACTAATTGATGACATAGCAATGTTGTCTGAAACAGATATTAGAAATAAAGAACAAATTATTAAACGTAAATCAGTGTACTCTCAAATGAGGTCACAAATAGATGCACTTGAGGAGGAAATGAAAGATATGCAAGATGAGAACGAAACTCTAGAGAGACAAATAGTACAAGCTGGAATCAAAGACCAAATACGAGAAGCTGATAAAGAAATCTATAAAGATAAAGTAGACTCTAAATCAATGCAAAGAGATTTAAGAAAGACTATGGAAAAAGAAATCGCTTTTGCTAAAAAAGACTTAGAATCTAAGAAGAAAACTGCTGAAAGAGAGTATAGAGCTGGCTTACGCAGTGCAAAAAATAATATTGTTAATAAAGATGATTAGCAATTGACAATTAACAACAAATTACATTAATTTGGAGGACTATTATGGCTAAAGAACAAACAGATAACCTTTCTAAAGACGAAGCTTTACAACAAGCTTCTGATAATGTCTTTGAAGAAAGCTCTGATGCTTTTGCCCCCGCAGGCGAAGATGACTTTTTTGAACAATTAGACTCTTCTGTTAATCCTGCCCAACTAGACATGGCTGAGGAAGCGAAACCTGAGCCATCCCAGACAACTCCTGTTGCTGAGAAAGCAGTGGACTCTGGCGAAGAAAAACACGACTATGAGAAAAGGTATACAGATTCAAGCAAGGAAGCTAGACGGCTTAACTCCCGTTTAGGTGAATTAGAACCTTATTTACCTCTTCTTGACGCTATGAGAGAAGACCCTAATTTAATTACTCATGTGAAAAATTATTTTGAGGGTGGCGGTCAAGCACCAGAATCTATGACTGAAGAGTTAGGTTTGGATGAAGATTTCATTTTTGATGGCGATGAAGCAATTAAAGACCCAAAAAGTAGTTCTGCAAAAGTACTTAACAAGACTATTGATGGAATGATACAAAAAAGACTTGGGCAGTTTCAAGGACAACAGGCTGAAGAAAATCGTAAATTAAAAGAAGCCAGTGCATTTAGACAGAGACATGAACTTAGTGATGAAGATTATGAAGAGTTTATGAATTATGCAAAAGAGCATAAGCTTAGTTTAGACGATATACTCTACTTAAAAAATAGAGAGAATGTTCAACAAAATGTTGCCACCTCCACAAAAAAAGAACTTCTTGAACAAATGAAAAATGTAAGACAAAGACCCAGAAGCTTAGCTACTGCGGGAGCTGTCTCAACCTCCGACACTGAAAGTCAAGAAGATGCTGTGTTTGACAAACTCATGAATGTAGATGTTAACGCAGAAGAAACTGATTTATTTTCAGTCTCTTAGTTAACATATTTAGTTAACACAGTAACATAAGGAGGGATAATCATGTCTGATTATTCAACCGTACCCCCAGGTGGAGTTCAAGTAAGCGATTATAATACCGCTGATGTTGACCGAGCTGGTGGTACTCCCCTAAATACAGGTTTACTAAGGCGTAAATATAACTTCGGAGACCGTGTTTCTGAACTGGCGATTGACCAAACTCCTTTCTTTAGGATTTTGTCTAAGATGTCAAAACAAGCAACAGATGACCCTCAGTTTAAATATACCGAGCGTAGACCTTCTTTTCATAAACGATATGCATACGTCACTGGACACGCAGCTGACGGAGCAGTAGGAGCTGGAGACACAATAACTGTAACTTCCGCTGTCGCTAACCTTAATGCAGTTGGAGAACAAACTCGTGTTCGCCTAGGCACTGACTATAAATCCGCAGGGAATATAGGAAATGTAATTGGTGGAGGCACAACCCAAATTGGTGGTGCAGGCACTGAGCCATTGTTCTTTATGAAAGACCAATTAATCAAAATACCTCTAAAAGCAGCAGCTACAGATGCTGGCACTAGCGATTACGCAGTTTGTCAGATTAAAGAGCTTGTTTCTGGTAGTGGTGATAATGCTAACCAAGTCATAGCTAGAGTAAGGGTTGTAAAACCATCTGGCTCAGCAGGGCTTAAATTGGCTTCTTTCACAAACAATACAACTAAAATTGTAGCTCATGGAGCAAGTCAAGCTAAAATGGCTGATAGTACTGCTACAACTCTAGAACAGGCTCGTACTTATGTTGTTGGTACTGCTTTCCCAGAAGGTTCTAAACTAACAGATACCTCTTGGAATGACCAACCATTTAGCACTGGAAATGGACAAACTCAGATTTTCCGTACTGAAGCTTACATGACCAACACAGCTCGTGCAACTGTCACTAAATACGAACCAAATGAATGGGCACGTATTTGGAGAGAGAAACTAATTGAACATAAATGGGATATTGAATATTCTATTTTGTTTGGTTCTCAACAGTCTGGTGTACATGGCTCTGGTTCTGAATCAGTCCAATACACTCAAGGTGCTGTAAGTTACATCCTAGATAATGGAAACATTTTCTCATGGAGTACTTCACATTCAGCTGATTCATTCTTAGATGATATGTCAAGGTACATGGACCCGCGTTATCAAAGCTCTAAACCAACAATCTTCTTCTGTTCTACAGATGTATACAACTGGTTGCATAAACTAGGTGGATATTTCTCACAGAACGTAAAAGCAGTTGGAACAACTGGAGACGCTTTAGGTCGTGCAGACTTCGCTGTAACAGGCAAGAAGAATGCATACGGACTTGGTGTTCTACAAATTTCAACTCCATACGGAGATATGAATGTAGTTCGCAATATCCAACTTGACGGAACTCATGTTAAGATGATGGCTGTTAATATGTCCCATGCGAAAATAAGACCTCTAGTGGGTAATGGCGTTAACCGAGACACATCAGTTTACGTGGGTGTTCAATCACTTGAGAATACTGGTACAGACAGAAGGGTTGACTTAATCCTTACTGAATTAGGTACTGAGTTCTCAATGCCTGAAACACACGCAATCTGGAAAGTCTAATTAAAGACTTAGTTTCGTGAAATATAACTTAGTAGCCCCTTTTGGTTCTTTGTCCTCCTCCTTTCTTCCGAGAGGGGCGAAAAGTTATTATGGAGTAAAATATGGCAAATGATATAAAAATAACATCTTCATTAGAAGCAGTTATTAATGATTCTAAAACTGGAATTGGTGGGAATACATATACAATTAAAGAAGTTGATAAAAATGTAGGTAATTCTGGAGGTTCTTATACTCAAAGCTATACAGCCGCTGATGCAGTTAAGTATAGTGGAGTAGTAAGCGCTAAGAGTTCCTTTACTGCAATTGCAAGTGCGTTTGAATCTGTAACTACAGTTGGGACAGCCCCAAGCGAAGTCAAAGCTTTATCTTTAAAAGTAGATTCTCAAACTGGGACTGCAAGAACTGTAGATTTAGAATTAACTGTAGCTGGTAACGTAAGCATAACCCATACTGAATTTAATGATGGAGACGGTTCTGGTGCTTCTGGAACGTCTGTAATAGCAGAAACTTTACCAGTGGTACTAGCAAGACTTTCATCTGGTGAGAGTTGTGTAATTCCATTGTCTGATACTGATGGAAGTGGTCTCCCAGTTGCAAACATAAAGATTAAAGACGCTGGATATGTTGATGGTTCAGCTGAATCAACTGTAACAGCTATCCTAATTGGTGGATAATGAAACTTTGGCAAAAAGTAAATAACTTGACTGGTAATTCTACGGCAAGTAAAAACTTAGTAGAGTATATCAATATGGCTTCAAAGTTACTTACGTCTGCTTTGCCTGAGAAGTTCTTATGGAGTATTGCGACTGAAGATGAAGTTGTAGGATGGGATTCAAGTGGTACTAAAAAAATAGGACTAGGCTCTGATATAGCTTATGATAAAATATTAGCAGTATACAGAACAGACGGAGCTGATTTAAATGGAGTAAGTAAAAAAAGAATAGCCGCAGAAGCTCCTGATAAAAATATTCATATATTTGATGAAAGCGAAAGCCTTCTTGGGGCTACTGAAATGTTTCCAAAGTTTTATAAACTTTCTGGAAAGGTCTATATTAAGCCAGACCCAGATTACAATGCTCAAATATCTGATATTCCAGAAGGAGGAACAGAGCAAAACAATGAAACTTATTATAAATTAGGAGAATCAACCACTACTACAGTAACTCCTGAAACAGGAAATAAAGGAATAATAGTATATGCGGCTCCTCCAGTTGTTGATGAAAATACAGACTCTTGGTTACTGGCTGAATTTGAAAATGTTGCAATTATGTATGCAGGCGGAATGGACATGCTTTATAGTTCTAAGGGTAATCGTGATAATGCGGGAACATCCCTAACTTCAGCAACAACATCTTTAACTAACTATTTATCATCTTTTCCGTCTCATGGAGTTTCTGATATAGTAGTCCCAAATTTAGATTATAGTACAATTGGAGTTTTAGAAACATTAGTAGCAGAAGAGAGTGGATTTACAAGTGATGTATTTACTATGTCAGGTCTAAGTTTACCTAACCCATCTGACTATATACCATCATCTAGTCAATCATTAGATTATACAGCTATAGAAGATGCATTAACTAAATCACAAAATGTTGTTGATAATGCTAGTTCTATTGGAGGAGATAGTGTTTCTTCGTCAGCTCAGTCTTGGCTAGAAAGCGAAGATATGGAAATGGTTGACTCTAGTTTGAAAGTTTCTCAACAAGAGTTGACTAGAGCAAGAAGTAATTTAGATAAAGAAAAAACAAAATTAGAAGAATTTCAATCTTCTTTAGGAAGAGGAAATCAAGAATTTCAAGCAGAAATAGCAAGATGGGGAGCACAAGTTCAAAAAGAAAATGCGAGAATTGATAATGAATTAAAACAAATGAGGTCTGATATTGAAAAACGTTCTTTTAAATCTAAAGAGAAAAAAGACAAATATGCATCTGAATTGCAGAAGGTGTCTACTCAATTACAAATTGAGAGGGAAACGAACAATAGTAAAATTCAAAAGTTTACTAATGAAGTTCAAAAAGAAGTTCAATCCTATGGAATGGATTTAAAGGAAAAGGAAAGATTTTTACAAGAAGCTCAACAGCAAATGCAAAAAGCATCAGCATATTTAAACGTAGCAGCTCAAAACTCTCAATCTGGTATGCAATATTATAATTGGGCGATGAATGAACTGAAGGCTATTACTGGAGGTGTGGCGGCTCCACAACAACAACAACAAGCTCAAAGAGCTGAAGAAAGGAAGTCTGACCAATAATGACTATACTTGAAGTTATGGAAAGAGCAAACACAAGAGATACTAAACTATGTATAGCTTGGATTAAAGATGCTTTTAACGCTATTCAAAGTACTCAAAGAGCAGGTGGCAAGGCTAGAATAAAAAAGATAAATATTAGCAAAGGTACTAGAGAATACAATCTACCAAATGATTTAATTTCAATAAAATCAGTATCTATATTAGATACAGATGATGATAATAAATATAAAAGAATAAGGCGCATTGTGGACAATCCTATAGTCACAGAGGATTTAAATCCATGAGTTACGATACTAGTAGAAATTGGTTTTACAAAGTAATTGGAGACATAATTCATATATATGAAAAAATGTCAAGTGCGAAAATTAACCCAGACACAACTGGTAAAATGGTAAATCTTGATGATTCTACTATTATATATCCAAGTGAAGACATTACAAATGGATTAAGAATAGAATACACAGGATTAAAGGATGCTAACGGATTAGGGGTTTTTGTTGATAAAGACCCATCTTCTTTATCTACAGATACAGATGAAGATACATGGGTAAATCAAACATTAACTAACGTAAGTAGTCCTTCCGAAAGTTCTCATATAAACTTAAATTCTACATTATCATTAGCAATCGTAGATTATGTTAAAGCAAAGTCTTTTGAGAGAGCTGGAGATATAGAAAGAAAAGAATATTATATGAGAGAATTTTATAAAAAATTAAGTGACAATGAGAGTAATAATAAAAATGTCTCAATGTCTATGCCAACTGGCATATTTAGTGTTAGATAAAAAGGAATAAACTATGGCAAAACTACAAAAAATGGGAGCATCTGAAGCTTTAAATGTTGATGTTTCTCCAGTATGGGACGCTCAAACTGCAGTAACTACTAGTAATGCAAATACATCCGCTATTACTATTGATAAAAATAAATATCATAAAATTGCAGTTACAGCTACTAATCCCATAATAGTAAGTTTTAGTACATCTTCAAGTTATACTATTGATGCTACTAATGATTTATTATTGTATGGAGCTCAGACTCATTATTTGAATGTTCCAGACTTAGGAGACCCGAATGATTCAGTATACTTCTGTTTCAGAAGAAATGGTTCTACTAATTCTACAGTAACTTCAGTGCTTATGTAGGTAAGAATGGCTTCTACTACAGACTATCTTAACTTAAATGTCTATCAAGATGAAAGCCTTGATGAGATTGTTGCTTTTGATACATCTTTTCAAATAGAAGATTATAAGATAATAGCAAAAATATCAAAAGATTACAGTGGAACGGCTTTTACAGGAGATGACGAAGCTGGTCAACTTGTAGCTTATGTTATTAATAATGCTGGAAGTACATATACGAATAACTCAGCCCATGCTTTAACAATTAGTGGTGGAGGAGGAAATAATGGAGCAGCTACATGTGAAATTGATGGTGGAAAAATAGTAAGCATTACAATTACAAACGCTGGAAGTGGGTACACTTCTCAACCTACTGTAGCATTACCAGGCGGAGCTGGAAGTGGAGATGGAAAAGCTAGTATATCTTTATTAGTAGGAGAAGAAGGGTCTTTAACTTTTAATGGAATTTCTACTCAAAATTCTACAGGAGATACTTATTCAATTTCATTACCAGCGAGCAAAACTGGAACTTTAGATGATACGTTTACAGGTTATTGGGATTTAATTGCAAAAGAAAATGCAACAGGAAAAATTACAAGACATGTAAATGGAGAAGTTTATTTAGACAAATCTGTTACTAAACAAGGAGCATTTACATAATGGCTACACTTAAAACAACAAGTACTGGTGCAGCTAAATCTATTGGAACTCAAAGAGTTTCCAAGACATCAGCAAAGCATGACATAAAAGCAGGTCAGATTAATGTAACAGCTGATGGGGTTTCAGCTACAAATGTAAAAGATGCTATAGAAGAAATTTCAGCCAAAACAGTTACCGTCCAAGCTTCTGCACCAATTAATGAGGTAAATGAAGGTAACCTTTGGTATGATACCGATGATGACGTAATGTACATCAGAGATGAAGATTCATGGAACGAAATCCATGTAGATGGCAGTTCTACTCTAGACGGTGGAACGTTCACTTAACAATAGGAGAATATAATGGCTAATACCATTCAAATAAAAAGAGGCGCTGATAACAACGTAAGCGCTGTTCCTAGTGGTCTAGCGTCTGGAGAATTGGCATTAGACCAAAAGGGAAGAAAATTATACATTGGAAGACATAATAATTCTAGTGTAGTAACGGCTCATTTACCAACCCTAGATGATATAACAGCTGGGGATGGAATATCAATGAGCGCAGCTTCTAGTGAAAGTGCTAGAGGAAGAACACTCTCAGTAGACCAAACTGATTCAGATATTTTCGCAACAGCTAGTGATAAAGGAATCGCATCCTTTTCAACTGATAACTTTTTAGTTAGTTCTGGTGTAGTAACCATTAAAGATAATGGAGTTGCTTTAGGAACTGAAACAACTGGTAACTATGTAGCTAGTTTAACCGCTGGGACTGGAGTATCAGTAGGTGGAGCAAGTGAAGGAGCAACACCAACAGTTGCAATAGGACAGGCAGTAGCGACTACAGATAGTCCAACATTCGCAGGGGTTACAGCAGGAAATGTTACAGTAGGAGTTTCTACTGACCAAACAATAACAACTTCAAGTGGAAACTTAGTACTTGATGCGTCAGGAGATGTCGTAATTTCTGGCAATTTACAGGTGGACGGGACAACCACGACAGTAAACTCAGCAACCATGACTGTAGATGACCCAATTCTGGTTCTTGGTGGAGATACCGATGCAGGTTCAGATGACAACAAAGACAGAGGTGTCTTATATAAATGGTACGGTGGTACTTCAGCAGCAGCTCGCAAAGGATTCTTTGGGATGGATGATAGTTTAGTAGACTCAAATGGAATGGGAACTTTTGTTTACATACCTCATGCAACAATTTCATCTGAAGTTACATCAGGCACAGTTGGAGATTGTAAGTTTTACAAAGGAACTTTCAATAGTATAGACGCAGCTACAATTGATGGTGGAACATATTAATAGGAGGAAACAATGGCAAATACCATAGTTATTAAAAATAGAAACAATACAAGCAGTCCTTCTCCAGGAACTAGCGATTTAACTAGTGGAGAGATAGCTATTAATTATAACGCAAGTGTACGCAAAATCTACTTTAAAGATTCAGGAAACACTATTCGTGAAATTGTAGA
>CEUI01004070.1_pt1 | contig 16034 bp, 15 predicted proteins | sample 531411 | NCBI WGS metagenome assembly CEUI01 (sample SAMEA2622841, study PRJEB7988) | marine metagenome | isolation source: saline water (ENVO:00002010), including
ACAATGACGTCAAACTTCTTGGAAAGGCTACCAACCTTAACAGCACCAATCGAGCCAGTCTCATCATCATGTGTGACACTAGCACGGAATCCGGCAGTGAACTCAAGGATGTTGGCAACTTCAGGTCCGCAGACGACGAAGTTAGCACCACCACGAAGAGTCTTTCTGTGGATCTGTGCGGACACATCATTGATGGTCTCAGCAAGAGTCTCATACCACTCGCTCACTGTACCTGTAAAGTCAGGGGCAGCAGAGCTAGCACCGATTTCAACACCAGTCTCGCGGTTCAGGAAAAGACCAGGAGCGCGGGACCAATAGTAGGTAGCAGCTGTAGCACCGTTCACAAGATCACCAAGAATCTCGCGATCGATTTCGAGAGCAATCTGCTCCGAAAGAATGCTTGTAAGCTCGACCTCTGCGTCAAGGTTGTGGTAGGCATTAAGATCTTGTCCTAATTCCGGGGTCCACTTAGCCTTAAGCTTCTTGGTCTGAGCGGTAACAGCGATACTATCCACTTTGATGTCAATCTCGGGGATATCGTCAGAACCTTCCAGTCCCCACGTTGTAGTACCCTCGATCGCACCCATTGCTGTACCAACCGAACGGAAGTTATCAGTGATGGGATAATCAATGGTCCACGAAGCACCATCAGCCGAACCAGTCAAGCCATCAAGACACTGACTAGAGATGAAGTACAACTGAACACGATTAGCTGTTCTATCACTACCGGTGATCTGAGTCAAACGACGAAGCTGTCCGGTATTAGCGGCAGTAATTCCGATAGTTGCATTGTTCTGTACAGCGTCATTCAGGCCATTGATCGAAGCAGAAATAGCTCCGAGAGTGTCATAATCAAGCTGACTGAATGTAGAAGCTGCGATATCAATTCGAGCAACCCAACGGGCCGTTCCCGAAGAACTAAGAGCAATGAGATCGGGATCCCAAAGAATCATCTTCTTCTGGGCCTCAGTAGAACCTGTCAAACTGAAAGAGTCTAAAACCTGATACTCACTTGAGCGACCCGTGGTCATGGTCGAAGAACCAGTGGGAGACGCATAAGCGTAACCACGGGCACCAACTGTACGGGGACCACCAAGATCCTGCTTAAGGGCACCAACCAAGTCGACACCACCAGTGATCTGGGCACCGACCTGATTCGTACCATAAATGGACTTATCAGCTTGGTTACCAAGACGATGGCCTTCCGAACCCTTCGCTCCCAAGTTGGGGGAGAATACGAAGTCAAGGAAGAAAATGAGTCCACTAGGGAGACTCATGGGCTGAACGGAAACGAGATCGTTTGCGATCAGTCCTGCGAAAACACGACGGACGATGGGGAATGCGACGGCTGCGAAACCCTCAACATCACCAGCGCTCATGCTGCTGTTCTCACGAAGAAGCTCTTTGGCTTGGTTCTCTAAAAGACGAGACATGGCCTGCTTCTTACGGTCATTACCAAGACCCTCTAAGAGTCCTGTGCGCTCCCACTTTGCTAACAAAGCGTGACTTTCGGCGCGCATATCGCGGTTGACAATACCTTCTGTCAAACGCTCAACGATACTAGACATAATTAATCACCTCCTATATATATGATTTTTATTTTATTCCTGCTAGTTTCATCATCCGATCTTGGAATGGGTCGGATGAAGGCTTCTCTGTGCGAGAAGCTCGAATTACAGAAGAACGACGGGTGATTGCTTCGCTCAGCGATTTTGGGGCGCGCTTAGGTGCCGACTGCGCTGTGCTCTGAAGCGTATCAAAAATTGTACGCGCTTCCGTAACTGAACCGGCGCTCGAAATAGCTTCGACAATTCTTTCTTTTTGTCGCTCATTAAGGGAGGTATTTCTTAATACACGGTTCGTGTAAAGCAAGCGAGCATTAGAAAGGTTTACATCTTGTAAACTCTCTTTAAGCTCATTAGTTACTTGCTTGTATTGATTGGTTTGCTCACTGAGTTGTTTATTTTCGAAAACTAACTCTTCGTAAGCTTTTTTCAAAGTCTTCATTTCATCTTCAACGTCTGTTGAACGTCGGTGGGCCATTTCTTTTTCGATTGCCCATCGCATATCTTGCGAGGATCGGCCGGCCCAACCGGTAAGGTCTGCGCCCATATCTACTGTGAGGCGCTCTACGATAGCATCAATAAGAGAATCGGTGTCAAAGGCCTCTTCCATATTGACGGGCTTATCGTCTTCTAAAGTTTCTTCCCCTTGATCGGCGGCCACTGCCTGTGCGGCGGCTGATGCGCCGGCACCATCGCCTTCCTCTTCGGCTTCTTCGCCAGCGAAGCTACTAGGATCATCGCCAACACCAGGAGCTGCTTCTTCTAAAGGCTCGTCGTCATCAGAGGGGCAATCGCCTTCGTTTAATAATTCATAAAGATCATCATCGGAAAATTCGAATTCTTGATTCTCATCTAAGGTGCCTTCTAATGTTTTAATCGCTTCTGATAGGGCATTCAAGTTAAGATCGAACTCGATTGGTTCGCCTTCTTCGACCGCATCCTCATCGGGAAGACCATCGGCGGCGGCAAGGGGAACATCTTCATCGGATACTACTTCTTCTGGGGGCTCTCCCTCCATGCCAAGCTCATCAGTCTCGCCACCAAGAGGTGTTCCGCCACCTAGCGGATCCTCAGCGACATCCGCTTCGGCGCCGGCGAGGCCTCCTAGTTCAAGATCTAAATCATCTTGTTCTAACAATCTATCTAATGTCTCTTTCACTTCAATAGAATACTTTTCGATAATGGAAGCTTCAGCGTTCTTTAACGCAGCTTCTTTTAATGCCTTAGCATCAACAATGGCTTCCTTCAACAAACTAGACATACAGGTACTCCTAGAAAAAATACTAATTCAAAATAAATAGTGGTTTCGACGCTAAAACGCCAATATTATGAGCCACTTCGATTTATAATCCACCATTTCTTCCCATCAGATTGAAGAGTTCGCGTAGAGTAATTTCCCTGGATGACTATTTCTTTATTAAAATCAATTAGTTGATGTTCGGCACGAATAACTAATTTATGTGTTGGCTTAATTTTATACCGCGCATCGTCAGCACATATTCTCTTTATCGTAATTACCCTTCCTTCGTTGCCGTCAGCCGGGGGAAGAATGGCCACAATAGGATTGTTACTAGCATCAAATAATACTGTATTATCATAGGGGGTAAAACCGTATTCGGGGGCGCTGACTGTTTTAATGCCGCGATAAACGGCGCCGCCATTATATAAAGCCCGAGACACCACGGCCATGTGGGCATCCACAACGCCATCAACCTTAAGCTTGGACTCACGCGGATCAAACACCAGCGCTGCGCTAGCCTCAAACGTGTTCTTGCCGCGATATTGAAGACTGTACCGGCTTCCTTGGGGATGAGGTGCCTTAAACTTAATATAATTGTCATATAAATTCTTAAAAGTAGTGTGGCGTACCTCGCGGCGGTCCGCATCATGAAGGAGCAATAAGTCATCATCGCTAATGTTCTGGCCATTTTCTGTTATCTTGGGTGTATTGCGGTGATTAAGGGTTACTTTTCCATTTTCACAATCTATCCCCCCTAAAGAAGATAAATTTAAACTAACCCCCTCCGTTGTTACTTTAATACCAGCAGCCGGTTTTACTTTTAGAGAACTGCCATGTGAGTCAAGGCCGGCACCAAAATCAATGGAGCGGGCCGACACCTTTCCAATGAGCCGGCTGGCGCGGAGATCAGTGAGGCCGCCGCCAGAACCAGTCACATTGCCAATAACCGCAACATGGGTGCGAAAAATACCATCTTCACCAAATCGTAAATGACGATCAGTACTTGCCACTTTATTAGCTTTATATATAAGGAGGCCTCCTTCTACTTCTTTGCTAATCTTTTTAAGTGCCACATTATTTTCTGTCGCGCACGGACTTTGAGCATCTGTATCATAAAAGGTGGCAGCGCTCACTGTATTCTTAAATACCTTAACTCCATCAATTACTTGATCTCCGTGTTGATCGACAGAACCTGCGACCTTGCCTTTTAATACGTTATATGCCATTGAGTATCCTCCACAATAAATAGTTCACAAAAAAAAGGATGCCCCCCAATTGAGGGACATCCAGAAGAACCAAGTAAAACTTGGATATTTTTAATCAGACAATCAGCCAGGAACCAGTAGCAGCGAGAATAAACGTAACAGCACCATACTGAGAGGTAAGCCCGATGTCTTGAACTACGTCCTCGATTTTTGTTCCAGAACCACCTCTGCGACCAATCGTGATAACTTTGCCGCTGGCTAGCCCGGCGGCCTTAACACGAACTGTGTCGCCGATATCTGCATCTTGTGGCAAGTACACCGTAGCGCTCTTAGATCCAGTAGCATAGTTCAAGCCTTCAGTCAAAGTTTCTTTATGAACCAGCTTGTTAGGCGTTGGCGAAGCATCGGAAGAAAGCACACCATTGGTAGCTGTGATACCAGCACCGGCGATCGCAGCTGCGAAAGTTGCCCACTTGACTTTCTTACCTTTATTGCTATCACTAGAATCCATGAAAGCAACAAAGTCATTGCCCGCGGCGAGCGAGGCAGAAGCAAGCAATGGCATACCAATAGCCATGAAATCGTCAATGGTTTCATTGTGAAGGCCATTGTCGCCGACATCACAGAAGGCGATTTTATCACCAGTAGCGATGGTTTCAGCGTTTAAGCTACAGAGGTCAAGCGAAAGTACACCAGCGGTGTTTTTAAGACCGGTATCCGCGGCCGTGCCGGCAGCAACGTCCATGAGGCCGGACCAAGTGTCGCTTTTCACCAATCCGGATCCATCAGCATCGCGGAAATACACTCTATCAGCGGCGGCAAATGTTGCATCTGCAACGCCATCAAGCTGAACGGTACCACCAACCTTCAAAGTCGAAGAAGCCGAAAGAGTGGTGAAAGAAGCAGCTGCTGGGGTAGCACCACCAATAACCACATTATCAGCAGTACCGCCGTTGATATCAACAGTAGTAATTGTACCTAAGTCAGCAACAGTGATACCAGCATTTGTCCAGTCAGCATCCATGTGAGCGATCTTCAAACCACCATCAGCAGCAGCCACAATCTTGTTCTTACCGAACGAAGCAGCGCCGGCAGAATAAAGAGTCGACGAAGCCGACACATTTGCGGCAACGAAAGTATCCGTACCCTTAGTATAAGTAAATCCAGCTTCTGTCTCTAATAGACCGCCGGTACCAGTGAATACGACTCGGTTTCCGCCGCCCTTAAGGCCGTTAACGCGTAACTCAGAAGCAGACAGCTGAGAGCCGTACAACAGACCACTGAAAGAACCAGTGGTCATCTCAATACCACCCGAACCAGAAATGCTACCCTTACCGGCGCCGCCGGGGGTTGCTCTCAATCGGAGTCTGATATTTCCCGCGTCATCCTGAAGAACCATCTGGTTATTATCGCCGGTTCCCAATCGACGTACGATGGAGCCGCTAGCAAAAGCGCTCCCAAGTTGAAATTTATATGACATTTATAAAAACCCTCCATATTATAGTTTTTTGTTGTCATTTGGACAAATGGAAATACACCTATCCAAATTTGAGAATAGAAAGAAACTCTACCTCACCAATAAATAGTGCTTTTGACACTCTCAAATTAATTTTCTTAGTGGCCGATCACAACTCAGCGAGCGTTTTAACAAACAATCACAAAACTAGAATATTCTATACGATCCCGACACGACATAGCACAAGCTCAGCGCTGTGTGGGGGGACTCAATCGTTAGTGAGCCCAATCCATCAAGACGGTGATCGGCATATGTGACTATTTTAAGCGTGTTTGTGGCGCTCACTCCCGCGGGGGCTTTAACGTGTATTACATCGCCAACCGTAGGAGATGCCGGTGTTCTCCATTGGCGTGCGCCGGTAAATGTGGCGGATCCATAATTAAACCCAGCAGTAAGATCACCATTGGCGTCTCCAATACTATTAACAGTAAGGCGGCCGGTGCCCGAAGAAGCAGTAACGCCGGTGAGGCGACTACCGTCACCATAAAAATATGACGCAGACACTCCAACACTGGCTGTAATTTCGCCAATGACATTTAATGCGGAGCCATCAAACCTCATAGCAGATTCGCAAGTTAACGTGTTGGCATCTCCGTTAAGATTGGTGATCACCCCATTGTTGACCGGACTGCTTACTCTAGGAACATTGATTATTTCGGCGCCGTTGGATGTGCTTAGGTTTCCTGAAACAATCGCATTTTTAACAATGCCGCCGGGCCAATATTTGGCAGCTGCGATGACGGTGCCTGATAAAATATTGTACGCCATTTACCACCAGTGCTCCTTCAATATACAAACCAGTTGCTACCATCCGTATATAGGTTAATTGCTGGCATTGTGCCCACCATCACATAGAAACCTCTGTTTTCTACCGTCGTTCCACTAGATGCTGATACAAAAATTTTAGTACCTGAGCGGTCTTTATATTCATCCTTGATAAGAAGCTGCGTGCCGGCCAAACACGTACTAGGATTCGGCAACGTTACAGTTTGATTGGCGCTGGCGCTACAGCCCACAATATAATCTCCAGATGCCAAAGTCGTGGAGGCGGCCGTAGTGCGCCTATACCTACCAGCAAAGCCTCTAACGGCCGCGGTACGGGTATTGGTATCTGCTTTTAAAATCACAGTGCCGCCAGAGCGACCTACTGCTAAACTACCTGTGCGCACATGAACGTCATCATTAGTATTACCAAACCATGTCGAACCAGACACATCCATCTCTACAACATTTTCGATATGGTAAGAACTGGCAGATACAGCACCCGAGACAATTAATGTGCCTGTAAGATAAAGTACGTTATGTGTATCCCTATAAGTATAGTGGAGGGATCCCGACGAATCTCCGTCGCCAATATAATACTGGACCGAATTTAACGGACCACTAGCTGAGCCTGAGTCGGCGCCATCGCAATTAATGTATGCCCAACCAAACTTCGCCATATTACCCTACTCCAGCAGATCCGGACCAGCTGTAGAGGGTTTGACCCGCAGTCGGAGCAATAGATGATGTTCCCATTTGCGTACGATTAGCCGGGATAGTCGTTAAGCCTGCGATGATATCAACGTTAGTTGATGTGCCCAAGTGAATCTCTGAAACCTTTAGCTCTAATCGCTCACTCTGTCGTGGCTGACCTGCGGCATCAGCTTTGCCTACCATAAAATAGTTACTCTTAGCTGATGTGGCGCGCATGCCGGCGGCGGAAAAGCCTACCTTACAAGCGTTACTCGTGTCGTTATTTATAATAATCACCCATCGTGTTACATAGGGAAAAGTAATCTTAGATGTAATAGTGCTGTTAACGCTTCCCGTCGCAAAGGGGCGGCCGCTTACTTGAAAGGATGGAACATTATTAATTCCAACATTCATTTTCCATGAAATAGCCATACTCTAAAAACCTCCAAAAAGTTTACATTTATTATAAATAGTCATTTGTTCATTCTCTTTCTTCTTTCTTGTGCTCTTTGTTTCTTAAGTCGCTCTCTTTGGCGGGCGCGCTCAGCACGTGCGCGTTTTTCTTTCTTGGCAACTGATGGCTTCTTATAACGACGACGATCCCTTATTTGTTCTATAATTCTTTCTTTTTTTACTTTCTTAGAAAACTTACGGATCATTCTGTCGTTGTTGTTCCTACATTCCCTAGCTGTTACTTGAACATTTATTTTATTACTCATTTTATTGCCTTCCAAACTTGGGATGCATTGCCAATTAAAGAGCTAATGTCCACTCCAGAATCATTGGGGCTCCCAAGATCCGGGGAGCCCTTAGCAGGGCGCGCCTCTTGCTTTGACATCGGCGCGGTGCCTTCGAACAAATCAACCCCATTATAGGCGTCAGCACCAATAGAGTCCATCAATTTTTTACGATGCTCTTGAAGTTTTGCGCGGGTGTTATTTGCTTGCCGGCTTCGTGCCTGCGAGGTTTCGCGAGGGGGTGTTTGCGATTCCATTACTAAATTTCCTTGCATTCCCTTCGCCACTTCTGCCACCACATTCGACAATAGCCCCTCTTCTAAAAGAACTTCGTGTATGCATTCTTTTACAAGGGGCTTGATTAATTTTTTTAAATCATTTTTTTTCATTTAACACTCTTTGAAATTCTTCAATAAATAGTTTTTCGATCTTTGCTTGATTGTTCTCGTAAATTGTAACTTTACCTAGAGATGTTCCAAATTCATCTTGGAGTGCCTTCTTCATGGCTTGAGCAATCTTATTGGTTAATTTTGTAAAGGCACGATTTTGATTTTTTTGTTTATTTGGATCAGGAACACGTGGCATGCCTAGCATTTGAAGGGCAAGATCTTCGATAGTCGTAGCCTTTGCGCCGTATTTTGAACTGGTAGATATTTTAACATCCTGGCCGGGCGCGGCGGGTTTGGCGGCTGCTGCTTCTGGTGCTGCGGCTGCGGCTGCTGCTTCTGGTTCTGCGGCTGCTGCTTCTGGCTCTGCGGCTGGCGCTTCTGGTTCTGCGGCTGCTTCTGGTGCTTCTGGAGTATCATCTAATGTCGGCAAGTCCCCCATGGGAGGTCCAGCATCAGACGCCCAAGAAGCGGCCGGATCGGGCTCGTCAGTGAAACCACCGGCCGCGCGGGGTTCTGCTGCGGCTGGCGCTTCTGGTTCTGGTGTGCGGTCAGCAAATCTGGGATCTGGCTTAGTGGGTCCAAATTCTACTTCCAAGCCAACACCAGATAGCATCTTATCCAAAATTCGTTTAACCTTTCGCTGGTTTTCGGGCTTGATGCCAGCTCCTCCTAAATCAATAGGAGCTAACGCTCTACTTGGGCGCGCTGGAGTACGTCGGGGCGCGGGGTCATACCCGCGGCCTGTTGCTGTAATCTCAGTGATAATGTCAGCGATGAGTAGTTCTTTAAGAAGGACGGCGGGATCGGTTAAAAACTGTTTCAATAGTTTAGTCGATTCATCCATCCGAATACTCTTGCCATAGCCAGCTTGATTTAAGGCGCGAATAACCATAGCTTGAATAAAACGTGCCTGATCCATAGTCATAAGATGGCCGGCCAAGTTGCGAGTTGTTTGTCCCACGCGTACCGATGCTTGGCCAGTTTCTGGCTCTGCTGTATCGGGATCGGCGGATGCGGCCGGCGCTTCTTCTTCGGCTTCTTCATCGGGCTTATCTTTCTCATATTGGGAGAGGCTGCCGAGGTCTGGAGACTCAAAGTTTTCAGGGTTTTCTTCAAATTCTTTTTCGATCTTTTGTTTAATTTGTTTTGAGGCGCGCTTGAGTGCTGGCATCAGACGATCCAAGCGTGGACGTGCGCCGGCCTGGGCCGCAACGAAGTCGTCGACGGTGGCGCCTTCTGGGTCGGCCATGCTCATCAATTTCTCAAACACGCGAAGAAGATTATAATCATTGTAGGGTACGCCGAGCATCTGGAACATCTTGACGGCAAGCCCGCCGCCCATGCGGGCGCCCAATTTGACACGGCCAGTTTTCCGATCGAGCAGACCGTCTACATACTTTGGGTTATCAAGTATATACTTCGCAAGATCATCTATTTTTTTGTTTTCTTCGGGATCCATCTTTTGCAAGCCAAGCGATTGTAAAAAGCTAACTTCATTTAATTGCTCTTTGTCGCCTTTATTCTTATCTTCGGAAAGAAACTTTCGCCACGAATCCATATGCTTTTTATCGTTATTAAAACTACTCCAATCACTCATCTTCTAGTACCTCATTTAATAATCTGTTGATACGATCTGCCTTTGTAAAGACACTGTTCTTAAAATCTTTTGCTTCTTGCATCATAAAAGCATTCGGAGTTGAAGGCTCAGATACAAAATCAAAACAAATCAATTGGAAGTCATCCTCAACAATTGTCTGCCCTGCGCTTTCCTGTACGGAGCCCATTCCGCGAGAAGAGATACCTAGTTTAACTCCGGAGCTTACTAGGCTCTTTAACACTTGTCCCGAAGGGGTATCTAATACTTTAACTTTTCCCATCACATTCTTGTTATCCCACCACACATCAGTGACTAAGTGGGAAGCATTCTTTAAATTAATGACGGAATCTTCCGGATGATCGAGTTCGCCGAGTGCTCTTTTTTCTTTCACAAGTTTAGAATAATTTTTCATCTCTCGCATTAAAACTGCGTGAGGGTAAACTCTACCATTGCCGTTTTGAATATCGGCTTCTTGAAGCTTTCCAGACAAAATCATGCCGCCATTGGCGACATATCTTTTTTCTTCTTCAGTTAAAAGATCCTGGCAAACGCCACCTTCGCAGAGTTCATAATATTCTCGTAATAATTTCTTTCCCATAGCTAAGATCCTTTACAGCAGCGGCGAACGGGCTGTAGCATCCATTTGCTAGTCCAACTTGTGTTCATGTTTCACTCCATCATCTCCAAAGAGCATTGTTAAAATATAAGATGTTCCCGACGAAAGACCCCCAAGAAGGAAGAAATTAAAGACAGTTACATCAAAACTAAATAGTTCTGTAAATGGAGAAAGTAGCATTAAAAGCCATCCCACATGAAAACCCATACACATAGAGCAGTTTGCCAATTCTCCAAGCTTGCCTTTCTTAGGTCGTAGTCTCGAAAAGATCTTGCCGTAGACAAGGATTTGCGTGAGCCCGTAGGCGCATAGTATAAATGTTAATAGTTCTGTCATTATTATCTCGTTGGCTTAGTTTGTAAAGAGCGTTCATCTGCTAAATAGCTTTTCATAACTTGCGTTCCCCAGTCGCCCGGTAAGACACCTGTTGCTCCATTTAATTTTTCCATAGCATAGGCAACAAAAGGGCCGTTAAGTAAAGGATTGATGGTGCCTTCGTAGGCGTCATGTACATTCATCAGATCTAGAATTGGATTTTGAGAAGCGGCAGTATCATCCACTAGCATAATACTAGCCAAAACTGAGGCGTCATCTTTCAAGCTGACTTTTGCTCTTTTGGTAACCGCTCCTACAAGTTTAGCGCTATTCTTTAAAAGACCTAGGCCTGCGGCATCGGCCGCAAGATCTATTCCTGATTCACTAGCTGCTGTTTCTAATTCTTTGCTAAACTTGCCCCCACTGGCTATATCGCGTGCCATCACTCCTACCAAAAATTTGAGGTCTTCAGCAGTAACTTGCGCACCCTGGATGCTTTTTAGGCGAGATAAAACGTCCGCTAGGCGCTCGCGCTGAGCACTGGGCGCCTCCGTAATACATTGGCGCCAGTTCTCCATTATCAATTTCATCTCCGACATATTGAAGTTCCTTAAACTGTATACATATAACTCAATGAATAAGGGTCCCTCACGAATCCGGGTCGGATGGAGCCCTGCTCAACTCTTTGTGGCACCTCTCCAAGTTCTGTTGAATCTTCTTTATCGGGATGAATAAGCTCATCATCAGCTAGCGAAATAATTGCTTCTGTAGATTCAAAATATGGACGCTCTTCTGTAATAAAGCTGTCAATATTAACTAATGCTAATTTTGCAGCGTTTAAACTCTCTTTGAAAGGCTTCTCTAGGGTTCCTTCAATCGAGCCATAAAACGAGCCGGCCTGGATAGACTCAGGAATGATTAAGCCTTTTCTGCGAAGATGAGAGAAAAGTCTATTTTGGGCGCCATACACTAAGTCATTTATCACTTCTTTAGGAAAAGCAACAATTTTATTGCTTGTGGTGGACAAAACAATATCAATATCGCCATGATCAAAAATCATAAGATCTCCATTAACACTCTTACGGAGATCCATCTCTAACTGAACTGTGGTGGATTTGGCTCCCTGGCCAATTTTAACCGTGATCGCCATCGTTAGCAAACTCCTTTACAAGTTTTTGTGTCTTTAAAATGGTTAATAAAACTTTTTCATTTAAATTGACCTGATAAAAGCTCTCAAGTTTCTCTATTATTTGATTAGTCTTGTGCGTCATATCCTCATCTTGTTTTATTTCATCCACTAGCAATGCTTCTTGAAGCCCTTTTTTAAGGCGCGGAATCTCCTCATTAAGAAACGCCTTAAGTGTCAAAGAATTGTCCGAGAAAGAAGAAATATAATAATTTAAAAGAGCCTTTTGTTCTTCAAGTAGGCCGGCTTCATACTTATCGTTAAATTTCTTAACAAAGCTCTGTACTATGAGAGGACCTATCGATTGTTCGGCGCCTCTCTCTTCTAAAGTCGGGCGCGTCATATGGGTTAAAATTTGAGTCTCAAGAATGACTGAGTTTTTTGGCGACAGTTTTGTTGAAAAAACTTGAGCTATACTAGCTAAGGTTTTATAGTTAGGAACAAAAGTATTATAAAAATCAGTGGAAAATTCTTCGTTTACATCTTTAATCAAATCAGACTGACTCACAAACAATCCTTGTGTGTCCAACAAGCGACTCCCAATTTTAGCTTCTCTCAGTATCTTTTCTGCGGTGTTTTGATCTAGGGCTGCGCTTTCATAAAGAGAGCGATAGCATTCTAAATGTTGGTGTAAAATAGTACCTTCGCCAAAGTGTTTCTTTAATATATTAACCACCTTGGTCTGGGTCTTCTTGTCGTTCTTGATAATAGCCGCAGTGGCCTCTTTAACCAAAGATTCATAAATAAAAGCAGTATTTCTTTTTTTATTATGCCTTATCTTCATTCTTTTGCTCCACTAATAATGTATTTTTCTCTAAATCTTCTAAAAGAACTTTTACAGATTTATTAATTCTAAAAAGATTTTCTTCTTCTGCGCGATCACTCATAGTATAAGTAGACGCTTCTTGTTCATAAATACCCTTTGACAACGTTTGGATATCCCTCATGCCGGGAACAATGTTTCTCAATGAAGCACCGGCCATCTGTTTTGACCACTTTGCGTTGTTGTGCGATTTGACTGCGGCACCTTTGCGGCCGTCCTGGCGCGGGTTCACCGGACGATAAGCCTTCCCTTTAGAGCCAGGAGTTAAGCGTCTTGATGGACGAGAACCAGGAGGGACCGCTAAAAGAGCAGACTCATCTTCGCCGCCGGCCGGTTCGGCGCCGGCATCACCGGCTGGCATTTCCTCGGGGCCGCCACCAAGATCACCTCCTAAATCTCCTCCCAAATCATCACCCCCTAAGTCACCACCTAGGTCGCCGCCTAAGTCACCACCTAAGTCGCCGCCTAGGCCTCCAGCACCGCCGGCGCCTGCAGCTGCGGCTTCTGCTACCTGCTGTAGGGCCGCATCATGCTTGCGATCATAGTACATTTCGCGCTGATTGCGAACAAAATCTTCGTGAGACATTCCAAAAATATGCTCAGTAACCCAACGACGGGAGAAATACCCTTCCGTTGCGGCTCCCGCAATATCAAATTTTTGTTTCCAGTGCTCAAGCTCTTGAAGCTCCGCAATCTTAGAAGGGTTATTGAGGGCTATGTCAAAAGCAAGCAAGTCGTCACCTCTAAAGCCTAATGTATAAAGATGGATGATTCCTATTTTTTCTAATTCGGAAACAATTACTCTCTGTAGTCTCTGAATGGTTCTAGAAAAACGAATATCTTTTTGGGCTAACGTTGTTTTGTCTTCTGCTGCGCCCTCACCCATAGCGAGATAGGCTTGGGGTATCTTTAACGCGGAAAATAACTTGTCGCGAAGATACTTGATGTCATCGATCTGTGTTGTATTTGTTCCGCCGGCGAGATTCGTAATCTCTGTTGCTGAGCCGGCGCGCACAGGAATGAAATAATCCTCTTCAATAGACATTGGATTGTAGCGCAGATCGATATGCCCAGTTTTAGAATCTACCACAGAATGTCTTTTAAGATTGGTAACGATCTTCTCCATATATTGCTCAACTTCATTAGGGGGAATGGCACCAACATCAATTTTAAATACGCGGCGCTCAGAAGAGCGAATCACGCGGTAAGCCAACATGGCATCTTCCATCAAAGTTAGCTGGCGCCAAATGCGGCGCGCGGGCTCCAGAATAGATGTGCCGTAAGGTGCGTATTTATCATGCCCTAAAATGCGGAAGTGTGCGACTTGCCAATTCTCAAATGTCATTCCGGCTGAATTCCACTGATATTGGATATAGTTAGGGTTCGTAGTGTCAAGGCCTTCTAGTCTTTCAATCTCTTGAATCGGCAAAGAGATGACCGATTGAACTCCAAAATTATCATCTATATCTAAATAAAGGAAAAAATCGCCATACTTACACATCGTGCGCGCCCAGCCAAAAAGATTATATTGAACGTTTAAAATCTGATCATATAGAATCCCCAAGACCGCACGAATTTCTTCATTAGGGCAGCGAACATCAATCATCGGACTAAGTGATGAATATGTTGTCATCTCATCGGCGTAGATATCTAATGTCGAAGCAATCTCGGGAGTGTACTCCATCTGATCAAAATCAACATATCGTTCAGTCCTGCGTTGATTTCCAATCGCATTAGCCGCCACAGTATCAAGAGGATTATATAGAGACTTTTTGAACTGTTGGCCCGAAGCAGATTTAAATCTAGAAGAAAATTTATCGAGATGTTGACGTCGAATGCGTCGACCTGTTTGCGATCGATAATTTATAATCGGACCAGAAAAAAGCCGCGTTAATCTCTTAAAAAGTTCCGACTGTTGATTTGCTGGATTTTTACCTTGCTTGGGGTTTTTGGGTGCCATTTATTTTCTCACTTAATGATCCATTTGTATTGTTGATACATTTTTTCAGCTTCAGACATTTTATCAAAAATTTGGTTTTTCTTGTAGCCTTGCTGACCTTTGATTTGAGTATTCATTGTAGTTTTTGTGGTATAAATCGCATTGATAAAAGCCTTTTGATAATTTAAATCTCTGGCATTTGCCTGGAGTGCGGTGTCTCTAACCCAGCACGCTATAGCTAGTGCCATAATCAAATCATCATTGTAGCCTTTCATCGCCTGTGGTTTACCGTTCCTCCAAATAAAAGTCTTCATCTCATTAATTGTACGAGAAGAATATATGGTAATTAGTTTGTTTCTGATAAACTCCTCTAGTTTGGCTACGATGAGAGGGCGCGTTTTCATTGATGTGGTGAATCCGGGAACTGCCGAATTTCTTATCTCGGCCTGATGTTGTTCAATATATTCATGTGTAGATTTGATAGAGTGATAGACATTTGGATATTGATAATCATCTATAAGCTTAGTCAATACAGAATAGCCAATATTATTATTCTCTACCACCAACATACATCCGCCGAACTCTCGGCCCACATTATTGAGCATATTAGCAAACATATCTAGTGTAGGCTTCCCTTGGTATTCTCCCACCACTTCAAGTGTTTCAAGCTTAATGATATGAAATGTAGAGAAATCAGCGCCATCGCCGCGTGACACATCCGCAACTAATAAATAATTACAAGTAGGGTCAAACTCTTCCCATATCCAAAAATTTCTATCAAACCCTGTTCGATACTTTGGCTCACACACTGTTGATAGCATCCAGTTCATACAGTCTGGATCGATAACAGTTTCACCAGACGTGTTGAAATTACACTCAAGCTCTTGCGCAATCTGGCGCTTTGACATATTTTTAGTTTCTTTTTTATACCACTCTTGATCTCTGTCTGGATGAACATCCCACATAAGCGTAGTTAAGTTAAAGTTATTCGAGCCAGATTCTGACTCAGAACAAGTCTTGTGGAACCAATTACCAACACCATTTGGGGTCGACAAAGCAATACATCTACCACCTGTTGATAGCGTCGGATACAAACCTGTCCAAAGCTCTTCTAGCCCTTCAATATGTGCGGCCTCATCCAGCACCAAAAGTGACAGGGCTTCCGAACGACCAGCATCACCAGACGTAGAAGCGGCTTTAATCGATGAACCATTAGAAAGCTCAAATGATGTGCGATTATCTACGCTAATTTGCGCAATCTTAAGCCACTCAGGAACATTGCGCATAATATGCTTAACTTTCTTCACCAAGTTTCCTGCTGTCGCAAACTTGGTTGCCATAACAAGAATCGCTTTATCACGGTGGAACAACATCATCCACACGATATAGCCAGCGGTAATTGTTGAGATACCTAACTGGCGAGCTTTTAGAATAACGTTAAAACGGTAATC
>CEUI01002340.1_pt1 | contig 16032 bp, 26 predicted proteins | sample 531411 | NCBI WGS metagenome assembly CEUI01 (sample SAMEA2622841, study PRJEB7988) | marine metagenome | isolation source: saline water (ENVO:00002010), including
ACCAACCACTGCGGATGGACATGCTCGTGTTGGCACCATAGTTGGTCCAACTGCCGTTAGGCGTCGGATGGAACCAGTGCGAGAACTGAAACCCTGAGTGCTGCGAATTGCCAACCGCAAACTGTGACGGATCGGCGTATGTTGCGTTCCCGTCGTAGTGACCAGCAGCGTATGAGGCATCACTGTGAACTAAGCCGAAACCAATGGTGCCCTCGTTCCTGATCCTGAAGGTGAAATACTCCCCAGGTTTACTGATGGTCTCAGTGGTCTTGTATCCGTTCTTGTGACCGTTGACGTTGGCCGCAAAGATGTCGTCCCCCAGTGGGTCGATCCCGTTCACGCCAAGGATAGAACCAGAGGTCAAGTCACCTTCCGAGTCGGCTGCGTAGGAGACAACAGGATCGCCGAGCGACCACACGCTGATCATTCCGTTGTCGTCGAGGCCGACCCTAATGGTGATGGGCTGACCGTCAAGCCACTTGTCTCTTGCCTCAAAGTGAGTGTTCGAGTTGTACCATGCCTCACGCATCGAGTACCCAGTATTGGCCCCGTAGTTTGTCCAGCTACCATTTGGGGTCTGGTGGAACCAGTGGCTGAACTGGAAGCCGTAGTGCTGAGAGTTTCCGACAGCGAACTGAGACGGGTCAGCGTAACTTGAGTTGCCAGTGTATTTCCCAGCGGAGTACGAACCGTCGCTGTGAATCAGCCCGAATCCGATTGTCCCCTCGTTCCTGATATTGAACGTGAAATACTCTCCAGGCTTACTGATCTTCTCCGTAGTCTTGTATCCGTTGCGATGCCCATTGACATCGGCACCGAAGATGTCGTGGCCAGTGGGGTCGAGACCGTTCACTCCGAGGACTTCACCTGTCGTCTCCGTTCCGCTTACGTCTGCCACCATCGTGCTGTACGGGTCGTTGATCACAACCGTATCCCACCCGCCAACGGTAAAGAGTTCGTTGAGCCTGTTACAAACGTCGTTGAGGCCGCCAGACACTGAAGAACCATTGATCTGAACCATCGTGTGATCCAGCTTCTCGTAATGCTTGTGATCGTCTGGCTCGTTCGAGTCCTCGGGCACTCCCGCACCGATTGCGTGGATTGCAATCAATCCATCATCGCCTGGAACCGCCTTGATCGTGTTCACACCAAAGGCGGCACCGTTGTCCATGATCACACTGGTGTTTGTCTGGTCAAGCCGGAAGTTGACCGTGACGCCAGTAAGGTCCGTCCCCACGTCACTGACACCCATGACATTACCCTCCTGGGTAATGTAGTCAGCGGCTGCCTGGGCGTCCGCAAACAGATTGCCATCCTTGTCGGCAAACTCAGTAAAGGGGATCTGGTAGAACTCGTAACGAATCTCACCGTTTGGGTTATTCTGCGTCTGGATGTCGTTTACGATATTCACCTTGGTGTTATCGTCTGGGTCCACCTGCCCAGACAAACACGCATTGAAGTATGCAGGGTGAGATGAGCCAATGAAATTGAGGCAGTTGCCCGCTGCGTTTCGAGTGATTCTGATTGTCATGTCTCTACCTCTGGATGCTTGAAAGTGTTGCGAGTGGCTGGATCTGAATTGGGTTGTCAGATTTTATAGCCAGCAGTGCTCGGGCGTTGATGTCTTCGTTGCTTGCGAAGTATGCGGTGAGGATTGGCCTCGCGAGGAACGTCCTTCCGACAGTCCCAGTGCCAAAGAACATAGGGTCCCCAGTAAGTGCGAAGGTGAAGGTTGGCACGTCCGAAGAGTCCCTTGTCTGCCAGATGAGTGCAGCCTCAAGCGTGGTGTTTGCTACCTGCGGAAGCACATTGAAGTCAAATCGAATGAGGGCAAGGTCACCCACCCTGCATTGAGTGAAGTCAAAGGAGCCATTCGCGGCAGTGTACTGAAAGTCGCCTGAGTCGTCTGCATCGCTGAACGACGGGTCACTGAAGTCGAAGTCGAACATGCTCGACACGCCCCCAGGCATGTGAGAGCCACCGAACAGGCCCACACCATCCGTGGGCTCGGGCGTTGGGTCCGACCAGTACGCAGTGTCATTGGCGACCTGCCGTGCCGAGTCGAAGCCGAGACGCATCCATGTCTTATCATTAACCATGTCCTGGGTGTAGTAGACATTGCTGCCGACAGCGGATGCACCAGCGGTACCAGTTGTCCTGTCAGAAAAACCGCCAGTGTACTCATAACCACCGCTTCCGTTGAAATCAAAAACGGGCATTACATCAGCCTCCCAAATGTTCGCGTCTTGCTCGTTCCGTTTATTATAAAGGTTAGGCTTCGCGGCACAGCAAAGAACGCGTCAGCGGATGTCATCGCGTGAGAGGACTCGTTTACGATCACCACATTGACGGTCGTAGTATCAGGCGAGTCAACCAAGCTCAACTGGGTCGACTTGCCCGGGGTGACGAAGACGCCAGCACCCGCCTGTGCCTCACTGGACGACAGTGCGTGAGTCGCCCCCTCGGTGAAAACAGAGGAGGTGACGTCGAGCGACGTCGAGTCGGATGAGTGAGGTTGACTTGCGGCTGTCGGCAGGACGGTGGCCTCGATGTTAAGGGACGCTTCGTCCGTTGAGATCGAGTGCAGTGAGTCTTCTGCCGAGGTACTGGACGTCACTGCCAGTGAAGGCTCGTCGGCGAGATGAGAATGCAGGGCACTGGCCGCCAGGGTGTTTGCGGTAACAACCAATGGAGGCTGGTCGGCGGCATGTGAGTGAGCTGCACCAGAGGTGTCAAGATTGCTCTCGACACCGAGCGTCACGCCATCATCAGTGATGTCCTGGGTAGACGAGTCTGCCGACACGAAGGACCCGACAGACAGCACTGCGGAGTCAGACGTATGGGAGTGAAGCGACTCACCAGGGGAGACCCCCGCCTCGGCCTCAAGCGTCGGCTGGCCAGCGTCATGTGAGTGAGACGCACCCAGCGAATCAACACCGCTCTCGACGCCAAGCGTGACCCCGTCGTCAGTTATGCCGTGAGAGGCTCCCAGTGGCCCCAGGAACGCACCGACATCCACAGAGGGCTCATCGGTCGCGATTGAATGAAGTGCGTTCTCAGGCGAAGCCTCGGCCTCTACGGAGACGCCTGACTGGCTGGCTTCGTGTCCATGCAACGCCCCAGACGAGACGAGCGAGTGATCCTGCGTCAGTATCGGTGAGCCTGTCGGAACGCCGTGGGTCGACTCCGCTGGTGAGACGATTGTTGCCCCACCCCCGGATTCACTGTATCCAGCCACCACGTACTCATCGGTCAGCAGCGAGGGATTGGCCATCGCTGCATACAGCCCTGCGTGCTCTGCTGGCGATAACTCCCTGTTGTAGACCCGCAGCTCAGCGAACGGAGCCTTCCACGTTCTATTCATGCTCGCGGAGTTGGCGACGTTTATCACACCACTGGTGTCGACATTCCACCCGCCAGCTCCGCTGACGGACTTCGTCTCGTACAGCCTGCCGTTGACGTACCACTTGACCTGTGCCGCCGTCGCGTCGCTGGGTAATTTGTAGGAAAGCGAGACATGCACCCACCCTCCATCAGACGGATCCCTCTCATTGAGTATGTCGTCAGAGGTCGTCCCCGAGAATGACCCTGTGGACTTCTCGAAGAATATCCGCATGTCACTACTTGAGTTAGCTGGCTTGGCCAGCACGGCCCTGCCGACCGTTCCTTCCCCTATCTGCAGCAGGTATTGATTTGAGGACGAAGTATGGGTCGCATCAAACCAAGCAGACACGGTGTGCCATTCACTGGGCGAAACAAAAGCACTGTTCGGGCCAGATACGGGCATTCCGCTGAACCCGTATGCACCGTACTGGGAGTTAGTGGCTCCCAGGTAGGGGCTGCGTCCTGGGAAGTTCTTAATCGGCTTACTACTTGACCTGTACGTCTTCGGCTGCCACGTGGTGTACCCGTAGGAGGTTCTGCCAGTGGTGTACTCGTACACGGTGCCTGGGTAATCAGTATCCCAGACGGGTGCATAGAACACCAGTCCGTCACCGAGCTTCCTTGTCGTGGGTCTCTGCGGGGAAAGCAGCTTTACCCTGAAGGAGCCCCCGTCATCGTCGCTATTAGCTCGCTCGACGTAGATCCTATTTGACGACGTTACCTCCAGTGGATCGTGGCCACCGTCATTACTGGCTGTCTCTTTGACGTAGACGTCGTGCCCTCTGTCTGAGTTCGTCAGCATGTAGCTGGAGCCAGTCGCACCAGGGATTGCGTCCCTACCCCTGTACCATTGCAAGGTGGACGTCACTGTGCCATTGTCCTGTGAGTCCCAGGTTCCATTGAAGGCCGACAGCGTCTGCCCTGACTCGCCTGTCCCGCTGACAGTTGGTGCGGTGAGGTTTAACGGCTCGGGACCGAGGCGGTGCTCCTCCATCTCTGCGTCAGCCAGAACCCTGGAGAAAACCGCTGAGTCAGCTACCGTTCCATCGAGCCTCCTGTACTGAGACGACCCGTTGGCAGTGAGGTACGTGCTCATGCCAATGACGGTGCCGTCCTCGATGATGTACGACCCAGAGGCTGATGCGGTGTCCGTTCCGTTCAGGACTGCCCTTAGTTCTGTCGGGCTAACAGTTGCGGCGAGGTGATTCCACCCAGTGCCGACAGACGTATTCAGCGATGCGGAAGCTACTGATCCGCCCACTGACCTTGTCGACACGCCGAAGCCGTCACTGCGAATGAATGGAGATATTACCCACTTATCAAACGTGCTTCCGCCGACACCAATCGGCGTACCGCTCGTGCTCGTGTCCGCCTTGACATAAGAAAGGGCGGTCCAATGGTTGCTGCTGTTGGAAGCAATCGAGTCTTCGCCGAAGTCGGTCGTGCCCCAGGTCCTGATTCCAGACGTCAGGTATGTTGAATTCGGGCCACCACCCGTCTTCAGGGTGGTGTTGAAGATGATATTGCCTCCTGTCTCCGCAGTAACGGTCGTACCAGACGCAGCGTCCTGACCGAGCCAGTGACCAATGAGAGACGCATCTGCGTCGTGCTTACCACGACCAAACAGGCTGTTGTAGCTCATCGGTTCTCCCCTGGGTTGTGACTAATCGACGATGCTTGAGATGATCGGAGTCAGCGAGACGCTCATCTCAATCGCGTCTGACGCAAAGTTGTCGGCATCGGATGAATTAACAACAACCAGGGTAGCATATCGTGCTGTCGGCACAAACGTGACAATCTGAGTCTGTATCTGAACTGACGTGTTAGCCACCGCCGACATCGCACCAAGATACTTGAGCTGGGCGAGCGAGTCGTCTAGGTCCGAGCTGTAGCCAGTGTATGCAGAGTCAGCACCAGACACATTGCCTGGGTTCGCGTTCGCTGCGGTTGCGTCTGGCGAGAACGCAATGTAGAAGTCGACTGACTCGCCGTCGACAGGGCTGCTGGCCCACTCAATGGCAGCGGAAAGTGAATACTGGATGTCCCACTCAGTGCCAAAGTCAAACTTATCGCTCTGCCGTGCCGTACCTGCAGCCAGGGACGTCAGGTCAATTTGGTCGGTCCTGGTGCCAAGGCTGTTGGCTGCCGCTGGGTTGTAGTCAGTCGCGTCGGACAGGACGATAGGAGTTCCTGTCGACAGCTTTGCGTAATTCGGAAGTGCCATCTATCAGATCCCCCCTCGTGCGTTCTTTACGTGGGCCTCGGTAACTTCAGTGACCCCTAACTCCTGAGACCGAGTGATGTCCTCCCAAGCAATCTCCCATAGCTCGTCGGCATCCTCCTGGGTGATCCTCCCGAAACTGACGAGAGCATTCAGCATGATCACTCGGTCTTCGAGCTTGAGGTCAAGGGTTGTTCCGTCTCGTCGGATCATCAGGTAAGCCGCCTCACACAGCGACTTCTCGATGTTATCAGTGCCTCCGTCAATCCCCGACTTGATACTGGCAAGCCTTCCGCCGAAGACACTCCATGCCAGCAGCTCGGCACTGCCGACTTCGTTGATCTTCTTACGCGACAAGGCCCCAAGGCTGGCCGCGACCTCTGCGTCACTCATCGACGCATAACCCACTCCCAGCGGGTCGGACGTAATCTCTTCTCGAAGAATGTCAATCTTCCTGCTCATGGGCTCGCTTTCCTTGTTTTGCCTTCGCTCTCGATGTCCTTGACTGCAATCGGGTTCTTTAGACCCGAGATGTCGTCATGGAGGCCGTCGATCTTCTTGCCGTTATCCTTGATACCCTCGGTGTTCCTGTCGATGCTCCTGACGATCCACTCCGGGGCGGTGTGCTTTAGCTCGGCGATGTCGCTCCGCATGATTGTGATTCGGTCGCCAAGCGTGCGTTGCATGTCGTCTAGCTTTGCGGTCACGCCATGATTAACGGTGTAGACCAGGACCACCACGCTAACCGCTGCCGTTGCGATTGTACTGGCTAGATTTATCCACCCGCTCGAATCAAGGATGGAGCTGCTTTCCTGTTTCTTTTGCTTTGGCATTCTACCACCTGCGTTGACCTCATCTGCCCTCCTGGGATGCATGCGTCCCAGAAGGGCAGGGGTCAATCTATTCTACGTCGGGTCCGAGATTTCGATGTCCCAGGATCCGATGTTCACGGTGTTGCCAGAGGTGATGGCCTGAGACGCACAGGTCGTGACATACAGGAGGTCGGTTCCATCGGAGAGCGACACGTGGGTCGCCGTACCAGTGACGTCGGCGGTATTGCCGTTGCTGGCGTCGACAGTGAGCTTTCGTCCGCTGGTGTCGCCGTCAACTGGGCCAGTGAAGGAGGGCGTTGCCTCGGGCATCAGGTTGTCGCTGATTGCTGCCGCTCGGTCGGCGGGCTGTGCTGTGTTTAGGCACAGGATCGTGCTCGTTGCCACCTTATCCAGTGCGGCATCCATAACGGAGTCGTTTGCGAATTTTGCCATTTCATTACCTCGTCAGGTTTCTGGCTAGTTTGAGTCTCTGGGACCCAGGAACCCTTTCCTGGGCCTGATTGTCACCACCCCGTCATCGGGGACTGGCTTTGCATTTTCTGGGTTGGCGAACCTAACGAAACCAGCGTCGTAAAGCATGTCTGCGTCGGGCTCGCAAATGAAGGAACTGAGCCCCTTCTCCCAGGTTCCTCCATTATAGCGAAAGCCGATCACGGCGGTGACCTCTACTCTGTTACCCTCGTTCACGGCTGTCCCTCTGCCACCTTTCCGTCACCAGGGTTCCCTTCACCCTGGCAGACCTTGTCCTTGTTAATGATGAGCAGGCGGACTTCAACATCCTCGTGCTCGTCGTGCCTGAAAAGCCGTGCCCCGCCTGTAGAGTTGAGTGTCGGCTCAAAGATTAAGACGTTCCTAAGAGCGTCGATCTGATCACCAGTCATTTCAAGTGACAGGGTGACTTTTCTGGTTTCGGACTCTTTCATTGTAGCATCTCTTTACGTCTGACTGGGACTGGACATTATAGCACTTCGGAGACGTAGACCAGGACCCCAGGTTTCTGGCCTGGGCCATCACGCCATTGCTTGGAGGACGTCAACGAAACAACAAGGGAGTCGTCCTCGAACACGATCCCAGTCAGGCTGTCGTCCACTGACCTGATCAGCTTATCGAGGTCGGGTGTCTGGGTGTGATAGACAGGTGCGGATGCCTTCAGTTCATCACTGAACTTGCCAGTGCGGAAGTGAGCCTTGGGTCTGGCGAAGAAGAACTGTAGGGCCATTGTCAGCGGGCCCGTAAGCCTGGGGATGTTGTACGCACCAGACTTCGGATTCATGGCTTCCTTGGCGGCCTCAGCGACCGTCTTACGCCACTCCTTGTGATACTTGCTGTTTTCTACCAGGACGACCCTGCCGCCCCTTACGAAGCCCCTCTTGGAGCCCTGTGGGCGAGGTGTGCCCTCCACGAAGAACTCGACGCTTGCCATTAGTATTCCCTTCTCTCTGCGAGGCTGTGGTGGATCAGTTGTTCATTGATTGACAGCGAGGTGCTGTCGCCTGGGAGGTAGACCGACGCCAGCCACCTGCCGAACTTGCCCTTACTGTCGGCTCCCTTTCTGTTCTTCACCGTGATCAGCGTGACCCTGCGATTGACGATCTTGTCGCGGAGCCACATAGCGGACTCCAAACCCTCAGGGCGTTCTGGCCCTCGGACCTCTGGGGCGTCGATGCCAAGCAGCCTGAACTTCTGCTCACGCATGACTATCCCGAATCCGAGGTCGAGGTCGACGGTGATAGTGTCGCCGTCATAGACATCAGTAACAAGTGCGGTGTACTCGTACATTACCGATGGTCCTTCCACTCTACAATCACCCACAGGGCGATGACAAGGAACGTGAACTCTACTGCGAGCAGGACGATGTTTGGGTTCATGGGTTGTCTCTGTCGATTAGTCGCACGATAGCCGCCAAGGCTACCAGTGCGGATGAAGCTAATAGGATGAAGAATAACCAGTCCTTGTCATTCATCGTCGAACCTTTCGATGTAGTTGTAGCCAGCGGACTCGATGGCCTCGCGGAGTGAGTCGTGCCTGCTGACGATCTTCTGCCTGACTGTGCAGTAGACGCAGTGACGTCCTTTGGTGTCGATGGTGATCACCTTGTCAAGGTTTCCCATGCTACTTCGCCTCCGCCTTCATGATGTAGTCATTGAGGTTTCTGATGTCACGCTCAAGGTCCGATGCGGAGTCAAGGACTCGCTTGGCCGTGGCCAGGAGAACTGGGTCAGTGCAGTTAGAGTGCTCGTAGATGAGTCGGACGCCTTCGAGCTTTGTGTCCAGGTTGCTTTCCATGTCTGTCTCCTTTGTTGTTGGTGTACACTCATTATACGGACATAACTGGTGATGTCAACAGGTAATCAGGTAATCATTCCAGATTTCCAGTTGCCTCGATTGCCACAGCCCTTGATCGACTTGACGGCAATCGTCGAGCCAGACACGGACGTAGAGAGGAGGATGTTGATTGCGTCAACCATGCCAGACGTCGAGTGGATCCTGGCCGTCTTGATGTCCTCCTTTTTGTTCTCCCATCGGTTCTCGTACTGGATGTACTCGATCTCGTACAGCTCCGAGTTGGGGACGAGGTTGTACACCGACATGTCCGAGCGATCACCGTTCAGTGCACCGAGGTTGCCGCTGGGTAGTTCGCCGTAGTGCTTAAGATAGATCAGCTTCTGCGGTGACAGCTTGCGGAGTTCGCCGTTGATGCTGACAGTGACGTAGACGCTGCCTCGTGCACCGTGCTTGATGGCGGACCTGCCTGCGTAGCTCTTGCTCATGTGCTTGTTTTGCTTGCGGGTGATCGTACCGTGATCGGTGTCAATATCGAGTCGGTCCAGTGCGATCTGATACATGTCCTCGACAGACAGCGGTGCGTGCTCCTTGAAGGTCGATGGCTTTGCACGACCCTTTGACTTGAGGTCGCCGTTCTCTGGTGCCTTCACAACGGATCGTTCGCTGATTTTCGTTAGCATGTTTTCTCCTCCTCCAGTGCGTCCCTCAGGGTCTGGTAAATCTTTCTCTGCTGCAGGATCATGTCGGTGTCGGCACCGAGCTTGATCAGGCTGTACACCACCTCACGTGCGGCATCGCGGGCGTAACGTAGTTCGTACACGCGACCCTGCGTACCGAGGTTGGACTTGATCTGCTCGGCCACCTCGCCAGGAAGCGACTGGATGCTGTCGTAGTACTCGTCGGGCGTCAGGTCGTATACGGTGTGCTCCTCGATGTGATGTCCATCGCGAGCCACTCCACCGTACCCGTCGTGCTGATTGGTTTGGTCTTTCATTTCTCTCTCCTTCTCATTCATCATACAAGGTTATGCGGCGTCGGTCAAGCTATTCGGGGGCCAACCACTCCCTTTTCCGACTTTCACTCACAAGGACTTCAAAGGACACTCCGTCGTGACCCGTGACACCTTGACCCTGGCCTGCGTATACAACCAGGGGACCGAGATTGTTTCAGTTGATGTCCTGCTCGGCTTCACGCAGGAACTTGTCTTTCAGCGACCGCTTCTCACCCCACAGCTCGACGTACTCCTTGCGGTCAGGCAGGATCGACAGGACCGTGCCAGTGAAGCAGGTTATCGAGCTGGCGATCATAGCCAGAGAGAACCAAGCAAACCCAGCGGTGACCGTAGCCCACAGCGTGAAGCCGAAGCCGAACTCCTGGGTCACGCACGAGGTCAGGGTGACGAGTGAGCCAGTTGTGCCAGCCAGGACACTGCCGAACAGGCAGAGCTTTGCGGTGAGCACCCACAGGTCGAAGTGCTCGCTGAAGTTTTCTTTGATCTTGATCATCTCGCTCTCCTCATTGTTGTTGTCTTAAAAGGGGAGGCCCGAGCAAAGGAATAACTCGGTACCTCCCAGCACTCGCCTCGTCAAGAGAGGCAAGGCCGCAGTCCGTCACTGGGATCACCACAAACCCTCAGGACCGCATCAGCTTGTATCTTACCTCCTCAGCGAGGGCGTCAACACGTGCGTCGAGCTGCCCAAGATTGGCGGGTCTCTTGTTGTTCAGCACGAACCTCCACGGTGAACCCTCACCTGAGATTGGTCTCCCATCAAATCCGAATAGACGAGACTTAAGGAAACGCAAACGCGCGGACGTAGCCATTCGAGCGGACCGCATTACGGCAATCCCGTGAGCGTCCCACGCCAGCTCCTCGCTGGGGTCTACCATCGTGGACGGCGGTGGGCTCATGGTGTCGTCGTAGACACAGAGGTTCATGCCACCGAACTCCCTGATCTCGTTCTTAAACCGAACGTCAGGGACGATGGCTACGTCAAGGTACTTCGACTCCTCCTTGACCTTGTTGATCCAGAAGTTCTCGTCGTACTTGCGGCCAGCCATGCCGACGTCGATCAGGAGCTGGCGAACTCCAGTGGCTGGGCTTCGCTTCATCACCTCGATGTCTTCAAAGCTCAGGCCAGTCAGGTCGCTGACAGTTTCCTTGATCGGGCGAGCCAGGGACATTCGGTGTGCATTGACGTTGAGCTTGCGAAGGCTGTCGCGGAGTTTCTTTGCGACGTAGTCCTTGCCAACTCCCCGTGGGCCAGTCAGTGTGATGAAGAGCGTCATGCGTTCGGTTCCTTGTTCGTGTGGTTGATTTGCCGTACACCCTAATAATAACGACTCGGTTCAGGATGTCAAGCTCTTTTTTTTCTTTTTTTCGTAATAGTCTTTCCAGCGGACTGATCGGCAGTATCGGCAGACCTGACTATACCCAGATCGGGTTGTCATGTCTCGATTGAACTCCGACACGAACTTCATGACCTTACAGTCACTGCACTGGAGGATCTCATCGTGTAGGTCGGTGTCTGATCTCTTCTTAAGTCGCCTCCTGCGAGCGTCCTGCATCTGCTTGACGCAGGCCTTGCAGTATGACCGATGCCCGTCTGGTGACCGAGTCAGTCGATGGAACTCCGTGAGGTCCTTGTCAATGTGGCATGACTTGCATGCCTTCCTGGGCATTACTCGAAGTCCCGAATGGCGGCACGAGCCTTGTCGCCTCGCGTGCGGTTACGCTTGGTGCGACGGTCCTCCAGCGTGACCGCACGGAGCTTGGGTGCCCAGGTCCTGGGCTTCGGTGTTTTTGCTTTGCGTTTCATTGGTCGGTCCCCATGTGGTGATGCATGTCTTGCAGTAGATTGTCCAGCCGTCTTCGCAGGAGCCATCCCGAAAGAAGTCGTCCTGCCACTTCGTTGTCCCGCACTTGGTGCAGTGTCGCGTAGTCACTTCACCCTCCTTGATGCCGTGGCCAGTGTCAGGCCCAGCAGGGTGATCAGCACGGCGATGATTCGGTCCTTGAACCAGCCGCTCCCCGCCTCATCGGGGAACAGCCACAGGCAGAATAGGAAGGCGGCGGAGCAGGCAAGGACTCCAACCGCCAGAGCGTTAATCGTTGTTCGGCTCATCGCTCACCTAGCTGTCGCTTGGCGATCTCAGCCGAGCAGTAGAGGATCTCATCGGCGTAGTTGCCGTTGTTGCGACCGTTCGGGTTGGCCGAGATGGCTTGCTTGCAGTCCTTGATGATGAAGTAAAGCGTGCCGATCTCTTGGTGCTTGACGAACTCCTCGTACTCGGCGTGATCGAAGTAATCGGGAGTGATGTGGTTTTCGTTTCGCAGGTCGGTCATGTCTGGCTCCTTTTGTGGTTTGTTTCCCTGACTGCTTCAATGATATCGGCTGTCCAGCTCGCCGTCAACAGGGAAAAAGAAAAAAAAGAAAAAAGAGCTGCTGGTGGGATTTGAACCCACGGTCTCTCCGTTACCAACGGAGTGCTTTAGCCACTAAGCTACAGCAGCGGTGTGCTTACGCACTGAAGTCGTGATTGCCCTCCTTCGTCCAGACGGTGGCGTTCACGAGCCATCGTTCGCCCTCGGTCTCCTCGATGAAGTCAGCGAACCGTGCGGTCGTCGCGATAGCATTATAACGGAAGTCACCTGGGGTGCCACAGTTCGAGTACGACACCGAGAAGGTCAGGATGCCGTCTCGGGTGTTGTAGGTTCGGCCAGTACACCAGCCCAGGCTCGGGTTCGTAAAGAACTCTTTACTCAGCAGGGTCGGCACGTAGTTTGTGCCCTTGTATACTCCCAGACGATAACACCAAGGTGAATATCGTGACACCTTGATGGTCACCGACGCTCGGTTGGCTGCGAAATTACGATCCATGTCTCTCCCCTTTGGTTGGGTGTTGTCTGCTTGGCAGGAACACTAGGTGGTATTCCGCCTCGAACATTATTTTCGACAGGACTACATGAATATCCGATCTGTCGACTCCATCGGCTTCGAGATCGTCGACCAGGGAACGAAGTGCTTCCACGCACTCTGTGTACCCCTGCGGCGTCTTGATGAGATGTCCGTCTATGTCCACTACTCTCTTGGTCACTGTTTTCTCCCTTCGTTCTGATTGTAACATCTTCTCAGGTAATGTCAAGTGGTTTAGTAAAGGACTCACTTGCGATCACCACATTTGCGGTCGTAGCACAAGTCCCATGAGTACGAGTTCCTCGGCACCGTACACCGTGAACTCTCCACAGTCGTGGCACTCAAGCTCGCGGGCGTCTGGCTCGACGAAATCGTATCCAGCGACCTCCCCGCAGGACACGCACAGGCCCTCGCTGCTCTCCATTGCTTCCACGTAGCGTTCCAGTGTGAATGACTTAATCGGCATGGCTGCCTCCTTCTGCGGGTGACTAGGAAAGATTGATGATGGCGTACAGTACGGTCGACGTCACAAACAAGTAGACGCCGAGACGGAACATTGCGTAGTCGACGGCGTAGCGGAAGCCAAATACGTTTGGCTTGGCGAGTCGATTCTCGTTGAACATGATGGGACCTCATCGGGGTGGTGGGTTGGTTGACTGAGAGAAGTATACCCAGACATCGACACTGGGTCAATGGTTCCTTGAGGAAATTTCCAGAGAAAGATTAGTGTAGTCAAAATGACTGCACACAATAAGTATTGTTTTTTGTGTTTGTTTATTTTGGAACAAAACAAAACAAAACATATTATATACATTTACTACAAAACAGGAGATATACACAGGTACCTATACCTCTCTCTAAAGTGCACCTCACTGGTGCACTTTACATACCAGATTTCTCAGCCATTTGACTGGCACACTGAATTGTAAATGTCTTAGCCGCTGCACACCAACACAAAAAACAATACTTATTGTGTCGATTTCAAAGTTATCTCGTAAATCTTAAGATTCTTCAAGATTTCTCTTGACATTGCCTGGGTGACTGGTAGGATCACAGTGGAGAGCACCAGCCACGTTGGTTGGTGACGTCCAGAAAGACTCAAGACAAGGAGACGATTATGTCGAAGGGAATCTGTGCCCAGTGCAACGGGAGTTACTGGGTGATGACAAGCTCGCAGTTCTGTGGGCTGGATTGCTTCCGAGAATTCTCGAAGACAGAATACACACCAGGGCCACGTCCATGTGCGGTGTGTGACGTCATGATCGAGTCAGATGGAGTTCACAAACTGAAGTGCGACGAGTGCGTGGCGCTTTCACACGGTTAGGGAGAGCGTTATGGTTAGGATTTCGATGAGCCAGGAAGACAGGTCAAGGAACGAGCGTGCACTCATAGATGCGTGCATCTACAACATTAAGTCCTGGGCCAGGGGGAATCTCAGCAGCCAACTGGACCTACAGGTCATCGAGGACGAGAACACGTTCGGAGAGGAGCTGTCCGAGCCGCTGATGAGGCTGTACGACAGGATCATGAAGTTAAGGTATCACGGACTCAAGGAGTGCATGAGTGATCATTGCAGGACCAAAGGGCCAGTAGAGGGTTCGTACTTCCTGCCAATTCTGGAGTTCTCTGGGGCCAACTCCGAAGCCAATAAGGACATCGACGGCCTGTCGAAGTATTGCGACAACTGCAGTGACATCCTACCGATGTACGGACTCATCGACGGGTGGGAGCTGGAGCGGTACGTTCAGTACGCAAGGTCGATCAAGGAGATATACGACAAGAGGAGTGACCCTGGCAGGTATCAGGCGGTTCACAGCCTGAACACCGAAGCGTTTCTCGGGGACAAGGACAAGGACAGACAGGAGAAGCTGAGGTTCCTTGAGAACGGCGTCAAGAGGTGTCACGGAAAGTTCTGTGCACGCAGGAACGAACTGGGAGTAGTCGAGGACATAGTGGACCTGAAAGACTTCCCGAAGGATAGCAAGAGCCCTGACGGCCTTGGCAGCGTGTGTAAAGAGTGCCTTCGTAAGAAGTACAAGGAGTCTGATGAGTACAAAAAGCTGGAGGAGATGAACGCCCAGGAGGAAAGGCTCGCTGAGATCAGGCGTATCGAGAGCGACCCAGATTACAGGGACCCGCTTGTGGAGGCGTGCCCCGATGCATTCATTAAGACATACCAGTGCGGCAAGTGTTTCGAGTACCTTACGAAGGACAAGTTCCCGAATTACAAGGTAAAGATGTCGTCCAGGGGGTACAAGGTCTGTAAAAAGTGCAGGACTGCAAGTGCCAGGAGGCTCAACCTTGGTGTAGGCGACAACGGTGACGTCGAGCCAAAGTTCTACGCCAAGGGAGACAACGTAAACCGAAAGAACATCTTTCACTTCATGATGTCCAATGACACCGTGAAGAAGTTCTTCAACAGGTACACGATTGACGTCAATAGGGGCATCATCGTTCATCGGCAGGCGGAGAGAGTGGGTGCTCACCTGCGGGCACCTGGGGATGAGGCTTACTCGATGAGCACGAACAAGGAGAAGACCATCACGATAGAGAAAGGTGCAAAGCCGATCATGGCCAAACTGGTCCTGAGTGTGCTGTACGACCTCACTGACCCCAAGGGTACGGTCGTACTGAGGAACAGAGACTCACTGGACCTGAGACCATGTAACGTGGCACAGTGGCACGCACTGGACCCAGATAGCCCAGTAGATCGAACCGTCGACCCGAAGAAGCCGTCACTGAAAGTGATCAACGAGTCGAGGAACATGAATAAGTGGATCGTGGATGGTGCCAGAGGGCACGTGACATGTTGTCACGACGGAAGGTGGATCAGGTCGTGCAGCCTGGACAGCCCTGAAGATTCCTACTCCGTTAAGCTCCCAGAGTACAAGGGCTTCGATGGACTCATGGGAGCCCTGGATGGCTTCAGAAGGAACGACGTCGACACGATGGAGTACATCTACGAATGCGACAGGTCGTACCTGGAGCACGTCCACGGTTCATGCATGATGCTGCACAGCACCGACGAGCGTCCGCTGTACTCACTCAAAGGCAAGGACGTCAACAGCACTCTGTCAGGCAGGCTGTACAAGCAGATCGTGGAAGCGGTTGAGCTGGCGATGGTCAAGTAACAACGAGTATCGTTTGTGGTTGGGGATCTCACTTTTGCTGGAGTGGGGTCCCCTTTTTTCGTTGACCCACGAGTAGTGTGAAGTCCTTAAGGGCGTGTCCCATTCTGGGACATCACCTCGGAGGTGCGGGTGGGCGTATAAAAATCGAAATTTTTTGAAAATCAATATCTTGTGGTCTACCCCCCTGATGGGGGTCCCCAGACCCCAGTGGTAGTGTGCAAATTTCGATCCAGGGGTGTACGAAACCGTTGCAGGCGTCCGTC
>CEUI01000687.1_pt1 | contig 16016 bp, 12 predicted proteins | sample 531411 | NCBI WGS metagenome assembly CEUI01 (sample SAMEA2622841, study PRJEB7988) | marine metagenome | isolation source: saline water (ENVO:00002010), including
TTGAAAGAGTATTTAGAAATCAATGTAAAGAATGATGACCAATTAGTTAAAATGGCAGCTGTTGTACAACGTATTATAGCAGCTGAAAGCAAAGGTGGTTCTGAAGATGAATTTGGTTTATCTGATAAGGAGAAGGAACAACTTATGGGAGCATTAGAAGATGCTGCTTCTGATTTACAGAATAGAGCAGACGAAATAAATGATGATATTAAAACAATAGGTAACTAATGTCGTATTTTTCACCAAAAAAACCGATAGTTAGAGATCCAAATAAATTAGGTGTTGTAGACGGAAACCAAGTATACGATATAATACAAGAAACAACTGATCATTATAGGGAGTTTCATTCAACAGAGCCGGCAATTGTAGATAGAGTTTATATGAAAGCTACTGATTTGCCTAAAAAAAAGTTATTGAATTATGAAGTACCTGATTGGGAAGTTTATGGGACTATTAATGCTACATTTTTGTATAGTTCTGAACCATTACCGAGTTATATAAAACCGTTAACGCACAATATAATTACATATCCATTGAAGGGTGAAGTTGTTAATATAACAAAATATGGTGGAGAATATTACTATACCTTACCTCTTAATCTAAATCAAAAAGTGAATATGAACAGACCACCAACTGAAAGGGGTGATGGTACTGTAGTTCCACAGCATACAAAATTTAATAGAAGAATTTGGTCTTGGCATGGGGATACTGTGGTACAAGGAAGATTTGGAAATTCTATAAAATTAGGAAGTGATAGTTTATATCAAACTCCTACTATAAAAATAGTAAATGGTCAGAATCAAAAAATTGAAACATTACAATATAAAAATGTAGATTCAGATTACCCTCATATTGAAGATATAAATTATGATGGTTCTTCTATTTACCTGACTGCTGGATCTGATGAAGTAAAATTAATACCAGCAGCTGTGAGTAATAATTTACCTACTGCTTTGTATGGAAATCAAATTATTTTAAATTCTGACAGATTGATTTTTAATGCTAAAGGTAAAGTTAATAAAGAGGGAGTTAGTTTAACTGGTACAATTCATATGTTAGCAGCTGATGATTTTATTTTATCTGCTGGTGACCAATTTGTACTTGAAGCTGAAAAAATATATTTGGGCTCTGATGCTGATCCTGCTAGATGTGCTGATATTATTAGAAATCCGTTAGTTAAATATGATGAATTGAAATCAGTATTGGGTGATGTTGTTACAGTATTGGAAGGACTTGCAGCATTAGTAGATAGTGCTACTCAAAACGATGAAGGTGAATCAACTGCTAATTTAAAACCTATTCAAGATGTTATTAAATCTATTAAAGAAGATTTACCAACTATTGCTAGTGGTGTTGTTTTTACTAATAATAAATAGGAATAATTATGAGTTTAGAAGATAAATTATTAAGTATACCAGATTCAATTTTTCAAGGTCCTCTTGAACAGTATAAAAAGGATTATAAAGATTTACAAAATCAAATTCGTACAGGACAAACTGTAGGATCTGGAAAGTTACAAGAGTCGTTAGAAAAGATAGAAGAAATACAAAAAAAATACAACGATACAATGAAACCGATTGTAGCCGCTGGTAAATCATATCAGAAGTTGAAAGAAAGTGCTATGAAACTAGCAGATGCTGTAGAAAAAGCAAATTCTATTAGTTCGATCAGTGGAATTACTGCTGCTACTCCAGGAGTTACTTTTATTCCCTTAAAAGTAATAGAATTTGCTCAAAGAGCTGCTTCAAAATTAGCTGGAAAAACATCTGCTAGATTATTTGCTCTAATATCTTTTGTTATGGGTATAGAAAAGTTTTTTACAGCACAATTAGAAAAACTTGGTACTGATGTTAAGAAATTACAAGCACAACAGGAAAAGTGGGATGAAAGAGTTAGAAATAGAAATTTAAAAATGATGGCAGCTGCTGATGCGAAATATCCGGATATTGAAATGTTAGATGATGTAGTGGTTGAAGATGATCCATTCCCAGGTGAACCAGGTGGATCAGAATATGTTCCACCAGAAACTGATACTACATCAGAAGATGAAGAAGAATCAGATGATTCTGATACTAGTGATTCTGATACTAGTGATTCTGAGGGTGAATCATCAGAATCTTCAGGAGATGATTACTAATATTTACTATAATTTATGAAAATAATATTTATATATAAAATAGGAGTCGAATATGGCTAAAACAAAAACACTTGTCAATTTAATTAAAGAAATGGTACGACAAGAAGTAAAAAAAGAACTAAATGAGATATTTATTAGGGAAGGAGTTAAAGCTGTAACTCAAAATAGGAATATTATTCCTGAAGTATTAGCAAAACCCTCTTCTAAAAAGTCTAAACCGAAAGAAGTAAGTTATACTAAAGACCCTACATTAAATAAAATACTCAATGAGACAGCAAATGCTGGTGAATTTGAAGAGTATCCAAGTATGGGTGAGTATGATACTTCCAATATGGCAAATCTTTTAGGATATGGCGGTGAACAATTTGGTGGTGGAAATGATGAAGAAAAAAGAAAAGCAGCAGCTATACAAACAGCTAAAGCAGCTGGGGCTGATACAAATAATCAGGCAGTTCAAGATGTAATGAGTAATTTAACAAGAGATTACAGAGATGTAATGAAAGCAGTAGAAAAGAAAAAAGGTAAATAATGTCAAAAATAGAAAATGATTTAAATCCAGATGTTACTATTGGTTTATCACTTCCATTAACACACGACAGTTCTTTTGGGTTTTTTAAAACAACTCAAACTTTACTTGAACAGGCAAAACATAATATTAGAAATCTTCTTCTTACAAAACGTGGGGAAAGGGTTGGTAATCCTAATTTTGGATCTGATTTACATTTGTTATTATTCGAGCAAGAATCTTCAAATCTTGGAGATAGAATAGAAGAGATGATAAGAGAAACGATTACCAATCAATTGCCATATGTAATAGTTAATAGTGTAGAATCATCTGCTTCTGAAACGGATAAAAATATCCATTTAGTAAATTTAAGATTTTCTATAGATACTGACCAAACACAAGAAGAAGAACTATCAATAGATGTTCAAGCAGATGGATATTAATAGGAGAATAAAATGCCTTATTCAGCACCAAAAAAATCAATAAAAGAAGTAAGATATTTAAATAAAGATTTTGAAGGATTTAAAGCTAATTTAATAGAATTTTCAAAAGTTTATTTTCCAAACACATATAATGACTTTAACGAAGCATCGCCTGCTATGATTTTTATAGAAATGGCGTCTTATGTTGGGGATGTACTTTCTTATTATATAGATAATCAATTTAAAGAAAGTTTGTTAGCTTTTGCTGAAGAGAAAAAGACAGTTTACAATATGGCACAGACTTTTGGGTATAAACCAAAATTATCATCGCCATCTACTGTTAATTTAGATGTATTCCAAACTGTTCCAGCAAATTTTTCAGGAGCAGGTGGTGGGTACACTACTAAACCAGATTTAAGATATGCTATGATTTTAAAAGAAGGAATGGTAGTATCTTCTACTAATGGTGTAAAATTTACATCACAAGAAGATTGTAATTTTAAATATTCAAGTTCTTTTGATCCAATGGAGATAAGTATATATGAAAGTAGTAATAATGTTCCAGTAACATATTTACTAAAAAAACAGATAAAGGTTTCTAGTGGCGAAACTAATACAGAATATATAACATTTAATGCTGCGGAAAAATATAGTAGAGTTGCTTTAGGTAATGAAAGTATTACAGAAATAATTTCAGTAACGGATAGTGATGGTAACAATTGGTATGAAGTTCCTTTTTTAGCTCAAGATACGGTATTTACAGATGTGGAAAATAAAGCAGCTAATGATGATACTCTTTATCAATATTCAGACCAAGCACCTTACTTACTTAAACTTTTAAAAACTTCAAGAAGATTTACAACATTCATCAGGCAAGATGGTAAAACAGAATTACGATTTGGTGCTGGTACATCTGATAGTCCTGATGAAGAGATAATACCTAATCCTGAAAATGTGGGTTCTGCTCTTGCTGGTGGAGTTTCTAAACTAGGAGAAACATTTGATCCTTCAAACTTTTTAAAAACAAAAGCATATGGACAAGCACCATCCAATACTACATTGACTGTTACTTACAAATATGGTGGTGGGCTTAATCACAATACTCCATCAAGTACAATAAGAAGTATTGATAGTGTCGATATAACTCTTGATGAGTCTGCACTATCTTCTAATTTGGTAGCTACCACTAAAGCTTCAGTAGCAATCAACAACACTATTCCAGCAACAGGCGGAAAAGATGCTGAAAGTGTTTTGGAAGTAAGACAGAATGCTTTAGCATACTTTCAATCTCAAGGAAGAGCAGTAACTAAGGAAGATTACATGGCTAGAGTTTATGCTTTACCTGCAAGATATGGTAATGTTGCAAAAGCATATATTGTTCAAGATGTACAACTTGATAATACTAATGTTGAGGACACAGGAAATTTAAATCCATTTGCTTTAAACTTATATTTATTGGGTTATAATTCAAGTAAACAATTAACTAATTTAAATGATGGTGTTAAGACTAACATACAAACTTATTTATCACAATTCAGAATGATTACAGATGCTATAAATATAAAAAACGCATTTGTTATTAATATAGGTGTACAATTTAATATTCTTACTAAGGTTGGGTATAATAAACAAGAAGTAGTTTTAAGAGCAATACAAAAAGTTAGAGAGTTTTTTCAAATAGATAAGTGGCAAATAGGTCAACCAATTATTTTAGCAGATTTATCTTATCAGATATCTTTAACAGAGGGTGTATCTGCTGTAGTTCCACCTAGTGAAAACAATCCTAATGGTCTGCCTGTAATAATTACGAATAAATTTTCTGCTGCTAGTGGTTATTCAGGTAATGTATATGATATAACAACTGCTACAAAGGATGGTGTAGTTTATCCATCTATGGATCCAAGTTGTTTTGAACTTAAATTTCCAGCAACTGATATAGAAGGAAGAGTAGTTGGGGATGCAGCGGGAGGTAACTAATGAATTATTTTATTTATCCAGATATAGACACCACATTATATCAAGCAAGTAGTAGTCAAAATACTGGCTTAGATGAGATATTAGAAGTAAGAAAAGATTTAAATCAAGCTGGATCAAATCCAAAAGTTTCTAGGGCTTTAATTAAATTTGATTTAAGTGAAATATCACAATCAATACATACAGGAATTATAAGTACTAATGCTAAATTTTATTTAAATTTGTATGATGCTAATCCAACCAATTTATCATACAGTCAGTCTTTATATGCTTATCCAGTAAGTCAAAGTTGGGTTTCTGGAGAAGGTTACTATAACGACAATCCTATAACAACAGAAGGGGCTAGTTGGAGATATAGAGATGGTGCTGATGCTGCTACTTTTTGGACTGGTTCGATAACTGCTTCTGGTGGTACTTGGTTTGATACACATTACGCATCACAATCTTTAGAATTTGAAACTAGAGATATTAGAATGAATGTTACACCTATTGTTAATGGGTGGTTGAAAAAAACTTATGCTAATGAAGGTTTTATAATAAAAAGAAGTGGTAGTGTCGGTAATACAGATACGAATGTTGATGAAGGAAATAATGATGTATTAGGAAATCTTGCATTCTTTTCTAGACAAACGCATACGATATATCCACCGAAATTAGAAGTAGAATGGTTTGATGCAAAATTTAGTACTGGTTCATTAAGTGCATTAACTTCCACAAATATGGAAGATATGTTATTTTATATGAAAAGTTTAAGGCCTGAATATAAAGAGAAATCAAAAGTAAAATTTAGAGTAGTTGCTAGGGAAAGGTATCCTACAAAATCATACTCCAATACTGCTTCAGAGTTTTTAACAGCAAAATATTTACCAAGCGGTAGTCAAGAAATGGGTGATGGAACTTATTATTCTGTCAGAGATGTACAAACAGAAGATGTTATTATCAATTATGGTACTGGTTCTATAGTAAGTTGTGATTCAACTGGAAATTATTTTAATCTATGGTTGAATTCATTTCAAACTGAGAGATATTATAAATTTGAATTTAAGGTGGTTAGTGGAAGTAATACAGTAGATGAAACTATACAATACTTTGATGATGATTTCATTTTCAAAGTTGTGAGATAAAAAATGCCATATACGAAAGAAGAGCTTCAAGAATTAGAATTTTATCAAAATCTAAAAAATGAAGATGAACAGCGATATTTAAAAAATAGACAAATTTTAGAAGATAGATTTAGGGTATCAGGATCTGCTGATGATGGTACTCAGACTATTAGAGATGATAATGGTCATATATTAGTATATGAAAATGTTTATAATGGTCAGTTAGATCCTCCTAGTGAATTTAATAAAATGGTTGCTGATATGAACAGTGAACATTTAAAAAATGATATATCTATTAATGAATTAATAAACAGAGAATTTAGAGAATTATAGTGTCTAGTAAACTCACAATAAAAGATAGAGAAGCTTTAACCACTCAACAAAAAAGAATTGTTGGCACTAGACCTTATGAAAATGGTGTATTTGGACAGCATGATGAAGATTTTATTTTATTTGAACTTTATGATGTATCAGGTAATTTAATAACATATCAAAATATCTTAGCTAGTTTTGGAACAGAACCAAATACGGAATTTAATTTAGCATTATATCCATCAACTCATATTCAAAATGCTGGATTTAGTTCTGGTACTTTTACAGTAAAATATCACTTTTTAAGAAGAGTGGCTGGTACTGGTAGGAGTGTATTAGTTAAAACTAAGCCACTTGAAGATGAAGGTCAAATTTATTCTAAAACAAATGATTTTCATATAACAGAAGATGGGTTAATATTTGAGGGAACAGAAGAAGATTGGCAACAATCTGCGCCAGTCTCTCTTCCATTGAGAATAGAGGACTTGACATACCAAGTTGACGCTATATCACCAAGTAGAACTGAAATTAGGTTGAAAGCAAAAAATATAAAGGGATCTTATCAAGAAGATTTTTATAAGTCACAAGAAGGTGTTAGGTTTAGAACAATAGGGGCTCCACTAAATTCTGATACTCCAGGTGATGCTCAAATAACATTTACATCTACAGATGGCACAGAATCAACATCTAAAACACTAGCTATAATTTCTCCTAATTTTCAAGTAGCTACAAATGGTGGGTTTGCAGATAGAATGATTGGTGGAACTATTACCATACCAGATGTATATAAAATTTCTGAAGTAGAATCTAAGGTAAGGACTGAAATAAATTTAATAAGTAATGGTGGCGCAGAGGATTTAAAATATAATTTAGGGACATCTGATGCACCTGGTACTGGTGAATTAATATTGGGCATGAATATAAGTTCTATATGGGATGAGTATTTACATAATGCTGCTGTACATCCACAAAAATGGACTTCTGGTTTTCAACCTTTTGATTCTGAAGGCGATTGGCAAGGAACGGCTGGTTATGGATTTCACGCACATTGGGCTAGAGGTGAAGGAGTTGATGGTAGTACATGTATGAAATTTCCTGATACGAATTTGGATTTTATTGATAGTCCAGGTTGGAATGGAAATGAGTACAGACCACTAAGAATACAAACAGAAGGTGGCGCACTAACAACTTTGTTAAGCCAAGGTGCTTCTGCTGGTGATACAATACATATATCTTTTGATATGAAAGCTAGTATTGCTGGAAAAGGTGTTAATGTTTATTTAAGATATGGTCAAGCAGAGATATTAGAAGATGAGCCAGCCCATAAACTTGTACTGGATATATCTAACTTAGAAGGAGAAGCAGAAGGTAGTAATGAAGAGAATCCAGGTGATAATAATCCTCCCGAGGGTTATGTTTCTAATACATACGGGCATGCTCAAGATTATGAAAGCCTTATAAATGTCAGTTTAGATAGCAACCTAATAGATCCTTATATAACTGACATAGTAGATGAGGATGATAATAATTGGTGGTTTGTTAGTTATGATTTAATTCCCAATAATGGTACAAGTCCAAATGGATATTGGAAATATAACAATGCAGTTGAATATGGTACAGGTGGTGAAGCTGGATACGCAGTTGCTTGGCAACCAAATTTACACGATGAAAATTTATTTGGAACTCAATTTTCAAAGAATGGTGCTTTAAGTGCGGGGGGAAATTGGGCTTGGAATAGTAATCAAGAGAGATGGATTTCTAATAGTAGTGGTTTAGAGTCTTTATTAGACCTTTCAGAACCAACAGTAGATGCACCAACATCACCACCCGAGGAATTTGTACCAAATACTACAGAAGGGGCTTCGTCATTAGAAAATCAACCCCAAAATATAATTCAGATTGTACTAACTCAGCTTGCTGAAGGTTATACTGCTGATGATGTTCAGCTTGGAGCTACTAGTGAAATCATTGGTGGGATGGGAGTTTGGGTAATTGGTCACATCACACACGAAGGGGGAAGTGGTCAGATTCAATGGTCTAGAAATTCTACTCTCCTAAATCAAAGTCTATACAGTAGACGTGGTGCATTGGATGAATCTCAAGAATGGCAGTGGGATGGAACTAGTTGGATTCCAGTTTACTTTGCTCCTGATTATAGTGGATATTTAGATTTAATTGAATATATGTTAGCTAATAATCTTGTCAGCGAACCTTCTCCTGGTATGTTACCTGTTATAAATAATTCAACATCACAGAATATTGCAGGTAATTACTTTGATACATCAAATAATAGTTTTAATTCTAGTGGTGAATTTTACTCACCAGATGAAGGGTTTAAATGGGATGGTACGGAATGGGTAAATTTACAAGCAGCTTCTTATAATGATAGTCTATATGTAGTAGGTAGAGATGGAGCTTCAGAAATTGTCTCTGCTACAACTTCTAATGAATGGAGTAGGTATGAAGTTAACATTACCATTCCCGAAAGGTTTAGATTGGATATGCCATATAACATAGGATTTTATGGTCACAGTGGATATCCAGGTCTTGCACAACAACAAGGAATTGTTTGGGTTGATAATGTTTTTGCTGATTTAACATTTGAATCACAGACGACTACAAAGGATGTTCTTAGACCATATATAACAACTATAACTGGAGTTCTAAACTCATCAGTTATTCAGGTAGAAGATAGTTGGGAAGATGTTAGATTAAAACTTTACGATGTAGAGAGTAATGAAGATAATATGCAAAATTTTTCAAATTCATGGGATTATGCTACATTAAGTTATGTAGTAAATAATCAGTATGATTTGAGAACATATTTAATGAGAGAAAATGATTTATTTTTAACAACTAATTTTAAAAGAGATGCGATAAATAATCCTCATTATCCTTATTCTATAGTTTACAAAATGTATAAACCACTTCCTCCAGATATTAGAAGATTTGACGAATTTGTGATTGTAAAAGAGATGATGGATCCAGTAACGGATTCTGTAAAAATAGTTGACTTTATTGATACCGAAGTTGGGGATATAGTTTTAAAAACTCCAGATATAAATAATATTGAATTTGTAAGTAGACAAGCAACTGATTATAAAAATGAAACTGAAATACTAACCGATGATGCGAGTATTTCTAATAAACTTAGAAACGAATTTATCTCTCAAAGTTTTGAAAGTGTAGAACTTAATACTGATTATGGACAATTTAAAAATTTCGTAAATTTCAGTTCGATTGAAAAGAGAATTAGAAATTTTAAATATAAACTTGAGTTATTAGAATCGTATTCGGACTCAAGTGGTTCATTAGTTGGAATAAGTGGTTCTTTAGATGATAGAAAATCATGGCAAACAAAAATAGATGATATAAAAAATAACTTTGATGAATTTGAAAGTTATATGTATCATAAAAGTTCTTCACGATCAAGTGGTTCTCTTGGAATTTTTTATAGTAACGCGTGGCCTAAAACAGGTGGTTCTGGATCAGTACAATATCCTTATACATTAGCGCACACAACTTCTTCTCAAGGACAAACTTTTTTTGCTAATCAAATGACAAGTGCTTCAATTTTCGATACTGAAAATTTAAATAGACTAAGTTATCATTTACCGGCATACTTAACCGAAGATTCTGAAAATTTAGATTTTACTAATTTTGTAGATATGGTTGCACAGCATTTCGATCAAATATGGTTATATACAAAATCTATAACAGACACATATGATAGAAGAGAAAAATTAGATGAAGGTGTATCAAAAGAGTTACTTTATACAATGGCTAAATCATTAGGATGGCAATTTCCTAATGCTAAAGATTTAGTTGATCTTCCACGATATGCTTATGGGGTTGAAGTAACTGGCTCATCATACTCAGATTATTCTGCTGTTTCGGATAGAGATATATCAAGAGAAATATGGAGTCGTATTATAAATAATATGCCTTTCTTTTTGAAAAATAAAGGAACTATAAAAGCTTTAAAAGGATTAATAAATGTTTATGGTATTCCATCAACGATACTTAGAGTTAAAGAATATGGCGGACCAGATTTACCTGATACTAAAAATGTATCATATGAAATTACAAGAAAATTTACAAAGGCTTTAGATTTTAGAAGTGGTCAATATGTAAGAACTACTTGGACTGATGATGGATTTACTAGTAGAAAGCCAGATACAGTAGAATTTAGATTTAGAGCTGCTACTGGTTCAAATCAAATACTTGTAGAAAAACAGAGTACTACAACTGATCAAGATTGGGTTATAAGATTGAAGGATAATAATTCATCGGATAATTATGGTTATGTTTCATTCCTTTTATCAGGTTCTGCGGTAGGAACTTCTGTTGGTCAGTATAAAGAATTAACTTCATCTGCTATGCCAGTCTATGATGGAGATTTCTATTCTGTAATGGTTCAGAGGTCATCTGGTAGTGATAATCCAAATGTTTCACAATCATATGAATTGCATGTTGGTAAATATGATGCTGGTATGAGTAGGATTAACTTATATAGTAAATCAACAATGAATGTAGATGTTGCTGCTTCAGCATCTTTTAATTTAGCTTGGACTGGTAGCGGAGATGTATATATCGGTGGTAGGGCTGATATAACAGGAACTGGAATAAGACTTAGTGGTTCGATTATGGAATACAGACATTGGACAGAAGCACTACAAACATCCTCATTTAGAAATCATATAGCAAATCCAAAAGCATATGATGGAAATTCTGTATCATCATCTTACAAACATTTGACATTAAGATATTCATTTGACGATAATCAAGATTTAAGTACATATGCTGGTGGTGTTCTTGATTCTAGAGCTGAACAACAAAAGGCTTATTCTGGTTCTTATGTCGGATTTACAGGTAATTTTTTTAGTAATGTTGTAGATGAATTAAAAACTCATATTCCAAGTATAGGTGCTTTAAGAAGAACTACAAAAAAAATTAGATTGGAAAGTAATGAGAAAGTCCTTGGAAATTTAGATGCAAATCGTAGAGTAACTGTTGGTGCTTATGATACTGCGCCATTAGACTCTAATAGAGTTGGTGTATATTTTGCTCCAACTGATGTTATTAATACTGATATAATAAATTCGGTTGCTAATTTAAATTATGATAACTATTTAGGAGATCCTAGAGACTTTACAAAGTATGACTATAGAGGTTTAGAATATGTTGCTGATAACTATTGGAAAAAATATAATTCTCCAAATAATTTCTGGGATTATATAAGAATACTGAAATATTATGATCAATCTATGTTTCCACAAATAAAGAAGATGATTCCTGCTCGTGCTAAATCTAGGGTAGGTGTTTTAGTTGAACCTAATATACTAGAAAGGTCAAAAATTATCAAAGGTAGAGATCCAGATGCTGGAAACTTCTTTTATTCTGCTTCAGTTGACTATAGAGATCATATTACCATTTCAAGCTCTTACAACGCGGGAACTTCAGTTACAACTTATGATTCTTATACTGGAAGAATACCAGTTTATAGTTACGAAACAGGCTCTTCATATGTTTCATCAAGTGGACAATATTCTACATATGAAGCTAGTGGTTCTGAAGTTAGGGATAGATTTACAGAAGGGAGTATTTGGAGTAGGTTAAATAATAATGATGCTTTTTATTCACATTCTACAATAACATATGGTGATGTAAAGTATGCTGAAGTATTACAACCCATAATTACTGGATCAAGAATGTATGGTAGAAATCAAAAAATAAGAAAATTTTATTCTACAGCTGCTAGTGCATCCGCAGATAATTATCATTCTTCTTCTTGGAAAAATGTTGATTTGGATCCAAAAGCGGAGGAAAATGAAGCTTTGTTTAATATGTTATATGCTGGAGTAAAGAATACACTTAAAACTACTTTAGATGGAGGATCTCCAATCGAGGTTGTCGTTACAGCACCAACTAAGTTAGTTACAACAAAAACTGCAGAATCATCCCTAAAAACTGGCTATGGTAAAGAGGCTGAATTTAAGGATAAGAAGAAAAAGAAACAAGGAAAGAAAGTAGGAGATAAAATAATTGAAGGAATTAAAGAAAAAGCAGATGGTAAGAAAAGTTTTGTAACTAAAACAGGAAAAGAAATAACATTTGATTCAGTAGATGAATTGACAAAGAATCAAAAAGATGAATTGACAAAAAAGATACAGAATGAAATAAAAGATAAAGAAAAGGGTAATAAATAAATTATTTTAACGAAAATTGAAATGATTTATATTTATATATGATAAGTCATATCGATTTTCAAATTAGGAGTTAAACATGGGATTTTTAAATAATACAACTGTAACAGTAGACGCTATTTTAACTAAGAAAGGTAGAGAGTTATTAGCACAAGGTACAAACGCATTCAATGTTACTAAATTTGCTTTAGCAGATGATGAAATTGATTATCGTTTATGGGACACATCACATCCTAATGGAAGTGATTACTATGGAAGTGTCATAGAATCTATGCCACTTTTAGAAGCATTTCCTGATGAGAATCATGTAATGAGATATAAGTTGGTTACATTACCAAAAAATACTCAAAAAATGCCAGTAATTAATATGTCGCCTAGTTCAATAACATTTACAGCTGCGGCTGGAGCATCTGCTGCTCCTAATGTAGTGACACCAACAACAACTAATGCTACTGATAATTCTTATACATTTATTTTAAAAGATCAAAGTATAGCTAGTATGACTGTAGCAACTGCGGCTGGCGGTGGTACTACAGGTGCTACAACACCTTTCTTTTTAGGAGAGGATGACGCACCAAACAGTAAAACTTTAGTAGCTGCTACTGTAAATATTGGTGTGGTTGCTGTTTCAAAAGTGTCAAAAACCACATTAATTGTAGTTGGAAATGATACAGGCGCAACAACTTCCTTATCAATCACTAACAAATATGTTGTTTAATTAGGAGTGAATAATGGCAATTTTTAAAAATTTTAATATAGTAGATGATGCTAGTCCCGAATCAGGAGATGTGGTAACAAATGTAAAGGATGTTGTTTCATCTGGAATGTGGGCTGATGGCTCGACATCTATAACCGCTTTTTATACATCATCAACTCAGAGTGGTAGTACTGGAGATTTCTTTTTAGATGTATATGCAGCAAATCCACAATCAGACTCAACTGCTAAACCACAATTTTCAATTACTTATGGTCATTATAATGGAAGTGGTTCTTTAGGAGCAGTTGGTGTTAATGGTAATAGAGCAGCTGCTGGTGTATATAGACAATTATCAAATACATTATTAGGTCCTAACAACGATAAGTTTACTTTTGCTGGTACTGGTGGTAATATAACTCCTGATTACATATATGCTATATCAGTTTCAAGACGACAACTTCGTGAAAAGATGGATCCAGGCAATTGGGAACTTCATTTGAGTGGTAGTGATACCCTTTTAGGTTCTACAGATGCTAGAATTAAATTAATTGACGATAGTGGTGCTACTACAGATCCAAGTGTTGCTCAAGGTGGTAGAGTATTTAATGTTATTAGTGGTTCAATCGCAAGTGGTACTGCTGTTACTAATACAGTAGCTGCTTCACAACCAGGTGGTGGATATGGATTATTTTATCCTGATTTAGGTATTATAATTTTAAACGGACCTGTACTAAATGCTTCCGCTTCTTTGAGTACTAATACTACTTCAAATGATTTAGGTGGCAACAATGATAAACTTTTTGCAAAGATTTCTGGTGGTTCTAAATTTCAAGCAAGAAGAGAAGAGGTAATTACTTCACAACATTATTTTTGTAGAGTTCCTAATAAAGAGTTTAACTTTTCGTCTAACCCAACTTTCGTTTCTGGCTCTGCTGGTAATTTCCAACAAGCTACATTTTTCAAAAATCCAAAGTCTTTTGTAACACAAGTTGGATTGTATAATAATGCGAATGAACTATTGGCTGTAGCTAAACTAAGTAAACCTTTATTAAAATCTTATTCAAGGGAAGCTATTATCAAAGTCAAATTAGACTTCTAAGTATAGGGGATAAAGGTCATGTTTAAGGCACTAGACCCTCAAGACATCAATATAACACCATTTAAAGTATATAAGGAATTTACCGTCACAAATACAGATAGTGGAAGTGGTGTTTATGGTTTTAAAACAGTGAGTTCTAGTTTACATAATTTTGATGCTGATACTTCATCAAAAACTGTTTTTGACTCTGCTAGTTTCTATGAAATACCTTCTTGGTTTATGATTAATCATTTATATTATAGAGATACTGAAAATCCATTTAATAATTTTGGTAAAAATGATGATAAGCAATACAGAAAATTACATTCATCCGCTTCTATTGTTGCCGTTCCACAAAAATTATTTGGTGAAAGAATAAAACCACGATCAATTGAAATGACAGATGACAGTACATCAGCAACCCTTACAATTGTAGATGATGGTCATGGTAACTTATATGACAATAGCAGTACTGCTTATTCTGCCAGTTTTGCTTCATTCTCTACAAGTAGTTTTGTTAATGCTGAAACAGGAAGTTTTGTAGGAAATGCTTTTTACGAACACGGAATATTAGTATTTACAAATACTGGATCAAGATACAATGGTATAGGAACTGGCACAGGTACTGATGGATATAGTTTAAAATATAAAGCTCAAGTAACAATAAGGGAACATGAATATGTTTGTATAGTTGGAGAAAAGGAATTTAATTCAACTATGAATATAACAATGACTCAAGATAGAAGTGGGAGTCTGAATTTAACAGGTTCTGATGCGTGGAGGAGTTTACCTCCAGGTGATTTTAAATATAAATCTGGTTCTTATAATACAAAATACGAACAATCAACTGATTTTATAAATCATTATACACATTCAAAGTGGTCTCCGTATGTTACACAAGTAGGTTTATATAATGATTTTAATGAGTTACTTGCAGTTGGTCAGTTATCAAATCCTATTAAAAATGATCCTGAAATATCATTAGGTATAGTAGTGAGGTTTGACGCATAATGGGTAAGTTTAAAAAAATGATGAAACACTCCTTTTTATTAGAGAGGGTGGATTATCAACAAACTGCTGAAGAATTAGTAAGACAATATGGCTTGAAATCTAAAGTCAAAATTGGTACTGGCAAAAACTTCGGTGAATATATTCCTGAAACGGATACTATTACATTAAGACCAACCTACAAATCAGTAAAAGAATTCTTAATGACTGTATTACATGAAATAAAACACGCATTAGATACCAAACGTTTAGGTCTGAAAACATATATAAAGAAATATACACAAGCTGGAACAATGGCTGCTTATGATGGATTAGATCCCCACGATGATAATAAATGGGAAGAGAAAGCAGAAAGATTTGCAAAAAGAGAATTACATAAATGGATCTAAAAAAAAATTGAATAATAAATAATTGCTTGATATATATTATTAATGTTGACATTTAATTTGGTTTTAAAAAATTCTGATAGGTTTTTTATTAAAATATCTTTGACCTGAATTACATAATCTCAATTAAATATTAACAAGAAACAAGTAACAAGTACTAAGTATGAAATCAAGAAGTGCCAAGAATA
>CEUI01008150.1_pt1 | contig 15964 bp, 27 predicted proteins | sample 531411 | NCBI WGS metagenome assembly CEUI01 (sample SAMEA2622841, study PRJEB7988) | marine metagenome | isolation source: saline water (ENVO:00002010), including
AAAAAAAATGGAAAAAGCAATCGAAATCTTAAAAAACAAAGTAGCAGAAGCTGAAAAATCTAATCTATGTGTAGGTGATTCTAGAAGAGATAATGGAATTTATAAAAATGGTTATATAGCTGGTTTAAAAGTTGCAATATCTAATTTAGAAGCTGAGCTTAGAATGATCAATTCAACAGGCCCTAAAAAAGATGCTGAAGAAAAATTTTCACAAGAAACACTTATGAAATATTATGAATATGCTAAAGCTGTTAAATTAGGTTCTTCAAGAATACAAGCTTCATACTTACATTTAGATCAGGAACAAAGAGATGAAATGAACTTAGATGCTGGTATTGAAATTCCTGAATTATATGAATCTAAAGTAGAAGAAATGCTTCAATCTCACGCTTGTGAGGTTGAACCATTCGTATTTGATTGGGATGGTGAAGGATCTATCGTAGAAGCTGAGAAAAAAGCAAAAGAGGTTTTAATAGAAAAGAAAAAAATAAAGCATAATATCCACATAAGAAAAGGTGATGTTTGGGATGTTGTTTATTATAGAAAACCTTGTGATCTTTCAACAGTTAAAAAATACACTGCAGATGAATATACAACAGCTGAAAAAAGTATAGTTGAAAAAGTTGTACTTCTAAAAAATGAAAATTTTGAAAGTTTAACTTTTGATTTCTTTAGAAATTGCGATCACATAATTAGTGATACACTTGGAAATAGAATCGGTGGTTTTAATAGAGACGGTCTAGTTAGATGTGTATGTGTAGTTAATAAAGATACTGATGAAAAAATATTTATTAACTGTGAAGGTTATGATTACGCTAGATATGTTGGTTTATCTAATAGTGATATATTAAGAAATAAATAAATCCAACTGATGAAGCACCTCTCTTTGAGGGGTGCAGAAACCGAGAGGTCTTGGAGTTTTTTGAAAAATGAAGGAGGTAGATAACATGAGTAAACTTACTCTAGACGATCTTCCTGCAGATGTGGTAGATAAACTAAAAAAAGATAATGGTATATCTACTCGTAAGATCACAATAACGAAAGAAGAAATTAGAACACATTCAATTAGTGTACTAAACGTTATTAAGAATCTTACAAAACGTCAGCGAGATCGTATACTTAAACATGCTTTAAAGCAAAACAAAGTATAAATAAGTATATTAAAAAAGAAAAGGCACTTCATTAAGAGGTGCCTTTTTTTTGATCTAAGCACGAGAAGCGAGCTCTCATATATTTCACTATACTACTTCTTAGAACTAATTTCTATCCATTTCATTAGATATTCATGATTCTCTTTCCATAAATTAACTTTATACTTATCTTCAAAGTCTTTTAAGCTCTTGGTATGCCTTTCTGTGTGATGTTTTCTACATATTGGTATACAGCTTAAGTGTTCTAATAAATCTGGATTATTTCTATTTCTACCCATTCCAATTTGATCTAAATGATCTGGATCCACCAAGGCAGAATAGCAAATAACACATTTTTGATTTCTAATATAATCTATAAACTCTATAGGTTTTTTTAAAACCATTTTGTTCCTTCTAATGCCTTTTTTCTTTTTGCAGCATATGATCTGGCTTTTTTAGTTCTACAAATTTTACATACTGAATGTACATATCCATGGTATTTGTATTTATTATCATTGGTTAATTGATCTCCACATTCAATACACATTTTAAAGTCATCTTTCTTTGATCTAACAGGTAATACTATTCTATTTCCCAATCCCAATCTCCTTTTCAAGTTTTACAAGCTTCCGTAACCATTCTTTTCTCACATGATCAGATTGTCTTCCTGCTGGTAATGGTTCTAGATTAACTACTTTCGCCCGTTTTCTTAATTCATATCTTACATTCTGATCTCTATTCTTCTTCTGCTTTCTAGTCTCATAAAGTACGCTTTTTAGACGTTTTTTCTGGACTTTAAAGGTTTTATCTTCATTAATAAGCTTTCGTTCGATTTTTTCAGGTGGATCATCATCAATGATCTCTACATCCATCATATTTTTGTTCTTTAAGAATTTTTCCCATGGAGAATCAATAGTAAGCTCTACTTTATTATTCAATTTGTTATAATGATTTAAAATAAGCTGAGCTGCAGGGACAGATCCTGACTCTGCTTCATCAAACATCGAATTTAATACCTTCATAAGTCTAGTACCATTAAGTTCCACAAATCGATCATAGCATGCTTCGATAAATAACGGATTTTTTCTCCAAGCAGATATAGTACCCTCTGAAACACCTATTGATTTCGCAAGATCTTTATTCGAAGTTCCTGGGGAGGAGGCTACAAGTTCTATAGCTTCTAATTGCCCACGATTAAGATTATAAGTGTCTAATTTACTCATACATTTTCCTCAATTTAGCTTGTCGTTTTCTGTGGGATCCTATCTCCCTCTTAGCACATTTTAAGCATATTTCTAAGCTAGCCTTAGTCATCATACCTTCCCATAAAAAGAATCGCGAGAAATGCTGATATTCAGCACACATTTGACATCTCTGATCTCTTTTACCTATATATTTTACAACCATTTCACTAATAATTTAAACAAAATTAAACATTAATTTCAAGCTTTTTGTGGAGGGCTCACTGCCTGCCTCTCACTCATCTCATACACCTATCAGCCCTACGTCACTCATTCCCATACCCTTCAATGCTTATTCATTGATCCATCACTGATTATGATCTCATCGATAGACCCTAATGAAGGATCAGACCCACAGAGGACATCCCCACGGAGAGACAGATCCCACATGGGGGATATGGTGTTATGGTGTACCATGGTATGCCTTGGTACCATGATCTACCACTGCCCCAGCAGATCCCCAGAGGTAGTACCCGACGGAGATAACCGCCTAGATCTGCAAACCCAAGCGGATGTTTACAGATAATAATGGTGTATATGGTATACCAGATCTCCAGGGGGCTCCTGGCCTGGCCCTGGGGGCCTATAGCCTAGGCCGCATATATATTAATAATTATTATTAGTTTAACATAGGAGAGATGAGTGGTGTGGAGATATCTCGCTAGTACCAGAGGCCTATTGCTTAATGGCTTATAATAGATCACAGGGGGTGTCTGTCCACAGGCATAGGGCCTACAGACAGGATAGGGGTATAGGGCCTTAGGGGGCTAGGCCGCTGGCTAGGGCCCTACAGCTACTCTAGAGATAATAACAGAATCAGCCTTGGCCTGCTGTTGGGAGATCTTAGGTATGCCTATATATTCGGTATCATCATCCCAGATGAAGCCTTCCCTGGATAGAGCATCTAAGAGCTGTTTACATCCTCCTACTACATTATCATAGTCTCTGATCCTATATCTTCTAAATGCTAGTATAGATATCTGAAATGAAGCTCCTGGATCAGCTTTCTTGAGCTTATTTAATTTCATTTGATTTCTTACCAATAGGCAGTATACATTACGTAATTTGTGTCTTTGTGCCCAATGCATCTTATCTAACTTGTTTCTGGATTGTAATGTTATAGGGATAGTTATTGTTTCTATATTATCAGCTTTATTGTTTTTATTTGTGCGCGATTTAATAAGATCAAACCCTCTTTTGTTGTGTATTCCTTCTCATAATATACTTCTTTTATCTCACATTGTATAATTAATTTTGCACAGTCCCAGCATGGAGCCAGAGTAGTAAATAACACTGCACCCTGACAATTTTGTGTTGATGTCGATAATTTAGCGATTGCATTAGATTCAGCATGTAATACTTCTGGTTTTGTGACAAATTTACCATTAGATAAGAATTCACAGTTATTATCGAAGCCTTTAGGTGTTCCATTGTACCCATCTGATATTATTCTTGAATCTTTCACAATCAAGCATCCAACTTTTTGCCTTAGTGCATGACTATTCAATGACCATTCATGAGCCATTCTCATATATGATTCAGCATTCTTGATCATTTACCGGTTTTAAAAGCGGTTGTTTTAAGGCTGTACCCGGCGGGTGTTACCACTTTGAAAGCTGATTTCATACTGGTTGTTTCTCAAATACTGTATTATCTCTACAATGCATACATAATCCTATTGGCTCATCTACATCTTCATCTATATCATATAATGGTGGTGCTGTACAACATATACTCCACCACTCTTCTTCTTTAATATGTAATTTATGAATCATCTTATCTCTCCCCATTGTCTTTGACTATCTATATTGTCTTTATTTAGTTTTGATGCGCAATTTCCTGCTACATTCCACATCATATCTCCTTCTTTACCATGTTTGATCATGAACTCCCATACTTTAGCATCATAATTAGATGCAGATGGAAAAGGAGGATCATATTTGATATCTACATTAGAATGAAATGATTTATAATGCGAAAATACATCAGATCTTCCTAATTCTCCTTGTTTCAAGTTTCTAGCAACAGCTACCGCTTTGAAATTTGTATTTGGAAACCCGATCTGTAAGCCTCGTGATAAAACCCCCGTCGAGATAGCACACCAAATGGTTTCTGGATCCTTCCAACTACCTCTGAGATTCTCACATATCTTAACTATAGCAGCAGTAACTAAAGGATGTACTAATCCTAATGGTATAAAAAATGCATTATTCTCTAATGACCATTGTTTAGCTATTCTATTTAAATTAGGCATTGCTGCGATCCTTCTAAACTTAGGTATTGCTCCTCTTTCAATGCATACTGCTTGATGTTCAGATATTTGTTTAGATGATGGCATAAATAATATTAATCTCTTATTGTATTTATGTGCGAGATATGATAAACTTATACCAGCATAACCAAATCTTGGTTGTACATAAACTAATGTATCTTCTTTTACTTGAGATATCAATAAATCACCAAATCTGCATTTAGATCCATATTCTAAGAGGTCATCTCTTACAACATCAAAGCCATTGTGGTTTTTGATCTTAGGCATTCCAAATGGATCCTCCCAGTCTTTTGCAAGATCTAAATAGTATTCCCTGTCGTAAAAATGCGTTAGATCTTTATTTATACCATCTATGATATGATTATTATGAGCCATGATCTGTCACCTTTTTCAAGCTAAATGATTCTGGAAATACATAGTTATAAGGTATTTGCTTTGTTGCTTTCTGTATTCCTACATACATTGTTATATGCTTAAAGAAGAAACATGCTTTATCCTCTATGTTTATATTATATTGTTTTTTTATTGGCGAATTTTGATGATTCTTTATTACTTCAAACTGCTCTTTTAATTGATGGGCCGCTATATTTTGAGGTATATATTCTCCTAAATCATAATCTAAATTAAATTGGGCCTTAGTCATAAGATAATCACCACCAAATATTTGATGTAATCCTCTAAATGATCCAGTACCAGGATGAATCCAACTATTAGGATTGACATATTCAGGCATTGCCATAGCCATATATCTTGAAGCATTCTTACATGGATATAAACAATTTTTAAATCCTTGCATGTTTTTAAAATAATTTCTTAATAAATAAGCAAATTCCATCATGTTATAAGGTCTTTTTCTATCTTTAAATACCTTTGCTAGATCTTGAGATGCTAATTTAGTATTATCTACAATCCAATTACGTACTTTTGTACCTTTTGGAAAGTATATATTAAATAAATCGGTACGCATTACACGATTCTTAGGTAATTTAAGGTGTTCTTTGAGTGCCTGTTCACCATTGTTTACCAATATATCAAATATTGTCCAATATTCATTAGAAAAACTAAATAATAGTGTAAACCATATTCTTTCTTGATCATTTCTACAATTCTGTATTATTTCACAAAAAGGATGTTCATGCCAATGTAATCTATGACTAAATTGTTGAAAATTGTTTTCCAAAATAGGATCATCTCTTAAATCAAATATATTTAGAAATTCCATAAACTTATCTAATCTCTGATCTACTGTATAGTTGTCCATTAATACATTAAGTACTTTACCATTAGTACGTAATTCTCTTTTATTATAATCTGGTATATTTAAGTTGTCATATTTAAGCATCGAATAATCCCTCATTTAATATTTTAGTGTATTTTATTTTTAGCCAATTAGGTTCATGGTTTTTAATTAGCGAATTATTTACTAATTTATCATACTCGAAATTATCCATATACCATTTTGGAACATAATTCTCTACATATCTTATATAATCACATAATACGTCTTCCATACTATAAGGATCACTTTTAGATCCATCTGGTTTTCTACATACTTGACACAGACTATCCATTAACATATCATATCTAACTTTCTTAGGTATAGTCATTCCCTTTTCCCATGGCCCAAATAATAAATCCATAGCTTCTAATGCGTTGCTTCCATAATAACAATGAGAAGAAGGATCAACAAGATCTGGGAAATATTCTGCTGTATCCATAACAAAAGCAGTTAACACAAAATGGAATTTCTTCCAACCTAATGTAGATTGAAAATTAACTACAAAATCAACTGCCTCTTGTATAGTTTTTGATTTATTTGGATTAAGATTTTTAGCATCTCTTAACCAATCCACATAAGTACATGCTATTATAGGAGCAATCTCTACAAGATATTCTATACCTCCCTTCTCATATGGATGAGATGGTTTATTGAAGGGAGGTATTTGGTTTCCTTTGGATGTGAAAATTGGTTTTGCTACATGCTTTATATATTTAATCATTTCTATCCAATCTTCTAATTTAACTAAATCAGGAATAATTGTATTACGATATCCATGATCTGGTTCAAAACTTGCTCCTGAACCTGTAATTCTATGAACTAAAAATAAATAATGCCAAGTATATATATCAAAATCTTTCTTTTCCATAGGTAATATTCCTGGCAATTCTGCACCTGGATATGTTTTAGTATTATTATTACCTTTCCATATATCTTCTAACATATTACTAAATCCTGCATTTTTTCTTAAAGTACAATTATATATATGCACATTTTCCATTAAAGGATCATTAATTTCTTTATATGGTAAACCTAAACTCTTCTTTTGCATTTCTTCTGCTCTTCTATAATATTGCTTAAAATCTTCATAGAATTCAGTAGAGTTATCTAATAATATAATTTCATATTTATTCATTGAATAATCCTCCTTGGTTTGTATCATGATAAAATTTATAATTCATTTTGTTTTCATTTAAATCCCAAAAATAATGTGTAGGACTAATATGAACTGATTTTGGCTTTTCCATAACATCAAAAGATAATTGATCGTTTTCTTTATAATGATCTGGCCAAGATATTATTTTCAAATCATGATCTAATGCATGCTGATATAATAAATTAAGCATTATATCTCTTAATCTATTTCTCTCTTCCCAAGATCCATAAAAAGGTGTACCTTTGTAATAACCTGTTTTAGGTAATTTTCTAGATTCATCTTCTATAGGCAATGGAGCAACAATTGTTATAGATGTTATATCTCTTCTATAAGCTGTTAATGTTGTTATTTGATTAATATATTCTTCAATTAATGATCTTACTTCCATTAAAGGTAATTTAGTTCTCATTAAATGATGTCGAATATCTATATTACCAAAATATAATATCAATTCTTTAGTGTTTAATGGCACAAATTCACTTAATCCTTGTTCCAACATTCCATATAAAGTTTTGCCATCATATCTATGTATCTCATATCCTTCTCTCCACATTGATAATACATGAGAATCTCCTACAATTACTTTTTCAGATTTATATATTAAATCTATATGTGGAGTTTCTTCATGCAATCTATTCCAATCTCCTGCAAATAGCATTAATTTTCTAAATCGTTCAGTAGCACTATTAAATCTTTCTTTTATAAGTGCATTTATATCAGGAAATTGACCTTCAATAGTATATAAAGAACCACCTTTGTTTTTATAATCAACAATTGATTTTAATCTATCAGCTAATTTATCTGATGCACCTCCAAATAAATTCAATGTTCCTTTATATTCCATTCCCATATCAATAATGATATGCTTATAATCTTTAAGATCATCATTTTTTTCTAATATATGTACTGAATATCCCAAATCTTCTAATTGAGATTTTATTATTCTAGCCCATGCACCTTTATGAGATGTTTCTTTTTTAGTGATATTACCAACTAAGCCTGTTATACCTATACAAGACTCTTTAGATATTTTTAAGTCAGTAAATATTATTCTTTCTTCCATTTATTTCTCCTTTATTATATTTGCCATCATTTTAAAATGTTTTTCATATATATGCATACTCATTGCATAGTGCATATAATTGCCCAATTTTATATTTAATAATTGAGCTAATTCTTTTTGTATTAAAGTAAAATAAGGAACATCATAACAAAATCCATAAATAAGATCATTTGATCTCATTAAAACAACAGAATCTAAAAATCCTTTTCTTATATAAAAATGTTGTGATATAGTACATGGAAAATCTTTAACGTCTTCATATTTATGATCTGGATTATTGTAATTTATAACTGCTCTTCTAGAATTTGGATCTTTATATAATTGTTCTGCACACCAAGTAAATTGTGTTATATAATTATTACATTTATGATGTTTAGCCCAATATCCATAATTTGAATTAACATATCCATAGTCATCTGCAATTCTTTCCCACATAGAACTATAATTTTTGATCTTTGATATGCTTAAATCTCCAGATCTATACCAATCTAATTCAGCATTTAAATATTTATGAGATAGTTTTCTAGATTTTAAAGTACATATGCTTTTTTTAGGATCAGTTAATGTGCACCATACATTTAATAGTTCTAATGTTTTCATATTTCTTGGTGAAGTTAATGATCCTTCATCCATTAACTTATTACAAATACTTTTAATAATATTATTTATATGTGCATGTTTTATCATTTATCTTTGTCTACTTTCATTTTAAATGTTGCATAGCAAAATGCCGCATAGTTAATCATATCTACCATAGTATCTTCTAAAGATTCAAAATTATTATTAGAGCCTTCAACAATACTTACCATTCTCAAAACTTTTCCCCATAATAATGATGGATAATGATTCTTAACACGAGTATAGTCTTTATAAGATATATGTTGACCATTATAAGTTTCACGTTTTAATTGGTGAATTGTAATGGCTTTATCTATAGCATCATGATAATGACGTATAAATTGTCTATCAAATTCCTGAGGATCCAAATCCTTTTGAACCTCTCTCTTTTTTATCGAATCCTTCATATAATGTTTCCTCCGTTTGATGTACACATATCTCATGATATGCTTGTTTTATTAATACAAATTGTGATAATTTCATTCCAGGTGTTATTAAAATAGGCTGTTTTCCTACATTGATCATATTTAAATGTATTTCACCTGTATAATTTTCGTCTACAACACAAGCACCTACAATTAATTTAGTATTAACTGCAATGCCACTTTTATTAAAAGCAATTAAACAATGATTTTTTGGTAATCTTACTTTTATACCAGAAGGTATATTGCAACAATCTCCTGGATTTATCATAAATCCTTTTAAGACAGGATCACAATCTATATCATTTGGTACAAAAAAATCAAATCCTGCGTTTCTACCAGATCTTTCTGGATATCTTACATCTCTAGTCTTCATTACTTTCAACATCTTTTTCTCCTTTATTAGTCAATTTTTTGGTTATACCTTTTAATATACTGCTTATTTCTTCTGGAGATGCTGCGTTTTTCTTACCTTCATCCCATTCTTTTCTTTGTCTTATCATATCTCTTTGTATTTTTTCTTCTTTTAATTTTATCATATGATCTTGACTAGATTGAGTATTATATCTACCAGCATTTTCCATTGCACTACTCAACCAATTATTTGTAAAACGTTTAAAATCTTTTTTTGCTTTTTGAGTATTTATAAGTAACCAAGTTTTAGCTTTTACTAATTCCTTATTAATATCTATATTAGGATAAGCTTCTTTCCATAAATCCATAAGATCAGAATCTAGGTTTTTATAAAATTCTTCAACTCTTTCTTTATATGGTTTAAGTGAAGATGTCTTTTTCTTTCTAGACTTCTTCACAGTATTATTATCTTTTATTTTATTATCTTCTATTATATTCCTTTCTATTCCTTTAGGAATGATTGGTGCTTGATCAATCACTGAATCATCATTGAATTTATACTTACTTGGTTGTGGTCTATTAATTTTTTGATAAATAGTCCAATTTCTTATTTTAAATAATTTCCTATCTTCAGATATTTTTATCATACCTAAATCATTTAATTGATCTTTCATTTTTTGCACTTCATCTATGGAAATATCATCACAAGGAAAAATCTCTGCTTTTAATACTTTACTATTATTTAAATGAACACCTGCGTCATCAGCAAAATTCCATATACCAATAAATAATAATCTCGTTAAAGGATCTAAATCCATTATTTTATCATCAGTCCAAAATTTAGGATCAATCATTCTTTTTCTTGCCATTACATACCTCCAAATAATTTTTCTTGACCAGTTTCAGGTTCAAAAGAGTTTAATTCTTTTTTAACCGTTTCCGCATGTTTTTTTCTTTTTTCATATAATTTACCTCGTAGATCTGGGCATTTCTCTTGTAATTTCTGTCTACATCGTAATATTGAAGTAAAATGAGGAACAGAACTATTATGAATTTTTTTAATAACATCATTAGCAGTTAATGACTCAATATAAGCTTTGTTAAAATTGAAGAAATCAACTATAATGAATGCAAATAATTTCATATCATCATCTCTAGTTTCTTCAAATTTCTCTAAAATATTCTTAACTCTACCTTCTACACCTTTTATCATTTTTAACCTCCAATTTTAAAGGAAGGATGAGGACAAAGGAGAAGTGGTTGGAGACCACTTCGGAGTTGATAACAATAACCTCACCCTTCCCTTATTTTATTTAAAATGGAATATCGTCTTCGCTTACGGGTTTATTTCCATTTTTAGATTCCGACACACTATTCTCCAATTTTTCAACTCTTCGAACCAATTCATTTACTATAGATTCTATTGGTCTTTCAGCTTTTATATCTTTAACATAAATATCTGTATTATTAGACGCTGGTGCAATATTTGTATTTGAATTATTAGCAACTTTTCCAGGTAATTCAACAGTAAAATATGTTATTGTACCATTATTTACTTTTTCTATAATTATTTTATCACCTTTTTTAGCACCTAGATCTTGTATTTTTTGATGCAATTTTTCTGTTGCACTAAAACCATTATGACCTGTAATTGTTTCTTTAATTCCATACCAATACTGGTTTCTATTATACTTTTCATCACGTTTAGTAATAGGTTGATCAAAGGATAATTCAACTTCTTCCTTTTGTCCTGCTTCCCAAACTAATTTTTTATAACTCGACATTGTCTTTAGCTCCTATATTTAATTTAAATACTGTTGTCTCTGGTTTTTTAAATTTTGGTTGTGGTAGTTTTTTTCTAGATCCCCCATGTTGCCACAACCATGAATCTAAACAATTAAGCCACATTTCAGGCTCAAATTTATATTTCTTTACTGTATAAGATTTTTTAATCCAAGAATCACTTAAGTAAAGTCCCCACATTTCATCGATGGGCATCTCTGGGAACAAACTGTCCCAAAGCAATTTATAAGCAGATAATTGCAAACCATGAGTATGATACGATTTTCCTGTTTTATTATCACACATTATGATCTTACCATCTATTTCATATACTTGATCTGCTTGACCTGCCCATGGAAATAAATATTCTTTATCATAAATTTCATCATTAAATAAACTAACTTCATTAGCTAATACTTTTGGTTTATGATCATTAAAAAAATCTGTAAATCCTATTAATCTTTTATTAACTTTATAATCTAATTTAGTTATTTCATTAGTATCTTCATCTAAAAATCCATCTTTAGTATCTATCTCTGATCCTTGCAATAATTTCATTATATACCAATGAACTATGCTTCCTACATGCGCAGCTTGTTTACCATATTCCATTGCATGCTCATAAGACGGAGAATTACCAAGCCAAAGATCATATCCTTTTCCTTTAGATAAAATACTTAAAATAGTAGTAACACTAGGAAAATAAATATCAGGATCTTCATCTTTTAAATCTTTGCCATACCATCTCCCACTTGAGGCATCAACAGATTTACACCAAAAACCTGTTATACTTCCAGTTTCATCGTATTGAGTTTTCAATGAATTCAATTAATTTCTCCTTTATGGTTATACCTTCTAATTTACATTTAGCTGCGAACATACGCCAAGTGTCTCTATCAATTCCTTTAATTTGATACATAGCAGTATTCTTTTTCTTTTTTAAACCGAACATACAAACTCCTTCTATTTTGGATAGTTAAGAACTCTATGACGATCAAATTCATGGCTAATTAATATAATAGTATTATCTATTTTAGCATGGATCATATAATCCGTTTTAAAATATCCATTATATTTAGTTAGATCAAGTCCTAAGTCCTTTAAATAAGCTTTAATCTTTTTTTCCATTTTGTTTTTCCTTTATTTACATTGATGTTTAGGTAGTTGCTTTTTAGGAATGGCCCTACCTTTTGCCAATTCCATAGGCAATTTAGTTTTATATTTATTAACTTTAAATATAGTAGAACAAATCTCACAATGAACTTTATCAACTTTGAATTTCATTGTTTTCATTATCCTATTTCCTCATAATCACCTAAATAAAAATCTCTTCCGTCTAAGATCTCACTCATATAAAATTCAACGAATAAGATCAATTCAACTATATAAGAATCTTGATAAATACCATCATTATTATATAATTGTAAATAATATCTTTTAGCATGTCCTCCACCAACTTTCACAAATGCTATTTCATAATGTGCTCCACCATTATAAGCAATTAATTGATCTTTAGTTTTATTATATTCTTCATCATAAAAACAATTACCATAAATTTCTTCATATTCTGCTATAGTCATTTTAGTAGCAGAATTTTTAAAGATCAAATATGCATCAAATAATTTATTAATATCATAATTAACTCTTTTGATCTCATCATATAGATTATTACAATGTAGACCTTTAGTTCTTTTTAATTCTTCTATCCATCTACCTTTATCTGGAACTAAGCCCATTGTTGTTGTGAATGGTTTTCCCAATTTAATCTCTCCATTTGCTTTTGCCATTTTAACTCCTTTTCCTTTTTTTTTATATAAATTTTTGGAGGTTTTTAAAGAGAACCTCCAAACTCTTTGCTTTAGATCATATTCAGATTACTTACTTGAACCATACGCTATGTCATTTAAAACTTCATCCAAAGTATTATCCTTTTGAGACACTTGATCAAATGCATCTAATGTAAACCGTTTTTCTTTTGCTAAGAGATCAATAAATTTTTCTGCTAATTTATCACCTCTCTCAAAGTTCGGTTGTACATTTTTGGCAGCTGATTCAGATAATATCTCTGCTATTGGCATCGTACTATTTTCAGATTCGATAACTAAGTACATTTTATCAATTCCATCTTGATCTGTACCCATCATCACTGACATTAAACCTTCAAATTGAGTAATTGGATGATTTTCCAATTTTTCATTTTTAAAGGTTTTGCCAAGTTCTTTCATCCATCTTGAAAGATTAGCAAAGGTTAACATTGCGTATTTTTCATAAGCCTTAAGTAAATAAGACTTTCTCTGTTTGACGTTATTTGTCATGATCATCTCCTTTGTATTTTATGAGAAAAAGCAAGTTGAAAACTCATTTTTCCATGTTATCAACTGATATAATATACTAAAGATATATGAGATATAAAAATATTATTTTAAAAAAAGTATAAAAAATAGCTAATTCCCTGTTATAAAAAAATATATTAGATATAAAAAATATAAAAAATATAAAAAAAACATGTTATTATATAACCAAAGTCATGTAGATTCTAGTAGTTGATAACAAAATAAAAAATATTGGAGAATAAAATGTGTTGGAAAAGCGAAATAATAACAGATATACAAAATGATAAAAGTGATTTATATAAAGATGTAAAAGTTGGAGCAACTGTAGAATATGTAGAAAATACTGCAGGTGAATTAAAATTGTTCAGATCTAAGATAAAAGCAATATTTGATGATCAAGTTTTATTATGTAACAATGATTTTATTAATATTAATATTGCAGCATTAGGCATAAAGGAGAATAAATAATGGTATATAATAGCCCTGAATACATAAAATGCGCTGTTTGTGAGACTAAAATACATGAATCGTGTATTGATCATGTAGATGATAAAAGATATGATCTATGCGGTCATGATGAGCTTAATAATAAGCCTATATGTGATAATTGTATATGTGATACAGGTATTTTCTATACAGTAGGTATAAAATAATTTAAAAAAAATAAAAAAAAGGTTTTTTTATATTACTTAAGTGGTGTAGATTAGGATAGTTGATAACAATAAATAAATAAAACGAAGGAGAAATAAAATGCAAGGACTTTCAGTTAGAAATAAAAAATCGCTAGATCAATTAAATGCAATAGCAATACCAGAAGCTACAGATACATTTCAACCTATAGGTCATGGCCAATTAGTTGAATATATTACAGATGTAGTTCCTCAATTATTAGGAGATCAATATACATTAATTAATAATGTACATGGTACTGCTAATAAAGATCAAATGATGTTTGGCTTAATGACTTTTAAAAATTCAGCAGATGATATGGGTTTATCTGTAGGATATAGAAATTCATTAGATAAATCATTATCAGTTGGATTAGCATTTGGTGCGAATGTGTTTGTTTGTGAAAACTTAATGATGACAGGTGATGTATTTGTAATGCAAAAGCATACTACAAACGTTTGGAATAATTTAGAACAAACAATAGTAGAAGCAATGCCAAATGCAGAAGGCGTTTATCATCAGTTAGCTGAACATTCTGAGATCATGAGTAATACTAAAATATCTCAAGATGAATCGTTTCAGATCTTAGGATTGATGAGAGGACATAATGTTCTTAATAGTCGTCAAATGAATATTGCTTTAAAAGAAGTAATTGAACCTTCTTATAAAGAGCATAAAAATGGTTCTTTAATGCAAACATATAATGCTTGTACTGAAGCACTTAAAACTCAAGCTTGGCCAAATCTTGCTATGAGTAGTCGTATTAAATTACATGAAGTTACTAAGGATATAGTTATACCTAAATATGGTACACATTTTACAACAATTAACTAATACCTTATAATTCATATTAAAACAAAAAAAGGCGCTCAAAAAAGCGCCTTTTTTTTACTCTGGGCGAAGAAGGAGGTATTGGGTCAGAGTGTAGTGTGCGAAAACTTTACCAAGATTCTACTATTTCCATCTTTACATTATATAATTTATGACCTTTTGCTGAGAAGCTGAAGGATCCTTTTTTGATCTTACAAATAGCAAATTGATCTGGGCTATTATTGGTATTATCAGGTTGAAAAATAAAAGGAAGTTGACCTCCTAGAGTTTTTACTAACACTTGTGAATAAAAATTATCTTCTTCTAATAATGGAATATCAAAACCACTTATATCACCTTCACTATTGCTAGGCATAGGTAAATGATCCATGGGCAGATAATCTGTTTTATAAGGGAAAACATTAAGAGATTCATATGCTCCCATAATATTATCATCAGATAACATATCAAATGATAATCTCCATGATCTTCTACCATTTCTTGTCATTTTATTATTTTCAGGTTTTAGTGCACCTAATGTATGAGATGGAGGTACTATTGTTGGAAATCTACTCCAAGCTGGTTCTTCATGTGCCCAATTTGGAGACCCTGTATATCTTATATTTGTTAAAGTTGATCCTCCTCTTGTTTTAAGTGTATCAATTCCATCATAATCTCTTTTAAATGTTAATTTCATATTAGGTGCATGAGGCATATCATAATAACTCCCCATACTTACAGCTCCTAATGTCACGTCAAAGGGGTTGTGTGTAGTATAAGTTGAATCATCTAATGCATTCAGTGATTTAATTTGAAGTTGCAAAGCATGTGGATA